>Ga0209212_1001237_pt1 | contig 43165 bp, 37 predicted proteins | sample RifGroC2_FD_183996 | JGI IMG/M metagenome (GOLD analysis project Ga0209212, IMG submission 183996) | Groundwater microbial communities from Rifle, Colorado, USA - Groundwater C2 (SPAdes) (version 2) | ecosystem: Environmental > Aquatic > Deep subsurface > Groundwater | place: Rifle, Colorado... | reverse complement strand
ACGAGAAAATAATTCGTTATAAATTTGTAAATGAAAAGGATTTTAAAGCAGAAATCCTGTCTAATCTCTTCAATACCAGACAAGAATTGCTTATCAAACCGCTTAATAACTCAAATAATAAATTAACTGTGTGGACTGAATCCAAAGTTTATAATATCAACTTTGAATTTGAGCAAAATAAAGAATTAAAAATCCGTGAAATAGATGAAAAAGAATCATTTATTGATGAATTGTCTATTAAATCACAAGAAACATCCGGTATGACAGATTTTGAACTTGACAACCCACCGAAAAGAATGAAGGATAGTGTTGTCATTCCGAGCGAAGTGAAAGAATCTCAAGGTTTTGTAAAATTATGAGATTGCCACGTCAGGGCTTTAGCCCCTCCTCGCAATGACATCAAATAAATTAAGAGAATAAGCACAATGGATAGTTTTTTTTCACTTTTAAGCCAGATACCTGATTTCAACAAATATTGCGGATCAGGAGCGCTTATTTTTGCCAGAATTTTAGCTTTTTTATCTATTGCGCCGGGTTTTAGCCGCAAAGATATTCCAATGATACTCAAAGTCAGTTTTGCGTTACTGTTAACCTTTTGTTTTATTGGCTTAGTAGATGAAACAACCCTTCCAAAGGGTACTTCTTATACTGTTTGTATAATTTTAAATGTTACTTTTGGTTCGCTTCTAGGATTTGTAGCCAAAACAATTTTTCAAACAGTAGAAGCCGCCGGTGAAATGATTAATATGCAAATGGGTTTACAAGCTGCAATGATGTTTGATGCCAATGCAAAAAGTCAGGTTTCTCTTATGGGAAAACTTTTTATGTATGTAAGTACTGTAATTTATATAGAAATAGGCGGTTTATACTGGCTTATCAGCGCTTTTAAACGCGGTTTTGAGATATTTCCGCTTTATGCGACGGTCATTCCCATGGATAAATTTATAAATATAGATTATATTGTTATGTTAACGGGAAATATATTATTTATAGGGTTACAATTAGCTTCTCCTGTGCTTTTGGTAACGCTTGCCCAGGACATAATTCTTGGTATTATTTCAAAAACAGCTCCACAAATAAACGTTTTTCAGCTCAGTTTTGTATTTAAGCCCGTTGTAGGCGCTGCAATCCTTGTTATAATACTTCCTTTGCTTTTTAATTCAATTACTGATTATTTTATATATTATCAAAAGATTTTTTAATATTTTTACACCCACCCCCATACCCCCTCCCTGATAGGGAGGGGGCTAGAGTTGTTTTTGGGCTTGTTTTCTGGCGGCAAAGCCGCCTCGCTCGCCCTTATATTTTTATATTTGTTTTACATTTGCCAATGCACAATCCAATATCTCAGCGTGATCAAATGCCAGTTCGGGAAGTTTTTTAATATTGAACCATCGAGCATCCTTTGCATCATCCTGCGCTTTTACGTTAAGTTTTGAAGCATCATCAACGAAAGCGTAATAAACAACACTTACGGTTCTTCCTCTCGGGTCTCTGCCGACACGCCCGAAAGTTCCCAACTGTTTAAGACATAAATCTTTTATACCGGTTTCTTCTTCAAGTTCTCTGTGTGCGGCTGTTTCAAGTTCTTCGTCATATTCCACAAATCCCCCCGGAAACGCCCATTTATCCTTAAAAGGTTCGTATTTTCTTTTTATAAGCAGCACTTTTAAGTCTTTTTCCCCGTCGCAGGAAAAAAGGATTATATCTGTTGTTAATGCCGGATTTTTATATTCTTTCGCCATTTTTAAAACTTTTATACCTTTTTAAAGAAAGAAGTATTCGTTGAATCATTATTTACACCCACCCCCAACCCCCTCCCTCAAGGGAGGGGGTTAGAGTTAGTTTTTTTGGCTCGCTTTCCGTCGCCTCCGGCGACTCGCTCGCCCTTTTATTTTTTAATTTTTATAAATAAATTTTCACAAAAAACTTTAATTAATTTGAAGCTTCGGTGTCCGCAAATTCTTGTGCAGCAGCAAATTGAATTATAGCAGCTTTTGCCATAGGATCTGTAAGATTTTCTTTAACCGCGCTTCCAAAAGCAAAATCCCCAAGAGCAGAAGCTCTCATGACAACGCTTGGTCTTTCTCTAAGAAAAGGTTTCATGTCTTGAGAAACAGTTGCAAGTCTTTCAGGACTGATTGTAATTCCCGAATCTTTATCTTCAAAGCCTTTAAAGGCTGCTTTTTTGTTTTTTACCATAGACTGACCGGAAAGAGCAGTCATGTCATACAAACTTTTTCTCGTAACTTCCTTTTCAGGAATATTTGGAGTTTCTTCAGCTTTTTCACTTTGATTTGCGGAAAATACAGGTTTAATGCTGTGGACATTACCCGGCCAAATATTGGTTTGATCGTTATTTTGGATGTCGCTCATTCAACTAAATCTCCCGATTAAAAACTTCCTCAATATAAACACTTAAAAAACAAATTTTAAAAAACCATAACCCTTCTAATTATAAATAGTTTACATTAATTTGAAAAATTATCAAGGAGGTATTTCATATCTTTAACCGCCTGACCTAATCCCACAAAAACAGCTCTGGAAACTATCGAATGCCCGATATTAAGCTCAATCATTCCCGGAATTGATATAATTCTTTTTACGTTTTGATAATTTAATCCATGACCTGCATTTACTTTTAAACCGAGTTCTTGTGCAAGTTTTGTGGATTCTTTCAAGGCATTAAAGGTTTTATCTTCTGTCGATGTATCAAAACTTTCCGCATACTGTCCCGTATGAAGTTCTATAAACTGGGCTTTAGTTTCAGCGCTTGCTTTTACCTGTTCTAAATCAGGATCAATAAAAAGACTGACAATTATTCCCGCGTTTAAAAGCGGTTTTAAGTATTCTTTAAGGTATTCTTTTTGTTTGACAACATCAAGACCACCTTCTGTTGTTAATTCCTGTCTTTTTTCAGGCACAAGTGTCACGCTGTAAGGTTTTATTTCCAACGCAATTTTTTGCATTTCTTCAGTTGCAGCCATTTCAAGATTAAGACGGGTTTTAATTGTTTGACTTAAGATTTTTACATCCCTATCGTTGATGTGTCTTCTGTCTTCTCTAAGATGAACAGTGATTGCATCTCCACTTGCAAGCTCAACTATTGCCGCAGCCAAAACAGGATCTGGTTCAACACCGCCTCTTGCCTGTCTTATCGTTGCAACATGGTCTATATTTACTCCCAGTGTAACCATTTTAATTTCTCCCCGGATTTATTTTTTGTTGAAATTGAAAAAGTTTTGCAAATTAAATTTTTTCTTTTCCATTGCCGCTTCAATTGATTTTTCTCTTACTGAGTCTGAAATACCGTAAATAAACTCTAGTTCTGACCTTAAGTGATCTAATCCTTCTATTTGTATTAACTTTCCGCTGTTTGCAACAGAAATATGCCCTGTCTCTTCAGAAACAACCAGGCAAGTTGCATCAGAAACCTCTGACATTCCTATCGCGGCTCTATGCCTTGTTCCGTACTGCCAGCTTAATTTCGGGTCTTCTGTCAACGGAAGTAACACACTGGATGCAAGAATTTTGTCACCGTTGATAACTACAGCTCCATCATGCAAAGGAGTATTAGGATGAAATATAGTTAATAATAATTCGGTAGTAATTTTTGCGTTTAATGTTGTCCCGACTTCAAGTGTGCTTTCCATCCCTTCATTGTTCTGAAACACAATCAAAGCGCCTGTATGCGATTTACTGAGATGTTTTATTGCATTCAAAACCTGCTCAATGATTTCTTTTACGTCTGATTCAATGTCTGTAACAAATGAAGCCTTTGTAAAAAAACCGCGCTGTCCTAAATAGCCAAGAAAACGTCTTAATTCCGGCTGGAATATTACTACAAGAGAAAATATTACGATATTTACAACACTTTCAAGCACTTTACCGATAATTGTAAGATTAAACAATTTGCTCATCAAAAGTGCTACAAGCAGCATTAAAATGCCTTTTAAGAGTTGTTCGGCGTGAGTTCCCGTTATATATCTGTAAATTTTGAATATAATAAAACCTAATACAAAAAGTTCAACCAGATGTTTTAAAAGCTCAAAATTCCAAACCAGACCTAAAGACGTAAACATAGGCGCAACAAGTTCAATGAGAGAATGGTAGTCAATATGCGGCAAGTATTCAAACACTTGTACGGTGAACCCCTTTTATCTTGCAGTTTTATTTGTTAAATCATCGAAACATTCTTAAATAGAGGGATTATCATCCTGAGGTGCTAACGCACATACATAAGGAGTCGATACATGAATCGGGTTACTTAGGTTTGTGGCTTTGCCACCAAAGCGACGACGTGAGGATCTATCTTAAGTTATTATTTAAGTTAGATGGATTGCCACGCTCCCATTGGTCGCTCGCAATGACAATGAAAAATCAATTGGTTTAAAAGCAGCTCTATCTTACGCTACAATTGTTTTTCTTTAACCTTTCAGGAATTACATCAAGAGAAATTAAATCCTGATATGTTTCTCTTTTTATTATAACATCAGATTGCCCTTCTTGTACAATAATTCCTGCCGGCTTGGGTACGCGGTTGTAATTGCTGGACATAGAGTAATTATAAGCCCCTGTGCAGAAAATACAGATAATATCGCCCGGCTCTGTTTCAGGCAGTTCGGCATCATTTATTAAAATATCACCTGATTCACAATATCTTCCGGCAATTGTTACCGTTTCGGCAGGTTTTTCGTTTGCTTTATTAGCGATAATCCCGTAATATTTTGCCTGATACATTGCAGGTCTTGGATTATCAGCCATACCACCGTCAACAGCCACATATTTTTTGCCTTCGGGAACTTGTTTTGAGCTTCCCACTGTATAGAGCGTAACTCCTGCGTTAGAAACAATGCTTCTTCCTGGTTCAACAACAATTTTGGGTTCAGATAAGTCGTATTTTGCCAGATTTTGCTTTAAAGCGGTTAAAATAACGTCCGCTATCTCATAAATTGAAGGTGGATCATCTTCTGAAATATATTGAACTCCCAGCCCGCCGCCCAGATTCATTTCTTCAAGAACGATACCGAATTTATCGCGGATTCTGGCGAATTCAGCCACAACAATCTCCACCAGATCAGAATAAACATAGGTTTCAAAAATCTGTGAGCCCAAGTGACCGTGTAAACCTTTTAAATTAAGATTATGATACCGTTCTTGTATAAGTTCAATAGCCTCATCAACCTGTGTCATATCAAAACCGAACTTACTGTCAAGATGTCCTGTCTGGATATATTCGTGAGTATGACACTCAATACCGGGGGTAATTCTTAAAATAACATCAACCTGAATATTTTTAGACTGGGCGATGCTGTTAAGAAGTTCCATTTCAAAGAAATTATCAACTGTTATTCTGCCAACACCCGTTTCTATAGCAAGTTCCAATTCTTCGGAAGATTTATTATTTCCGTTGAAATAACATCTTTCCATCGGGAAATTTGCACTGGAAGCTGTGTAAATTTCTCCACCAGAAACCACGTCCAGTCCGAAACCTTCGTCTTTAAGAATGGCACAAATTGCTTGCGTCATAAAAGCTTTTGATGCAAAAAGCGTTGAAATATTGCTATAAGAAGAAAAAGCTTCTTTATATTGCCTGCAACACTTTCTTATAGTTTCTTCATCAAAAACATAAAGTGGTGTGCCATATTTTTCGGCTAATTCAACAACATCACATCCGCCTATTTCAAGATGTCCGTTGTCTTTGATTTTTGTAGTTACCGGCATTATCGATTGATTGACTGTATTTTGCATAGTTTAATTCCTTTTTAACTTAGTTTTCTATCTTGAAATCACAAATTGTGATCTCAAAATCTTCTCAAAATTTCATACGCTGTATTTCGTTGCGCGGCTTCAAATCCGGCTTTTTGGATATTTTCAATAATTTCATCAATAGTCGTTTTGTTGGAAACACCTGCTGCCTTAACGACGTTTTCTTCAAGCATTGTACCACCAAAATCATTTGCGCCAAACCTTAAACTTAGCTGCGCAATTTTTAATCCCTGTGTAACCCACGAAGCCTGAATATTGGGGATATTATCCAGAACCAGCCTTGAAACAGCAAGGATTTTTAAATAATCATGCGCTGTGGTACTGAATTTCTTTGTCATTGCGAGCGAAACAAGCGTTATATTGTCATTGCGAGGAGCCTCGAAGAGGCGACGTGGCAATCTGTCCAGCTTACTATTTGCGCTTGAATCCAAAGAGGGATAGATCCTCACGTTGTCGCTTTGCTCCTCCTCAGGATGACAATTCGTTAATTCTTGAGCAAGTGGCGAAGAATACCCTTCAAAAGGCGCGAAAGTCCAAGGAATAAACGCTGTAAAATCGCCTGTTTTATCCTGCAAATCCCTTATTTTGAAAAGATGCTCCACCACATGTTCATAATTTTCCCCAAAGCCAAAAACCATTGTAGCTGTAGTTTTTAGTCCTAAATTATGAGCTATTTCCATAATATCAAGCCATTCCTGTGAAGAAATTTTATTCGGGCTAATTTTTTGTCTTATTTCATCGCATAAAATTTCCGCTCCGCCTCCCGGAATAGAAGATAAACCGCATTCAATAAACATTTCCAGAAGTTTTTGAGGAGTTAAGTTATTATTTTTAGCGATAAAACTTATTTCTGACGGAGAAAAAGAATGTATAGTTAAATTTGGGTAATCTTTTCGTAAATTTGTTATAAGCTCTAAACAATATTCAAGGGGAATATCAGGATTTAACCCTCCCTGAAGAAGCAATTGCGTGCCGCCTACAGAAATAAGTTCGTCTATTTTTCTTTTTATAATTTCATAATCAAGCACATAAGCGCCTTTTTCGTCTTTATCCTTATGAAAAGCACAAAATTTGCACTTGCAGGTGCAAATATTTGTATAATTTATATTTCTGTCCACGACAAAAGTTACAGGCTCGTTGTCAGGATGAAATTCCTGTCTTTTCTCATCCGCAAGCTGTCCGAGTTCCAGAATATTATTGTTTTCAAGAAGTTTAAGCGCTTCAGCTTTATTTATTCTCATTTTAATATTTTACCAAATACTTTGTCCTTACAGCAATTTTTTTAGTATAGTTAAATTACTATGATAAAACCAGTCGAAGAAAAATTTATATATAAACCAGCCATTAAAAGTCATGATGCCATTCCCATGTGGTTTTGTTTCCCTGCAACTTCTATGATCGGGATGTGTTCTCTTGGATATTTGCATCTATTCAGGCTTTTTGACGAAAACCCAAACATTTCTCCCGAAAGAATCTTCACGGACACGGACAGACCGTTGCAAAACATCAAAGATGTTGAAATTATGGGATTTTCTGTGTCTTTTGAGTTTGATTTTCAGGGGATTTTTTCAATTCTTAAGAAATATAACGTTCCTTTAAGAGCAAAAGATAGAAACGAAAATCATCCGCTGATTTTTGGAGGAGGTCCTGTTTTAACGGGAAATCCCGAACCTTTTGCGGATTTTTTTGATATTATTATTATCGGAGAAGGTGAAGAAGTCCTTAATGAAATTATGAATGCTTACAAAGAAGTAAGAGATTTAAGCAAAAAAGAACAGCTAATTCATCTTTCAAAGATTGAAGGAGTTTATATCCCGTCTTTCTATGATATTGAGTATAATTCTGATGATACAATCAAATCTATTAAACAAAATACAAAAGATGCGCCTGAAAAAATCAACAAAAGACATATAAAAAACTTAAATAAAAGTCTTTACACTCCTATACTGACAGAAAAATCCGTATTCCCCGGCATGTTTCTTATAGAAATCGCTCGCGGCTGCCCGAAAAAATGCCGTTTTTGTATGGCTAGTTATCTTACGCTTCCCGCCAGATATCCTGTAGACGAAAGTGTCATTAAAATTATAAACAAAGGACTTGAATATTCCTCTAAAATAGGGCTTCTCGGAGCATTAATCACTGAGCATCCCGATTTTGAAAAGATTTGCGATTATATTTTGGAACTCAAAAAAGAAAAAGAATTTAAAATTTCTGTTTCATCGCTAAGAATTGACACAATCACTCCGCTGATAGTAAAAACGCTTGTTGAATGCGGTCAAAAACAAGCCACCATTGCGGTTGAAGCAGGAAGCGAACGGCTCAGGAAAGTTATAGGCAAAAAACTCACGGAAGAAGATATTTTTAGAGGGGTTAAAATCGCCCGTGAAAACGGATTAACAGGTTTAAAAGTTTACGGGATGATCGGTCTTCCTTCTGAAACACAGGAAGATATTGAAGAACTCGCTAATTTAATGAAAAAACTTAAAAAAGAAAATAAAGGTTTTAACCTGACTTTAAGCGTCAGTTCTTTTGTTCCAAAGGCTCAAACCCCTTTTCAACAAGAAGAGCGACCTGATGAGAAAATTATTAACACAAGAAGCAATTATTTAAGGAAAGAATTAAATAAAAACAAGGTTTTATTTAAGCCTACAAGCGTTAAATGGGATTACATACAGGCAATAATTTCCCGTGGCGACAGAAGGTTGTCTTATGTGCTTGAAAAAGTCCACGAACTGGGCGGAACAATAGGAAGCTGGACAAAAGCTTATAAAGAAATTTCGGAAGAACACACACTCCCAAATTTTGATTGGTATGCGAACAGAAAAAGAGATTTTTCCGAACTTCTTCCTTGGGAGTTAATAGACACGGGAGTCAGCAAGGAAACTTTACATAAAGAAGCATTGAGAGCTTATTCACCAATTTTGGATGTAAATTATCACCCAGATTGAGACAAAATATCAGCTAATTTGAGATAAAAGTTACTTTTTTAATTTAAATAGTATTCTTAATTTTTAAAATAAAAGAAGAAATATCTTTTATTCTACTCTTGGATTATGGGTAAATACTTCTTCGATTGTCCAGCGTTTTTTATACAAGCCGACCATATTTTTGACATTCATCAGCATTCTATTCGTTTCAAAGAAACGGTTTTTACGTCTGAAAATTTTAACTTTTGAATTGTTTTTTAAATAACCTATTTTTTCTCCATATCCACGAGGTATTAGCTTTTTAATAGGAGTATAAGACAATTTTCTATTACATCTCCACCTGAATACGAAGCCCCAACCGTAATCAGTGAGTCGTTTTACGATCTTATCTGTTGAATAAAATCCATCGGCTAATACAATTTTAGGTTTTAATTTGAATTCATTTCTTAATCGGGATAATCCTGGCTTATACCACAAGGCAAAGCCTAAAGGAATTCTATGTCCTGAACTTTCCCACAAGAAAAAGACTATTTTAAAACCATCTTCATAACCTGATGTTTTTAAATTTTTAAGTTTACGAGCATATTTTTCAATCTATTTCAAAAAATCAGTAAAAGAACAGAGGATTATTGTCTCAAAAATTTAATTAACGAAGTTCAGAAACTTGCAGCATAAATTTGGTTAGACAAAAACAAGGGAAGATATTTTTTTATCATAATTTGCGACACTACCAAACACATTAAAAATTCAGCCTGTTGAGCCTGTCACTTGGGTATTTTTACTTGTTTTAGCAACTTTATTATTGATTGTTATGGAAATATTTAAAAAGAGTAGTTATAAAAATGTCTTAAAAACTTAACCATGCGGATTCATAAGGTTCTAGTTCTATTTGCAGTTGATGTTTATTATCCTGAATATTTGTTGTTATTTGTTTTTCTTTTTTTGTAAGCAGATTAAACAGAGTTTTTGAACCGGTTATTTTTTGTGCGGTTTCTTCCGGTAAATTAATCTTTACGCTGGAAGCTTTGTTTGAAAGATTATTTAAAACTAATATTTCCTGAGCTTTTCCTTTTTTGATAAAAGAAAATACATTATTTTTACTCGTATCTACTTTAATCAGTTTCCCATCAGTCATCGCGGGATTTTGTTTCCTAGCATTTATCAGGTTTTTAATATTTTCATAAATTTCATGCTTAGGATTTTGACTATCATTAGATATTTTATAAAAGTCTTTACTATTAATAGGTCCACGGTTAATCTCTCTGGAATCAAAAAATTCGGATTCGACAATTTTTGATTCATCTAGCGGTTCTTGAGCAGAATCATTTTTTAATTTAAACCCTTGGCGATTTTTTGCACATTCTTTTGCATAATCCCAATTATTGTTAGCTCCTATTTCATCGCCATAATAAACAACAGGTACACCTGGAAGTGAGAACATGACAGAATTTAACAGGCCTATTTTTTTTGGGTCATTATCTAAAAAATTTGCTAACCTGCCTCCAATACCAAGCCCTTCTCTGAATTTGGCTCCTTTGGGAACAAGTTTGTCATAAATGTTTTTTCTTGTTTTTATATCAACCATTTCAAGAGTCAATTCATCATGACATCTTGAAAATATTGACCATGCCGCAGATTCCGGGATTTCGGGTGTTTTGTTATAAGCTTTCCAGAAATGTCTGGAATCTTCAGTTAAAACACTTGACCACATTGCAGGCATATAAGGAAAATTATATGCCATTTGCATTTTATTTGTTCTTTCTATTTCTTTATTTTTTGAAATTTGAACTATTCTGTCTTCGCCAAAATAAGGTCTTATATCTTTAGGCCACATGCAAGCTTCGGCGATTAAAACAGAGCGCGGCGCTGTTGCCTGCATAAAAGAACTCACTAATTTTACAATTTCATGCGTTTTTTTTAGATTTTCACCACTAGTACCTTTTTCTTTTACATAGAATGGCAAAGCATCCAGCCTGAATACATCTATGCCTTTATTTGCCCAAAATTTGCAAGTATCAAGGACTTCATACATTAATTCCGGATTTTTCCAGTTCAAATCAGGCTGAAACGGATAAAATGTATGATAAAAGTATTCTTTTTTTCCATTGACTATGTGTTCTTCATAATGATGCTCAGAAGCTGTGGGAAACATTAATCTTCGTTTTGATACAGATTTTCCTTCTTGATAATCGACAACAACACCCTTTTGCTTGTCTGTATATCTTGTAAATTGAGGCATCTTGTCGGAATGGATAAAATAATCCAGATATTTTTTATCGCCGGCAAGGGCTTTTTGAAACCACTCATGCTGGTTTGATACATGGTTGAGCACAAGATCCGCCTGAATTTTAAGTCCTTTATCCCTTGCTTTTGTCAAAAATTTATCAAACTGCGATATTCCGCCTAAATCCTTTCTTACATCTTTTAAATTGCTTACATCAAAACCACCATCTCCCATAGGGGAGTCAAAAAATGGTGTAATATATAAAGTCGTTGCTCCAAAGTCTTTAATATAGTCAAACATTTTGGGCAAATCTTTGAATTGATTAGGTTTATTTTTTCCATTAACCCCAAATTGATCAGGGTAAAACATGTAAATTACTTCTTTTTTATACCAATCTGCAGGTCTGGAATAATCTTCTTTTTTTAATTCGAAACTTCTTTCAGCTCGAGCTGATTTTACAATTTTTAAAACATTTTCAAAAACTTCTTCTTCTTTATTTTTGCCGTAAATATTTCTTATAGCCGATCTCATTTCTTCCTGAAGCTGAATCGGTATTTGAGTTTCTTTTACACGACCAGTTTTAGGAATATAAGGAAAATAAGCTTGTTGAGTATTTTGAGAAGGCACATCAGTTTTGTCAGATTGCTTAGAATGAGCTGTAAATGCAATTTTATTTATTGGTTTCTCAAAATCGTTATTTTTTTTGTAAAAACTTTCGATATTGAAATTTATTTTCGGAATAAAGCTCATTTTATTCGCTAACTCCATAAAATTATTTATTCGCTTTTATCTTTCAATTCTATGAACTCTCCTGATAAAATTTAATTGCTAAAAAATTTATGAATGTTTTAAAAAATTTACAATCAAAATCGCAATAAAAATTTTCTTTACAAAAAATATTTAAAATCTAATAATATTAACAAATAATGCTTTTTGATTAAAAACAAAAATTTATAAATTAGGGAGAAAAATTTGTCAAACCACGAACAACATCCAAGATATGTACGAATATCTATAGATGTCGCAAATAGAATTGTTAGTGAAGATTTTAAAGAAAACCAAAAAATCAAAGGAAGATCAACACTTGCCGGTGAATATAACGTTTCTCCCGAAACTATAAGAAGAGCAATGGCTTTATTGTCTGATATGGAAGTTGTAGAAGTCCTTCATAACAGTGGAGTAATAATAAAATCAAAAGAAAAAGCACTTGAGTTTCTCAGTAAATTTTCATCGAAAGAAAATATTGATTATTTAAGATCAGATCTTAATAAACTTATAGCTGGAAGAAATAAAATAAATAATGAAATACAAGAAAAAATTGATTTAATTTTAGAGCAATCTTTTATATTTAAAACAAGCAAAATAATTCAACAGCATGAATATCAAATTGAAAAGGGAAGTTGGATAATCGGTAAAATGATTTCTGAAGTTAAATTTTGGCAAAATACCGGCGCTACTATTTTAGGAGTAAAAAAGGGTAAAGAAATTTTAGTTTCACCGGGACCTTATTTTGCTTTTGAAGAAGGTGAAAATATAATCTTTGTAGGCAATGATAATGTGTACATGCGTGTTGAAAACTTTATCGAAAACAATCCTGAATAGGTGTTAAGAAATATATTATTTAAATAAGCACTAAGTTTTTGGTTTGTGGGGGATTTTTGCTTGCCCTTGAAAACTAACAACTTATATGATATTATAAAGTTGTTAGTTTTATTAAATGCTTATGATTAAATTTTACAAAACATTTCTGTCCTTTATAAACCCCTGCTTTTAAATATTAATAACAGGGTACTTTTTATATATACACAAAGACGATTAGAAGAAGAGGTTAAATAACAGTTATGAAAAACTTATTTAATAACATATTTCTAAAATTATTTAATAAAAATAATAAAAAACCTCAAAAACACGAAAAACCAACTGAGAGAAGTTTATTTATTAAACAAAATTGTTGTGATTGGGCACGTTGATAAACTAAATCAGATAAATAATTTTTCAAATTCTTACAAATATAAAGGAACCGCTTATGAAATTACAGAGCGAAAATTCTCTTACAGTTGTGAAAAATATCAGCAAAATAACAAATTTTTTGAATTCATCCATTGCCGAAGACTTTTGGACAGACTGGAAATGGCAAGTAAAACACTCCATTAGGGATATTGAAACTTTTGAAAAAAAACTGGGAATAAAATTCCCCCTCGAAGAAAAAATAAAACTTCAAAAAACAATCGAACAATTTCCCATGTCGATTACACCCTATTATTTATCATTAATTGAAGCTGAAAATTACTCGAATGATCCTATTTTCAGGCAAGCTTTTCCTTCGATTGAAGAAATGAATATAGATCAATCAGACTTGCTTGACCCGCTTGGAGAAGATAAAGACAGCCCCGTCACAGGAATTACACACCGCTATCCCGACAGGGTGCTTTTTCATATCAGTAATCGATGTGCAATGTATTGCAGACACTGCACAAGGAAAAGAAAAGTCGGGGATGTAGACTTTATTCCGACAAAAGAAGAAATAATGAAAGGCATCGAATATATAAGAAAAACACATGTAGTGAGAGATGTTCTTTTATCAGGCGGTGATCCTTTTATGCTTCCTGATGAATATTTAGATTGGATATTAACAGAACTTGAGAATATTCCCCATGTCGAAATTATCAGAATAGGAACCAGAACACCCGTAGTTCTACCGTTTCGGATAACAGATGATTTGATAAAAATGCTAAAAAGACACAAACCGATTTGGATAAACACTCATTTTAATCACCCCAGAGAAATTGTGCCTGAATCTATAGAGGCTTTAAATAAGCTCGCAGATTCAGGAATTCCTCTTGGAAATCAATCTGTACTCCTAGCCGGAGTCAATGACTGTACTCATATTATGAAAAAGCTTGTGAGAAAACTCACACAAAACAGGGTTAGACCATATTATTTATATCAATGCGACCTTTCTATAGGATTGTCTCACTTTAGAACACCTGTGGGAAAAGGCATTGAAATTATAGAAGGCTTAAGAGGACACACGAGCGGTTTTGCTATTCCGACTTATGTTGTGGACGCACCCGGTGGTGGCGGTAAAATTCCTGTTATGCCCAACTATCTTATCTCATGGTCAAACAACAAAGTTATTTTAAGAAACTTTGAAGGGGTTATTACAACTTATAAAGAACCTGACAATTACGAGCATAATAATTGTGCTTTAGATTGCGATAATTGCAATCTGTATCTCAAAATGGAATCTCCTGAAGAAGTTAAACTTGTCGGTATCAAAAAACTGCTGGCTGACTCTGATAACTGTATTTCTTTGACTCCCGACGGTAACGAAAGGATAGAAAAAAGAAAAGATGAGTGATGTTATAGTAAAAATCGGCAATTCTGTCATACAGCACGGAGAACATAACGACAGAATTTATCTGATGAAACTTTTCAGTGACAACGTTCCTGAACTTCTTGTCGAATTGAACCTTCTTGCATATAAGCACAAATATACCAAAATTTTTGCTAAAATTCCTTATAACGTTAAAGAATTGCTCATAAATTATGGCTACACAACAGAAGCTTGTGTTCCCGGTTTTTTTTCCGGAGAAGAAGCCGGTTTTTTCATGTCAAAGTATTTTTACTCTGAAAGAAAAAATAACAAAAACAAGGAAGAAATTTCAAATATTTTAAAAGCTTGCTTTGAAAAAGCTAAAAAACTTGAATCAATATTCGCTTTAAAAGAAGGATTTTATTTTAGACTGACAAATATTGAAGATGTCTATCAGATGGCTGATTTGTACAAAAAAATATTTAAAACTTATCCTTTTCCTATAAATGACCCTGATTATCTTAAACAAACAATGGATGAAAATACAGATTATTTTGGAATATGGCAAAATAACAATTTAATTGCCCTTTCATCATTAGAAAAAGATTTGGATTCACAAAATTCCGAAATGACAGATTTTGCAGTCCTGCCGGAATATAGAGGAAATGGTTTTGCTGCTTTTTTGCTTCAAGAAATGGAAAAGTCTGCAAAAATTCAAGGCATTAAAATATCTTATACAATTGCAAGAGCACTTTCTTTCGGAATGAATATATGTTTTGCCAAAAGCAGATATTCTTTTGCAGGGACATTACTTAATAATACAAATATATGCGGAAATTTAGAGAGCATGAATGTCTGGTATAAATATCTATAAAAAATATTACTTAAAAAAAGCAATCAAGCTGCCTTTAAAGAATCTCGCTCAAATTCAAGATGCATAGTATGTTATTATAACAATACAGTGTATTGGGATTTAAGAGATGCAAAATATTTTTAAAAATAAAACCACTATAATTATTTTTTCTATTTGTATGTTTTTATTCAATTTTTTATTATTAAAAGCAAGTGCAAGCAAAAGTTATTTTAAAGATTCCAAAATACTTGCGGACGGGATTACACATAAAAAAACAAAAAGATGTCTGCATGGCAAACCGGCTATAGTTAATGTAATTGTAGTTGACGCTAAAAAAAATAATACTGTTAAACCATCTTTCGGTTCCTATTTTATTAATGCCTTAAATAATGTTAAGGAAATAACGCATATTGAAGATGCAATAGTTGGTATTAATGCATCATATTTTAAGCCGGACAGCGGTGTACCGCTTGGTGCTTCAATGATTGATAAAAAAATTATTACCGGTCCTCTTTATAAAAGAGTTGCTTTTGGAATAACACCGGATAAAAAATATCAAATGCAAAAAATTGATATTAAAGGGGAAATTAATGTCGGCAAAAAAAAATTACCTCTTTTTAATATTAACCAACCTGTGTTCAGCAATAATCGTTTTACTGTTTTTACAGATCAATGGGGAAGCCGTACCCCAAAAACTTCAATTTATTATAGTCATATCGCTGTAAAAGAAGGAATGATTAAGAATATAAAAAATAGCAGTATTTTTATACCCAAAGGAGGCTTTGTAATCGTTGGTCCTAATAAATTTTTCCCTAAATATATTGGCAAAAAAGACAAGATTAATTATTCGGTTAAATTAATGCCTGATAAATGGAATGATATGCAATACGCATTAGGCGGCGGACCTTTTTTAGTAAAAAATGGCAGAAAATTTATAGACAAACAAAACTTTACCCCAAGTTTTCTTTGGAAAAAACTTCCTCGAACTGCTATTGGATACACAAAAACGGGAACTCTTGTTATTGTAACAATTGACGGATATAAAAAAGGCATATCTGAAGGCGCAACAATGAGTGAATTAGCCCAAATTATGTGGGATTTTGGATGTTATAATGCAATGAACCTAGATGGAGGTACATCCACGCAAATGGTAATAAAAGGTAAACTTGTTAATTATTCGACTGTAAAAGGTGGTTTTAAAGTGACAAATGCTCTTGTAATTATCGCTCCTAACCTCAAAAACAGAAATTTAAACATTAAATAAACAAAGCTGTAACGTATGCTATTCATTATTTTTACTCAAGAAAATTTTTGAGCCTGCGTTAAACTGTTTCATTTTTTCTTCTCCTACATTGTTTTATTCTACATAGGAGTTACTAAGTTTTAAATAGGGGAGTTTTTTGGGTTGATGTCACAAATTCACTTCCCTCTGCTTCCCCAAACTTCCCCCTGTAACAAAAAAATGGGACATTTCTCTATATTGGAACTATAACAATATTTTCGAGTCATATAGCTTATCACACATCGGCTGGTCGCCCGTAATGATTTTTTTTGTTATATTACAATGCAAATTAACAGAAGTAAGCCTACAGGGTAATTATAAAACCGTTAATAATGCCAATCGGTATTAGCCTACCGGCATCATAGGTTTTAGCTGTTTTTATAATAAGATATAAAGCTGTAAAATAACAAAAAATTAGGATAAGTTTAAACAATGAAAATTTTATTATTATATCCGCAATACCCGGATACGTTCTGGAGTTTTAGAAAATCATTAAAATTTGTTTCAAAAGAATCAACCTCACCGCCTTTAGGGTTATTAACCGTAGCTGCTTTACTGCCTGACGGATTTGAGAAAAAATTAATCGACATGAATGTTGATAAATTAACAGATAAAGACCTACTATGGGCTGACTATGTCTTTATCAGCGCCATGATTACCCAGAAAGATTCGGCTAATAAAGTAATAGAAAGATGTAAAAAGCTCGAAGTTAAAACAGTGGCGGGTGGTCCGTTATTCACGAGCCTTCATGAAGAATTTCCCGATGTGGATCATTTTGTCTTAAACGAAGGTGAAGCAACAGTTCCCTTATTTTTAGAAGATTTAAAAACCGGCAGTCTAAAGAAAATTTATACGTCAGACATAAAACCCGATATAACAAAATCGCCGATCCCGCAATGGGATTTGATAAACATGAAAAAATATTCCAAAATGGCTATCCAATTTTCAAGAGGATGCCCTTATGATTGCGAATTTTGCGATATAGTTAACTTAAACGGAAGAATACCGCGAAATAAAACTCCCGAACAGGTTATTAATGAAATAGAAGCTCTGTATCAAGCAGGGTGGTATTCATCGATTCATTCATCAGTTTTTATTGTGGATGATAACTTTATAGGAAACAAAATAAAAGCAAAAGAACTGCTAAGAGCCTTGATTGACTGGAGAAAGAGAACAAAAAACCGGATTACTTTTATAACGGAAGTTTCTCTAAATCTGGCGGATGATGACGAACTTCTTTCTCTTATGAGAGATGCGGGTTTTGACACTGTATTTATCGGACTTGAAACCCCGTCTAAAGAAGGTCTTCAGGAGTGCGGCAAGTTTCAAAATAAAAATCGCGACCAAACTCTTTCTGTCAGGAAAATTCAAAGTTACGGCATGGAAGTGACGGGAGGCTTTATTGTAGGCTTTGACAGCGATGATTTTTCTATTTTTGCAAGGCAGATAGAATTTATTCAAAAAACAGGTATCGTAGTTGCAATGGTAGGTCTATTACAGGCTTTACCGGGAACAAAGCTCTATGAACGACTAAAGAGAGAAAATCGGCTTCTTGTTAAAGGCAGTTCCGGCAATAATACGGATTTATCAACTAATTTTCTTCCTAAAATGGATCCGGCTATTCTAATCGATGGGTATAAGAATATACTTTCATCTGTTTATTCACCGGAAAACTATTATAAGCGGATTAAAACCTTTTTAGAACACTACAAGCCTTATCATAAAGAAGCTTTCAAGCTAAAAGACCTTAACGCTCTTATTAAATCTATATGGATACTTGGCATATTCAAAGAAAACAGAAAGTACTACTGGGAAATATTCTTTACATGTTTGTTTAAATACCCCGGATCTTTTTCTAAGGCAATAACTATGACTGTTTATTACGAGCATTTCAGGACTATATTTGCTTATGCCTAAATAATTGCAGCATCTTCGGTTGTTTTATCATCTTCAGTTCTTTCTAAAGATGATAACCAACTGTTGCAAGTATTTATAAATCTTTCACGCGAGCTGATATAAAGATCTTCCGCGTGAAAATTATCGTGAAAAACAGTCAGTACTTTTTTTTCACGGGCTTTATCATACAATTCCTGCGAATGCCAAGGGTGAACAGTAGGATCATTTCCACCTGTCATAAACAAAATCGGCGCGGATTCGATTTTATGAATTACATCTATAGGATTAATTTTTTTCAATAAAAGATTTCCCGGGCGAATAGAAAGACTTCTCCACAGCTCAAATTTTTTAAAAGTAGGAATAAAAGCTTCTTTTTTGAAAAAATGATTTTCAATTTTATCAAAACTTACAGGCGCGCTTACTGCTACAAGTGAGTCTATATCATTGTATTTTGCCGCATGAATTATGGAAATTGCTGCCCCTAATGAAAATCCTATTAATCCTATTTTTGAATATCTTTGTTTTGCATAATTTATAACTGCTTTTATATCTTCATGTTCATTTGCCGTAAAAGTATAAAATCCCGAACTTTTCCCATGTCCTCTAAAATCAAACGTTATTACGTCGCTATCTTCAAAAAAATCCGCTGACATTGCTTTGAAGACTGTTGAATCTTTGCACATATACCAGCCATGCGCAATTATAACCACAAAATCCCTTTTATTATCATAATGATTTACTGCAATTTTGGTATTATCTTCTGTTTTCAGGAATATTTCGGTAAAAATCGGAGTTTTTTTCAAAAATCCACCTTTTTTTTATAACAAAGTATAGTTAATTATCTTCTTTTTTTTGTTTTTTGACCACTCGCGGACGATATAAAAAACAATCTCTATTTTAGATTTTAACTACGATATAATAGTTTTGGAAATATTTAAAGGTAAGAGAAAATGAAAAAAACATTATTTAATTTAGCTTTAATCTCATCGCTGTTAACAATCAGCTCAAGTGCAATTGCTTTTGAAATTTACAGTAATATCAATACTCCCGCTAATTTAGCTCAACAAACTTCTAAAAATATAAAATGCGGCGTTTCCAGTTGTAAACTTTACTGGTTTGGCATTGTAAAATTAGGAGATTGTTCTTATCAGGCAGCGCTTAAAAATGGTAAAATGAGCCGCGTTCAGTACCAAGACACACAAACAAAAGGCTGGTTCTGGTTAAAAACTATAACAACAAGAGTTTATGGAGAATAAATTTTTGCGTCTGTAGCTCAGTGGATAGAGTAGCGGTTTCCGAAACCGTTGGTCATGGGTTCAACTCCCATCAGGCGCACTTGTTTTAATCGTTAAACCTATAAGGTAATTCTGTTGCTTCAAATCGCATCAGGCGCAATTATTTTATATCGCATCAGCATAAATTTTTATATTATAATTTTTATGCAGATTTTAATTTGTTTAAAAATAAAAAATCCGGAAAGGAATTTTAAAATGCTGGTTTCTCTGGAATGGTTAAGTGAATATGTTGATATATCAGATTTAAGCCCTGAACAAATAGCTCATGAATTGACAATGAGCGGTCTGGAAGTTGAAGAAATTGAAAAAATCGGAGCTGATTTTACAAATATTGTTGTTGCGGAAATTCGTACGATAAACCCTCATCCCGAAGCTGATAAACTTCAGCTTGCAACTGTTTTTAACGGCACAGAAGAAAAAACTGTTGTTTGCGGAGCTAGAAATATTGCGGTTGGTCAGCTTATACCTTATGCAACTGTCGGCTCGGAAGTTATGGACAGAAAAACAGGCGAAAAATTTACTCTTAAACCCGCAAAAATCAGAGGAATAGAATCACAGGGAATGCTTTGTTCCGCTGATGAATTAGGCTTAAACACAAAAGATTTTCAAGAAGAAGACGGGATTTTGATCCTGAATAAATTTAAAGATATAAAAGCAGGTCAGGATGTAAAAGATGTTCTTGGAATCAAAGAGGATTCTGTTTTACATGTTGCGCCTACAGCTAATCGCGGCGATGAAATGTCTATACTCGGCATTGCAAGAGAAATTTCGGCAATATTTAATAAAAAACTCAAATTACATAATCATTTTGAAAATATTTTAGAATCCGATTCGAATTTTAAAATAGAAATAAAAGACCCCGATACTTGCAAATATTATTCTGTAGGCGTTGTAAAAGACGTAAAAATAAAACCGGCACCTGACTGGATGACAAGAAGACTTTTGGCATCAGGAGTGAGAAGCATAAACAACGTAGTTGACATAACAAACTATGTGATGCTCGAATACGGTCAGCCTCTCCATGCCTTTGATATGGACAAGCTTGGCGAAAATTATCTGTCTGTAAGACGCGCCTATGAAGGTGAAAAGACTGTTACACTTGATGAAACAGAAAGAGCTTTAACAAAAGATTCTGTTCTTATTGCCACAAACAAAGCTAATGTTGGTTTGGCTGGTCTTATGGGCGGTTTTACTTCAGAAGTTGATGATAATACCAAAAATATTGCGCTTGAATCAGCTTATTTTACTCCTCAAACAACAAGAAAATCCGCCAGAAGTGTTGGATTAAGAACAGAAGCTTCGGCAAGATTTGAAAGAGGCGTTGATATGGGCTCTGTTAAGCCTGCTTTAATGCGGGCAATGCAGTTAATGCAAGAATTTGCGGATGCAAAAATTATCGGCATCTCTGAAACAGGCGAAAATAAACTTCCTGATATCGATATAACTCTTAGATTCAGCGAAATTAAAAGAATTTTAGGCACGGAAATCCCTGAGTTCAAATGCGTTGAAATCCTTGAAAATCTTGGCTTTGAAACACTCGGCAGAAATACTTTTTCCGCAAAATTCAGAGTTCCAAGCTACAGAATCAATGATGTAACAAGAGAAATTGATCTTATTGAAGAAATAAGCAGGATACACGGTTATGATAAGATTGAAACGACTTTGCCAAAAAACACACAGCCGTCTGAAGTATCAAACGAAACTAAAACTATTGATAAAATACACAAAATTTTTATCGGAAAAGGCTTTAGAGAAGTTGTTACGTCTTCTCTTATCGGGAAACCTCTCCTCGACTGGATTGGGATTAGACACAACGACAGCGAGGCTGTAAAAGTAACTAATCCGCAATCAGACGAATATACGATGCTAAGACAGAACTTAATTCCAAATATTGCCCAAGTTGTTAAATATAACTTTGATCAGGGACAGAAAAATCTCTGGATTTATGAAATTGGTAAAACTTTTTTCTACAAAGGAAATACTGACGAGAAAAATACAGGTGTTGAAGAGAAAAGAGTCATTGCAGGAGCGATAAGCGGAAATATTAATCAGGGAATATCGAAAAATAAAGAAGAAGCTGATTTTTATGCTCTTAAAGGTGTTGTAGAAACCTTGTTAAAAGAGTTAAAAATAGACTCAAGAATCGAATATGAGCCTGTTTCTGATATTTCGTATTTTCATCCGGGCAGAACTGCTCAAATAAAACTTTTAGGCAAAAATTCACCAATTATCGGTACTTTTGGGGAATTGCATCCTGATACGGTTGAAAAATGCAAATTCAACCAGACTGTTTATGTCTTTGAAATTGATCTTGAATTGTTATTGAGCAACTTAAGCTACGCAACGCCAAGATTCAAACAGCTTCCACAGTTCCAAGCTGTTACAAGAGATCTTGCGTTTATCATTCCGCAAAATATTACCTGTCAGGATATTACTAAAACTATCAAAAAAGCTTCTTCAAACTTGTTCAGAAAAGCGGATATTTTCGACCTTTATCAAGGGCAGCATGTGCCGGAAGGCGCAAAAAGTGTGGCTTTCAGGATAACTTTGCAGGACGTGGAAGCTACTTTGACCGATGAAAAAATCGACGCTGAAATTCAAAAAATCAGGGAAGGGCTTAAAAAAGCCTATCCTGAGGCAAGTTTCAGGGAATAGAAGTTAATCAGGACTCAATAACTTTTCCGTTGAACAAATCCAGAACAAGTTTTGCCTGTTCGGACAGATTTACAGGTTTGATGTCTACTTTGACTTCCTCAATTTCTTCCGCCATCTCTTTATCTGTTTCAGAAACCGGTTTTTCATCAATTATAATTTGTGAAGCCTTTTTGGGTTTTGGAATTTCTTCCAGAAGCGGCGTTGAAATCTGCTGTGTTTTTGGAGTAGCGGGAACAGGTTTTAATTCTTCATTTTTTTTTTGAACCAACTCGTCTTCAGGCAGCGGTGTTCTTACAATTATTCTTGGCATCACCCCGAACATCTTTTCTGCCGCTTTTTCCAGCGGCGCGATTTTGCCTGTATCCTTTGCCTGTTTTACAAAATTCTCACCTTTAAAAGTAATGACTATTTTTTGGGAGTTAATTTCAATAGGCTTGGAAAGACCGGAGAAAAACGACTTTGCGGGAACACTTTCCAGATTTTCCAGAAGAATTTTCCAACTATCAGAAAGATTTACAGAAGAAACAATAGCTACATTAACCTGTTCTTCAATCTTTTCATTAATTTCAATATTGTCAATTTTAATATCCTCTTTGTCCCCCTGAACTTGTTTCAGGGTCTGTCCAGATTCAGAAGCAGGTTCCGATTGTTGGATAGATTCCGAACTTGATTCGGAATGACAGTTTGTTTGTTCATAAATAATTGGCGCAACCTGTTTTACAGGTTCGACTTTCGGAATTTCCGATATTTGGGGTTTAATAACAGTTTCTGATTTGACACTTACAGGTTTTACAGCGGCAATATTCCCCGAACTTAAAGCCTCTTCAAGCTTTAAAATTCTTGATTCAAGTTCTTTTATCACTTGAATATCATGCCTGTGACAAATTCCTATTAGCCCCACCTCCATCCACAAAAGCTGTTGGGAGGAACTTTTAAGAGTTCTTTCGCAGTTAGAGAGCTTTTCTATTATCTGAACAATCTCATTTGTTTCAAAATTACGAACTTGCTCTTTTAATGCAGGAAGAATATTTTCAGAAACGTCAACAAGGTCTTTTATTTGCTCTAAATCACTTGCTGTTTTGACAAATAAGGAATTTCTAAAGTAATTTATAAGCTCCCTGACAACTTGAACCGGTTCATTAGTGACAGAAATTTCATTAATAAGACTTATAAGCCCGCCGGTATCTTTATCAGCAAGACAGCCAGCTATATTGAACAACGTATCCTCCGGCATACTTCCCATAAGCGAAATAATATCATTTTCGGTTACCTCATCCTGTAGAGAAGACAGCACGCTTGTCTGGTCAAGAAGTACAAGAGCATCTCTCATGCCACCATGGCATCTTCTTGAAATTACTGAAACAGCTTTATCGTTGATTTTTATATTTTCTTTTTTGGCAATTTCCTTTAATTTCAAAGAAATTAAGTCCTGATTTACCCTTTTGAAGTCAAATCTCTGGCATCTGCTTATTATAGTCGTTAAAACTTTATGCGATTCGGTCGTTGCAAGTATAAAAACAAGGTTTTTAGGAGGTTCTTCAAGGGTTTTAAGAAGAGTATTAAATGCAGCAGGCGTCAGCATGTGAACTTCATCTATTATGTAGACTTTATATTTACCGGCAACAGGCATAAAATGGACTTTATCAATCAAGTTGCGCGCATCTTCTACGTTTCTGTTGCTTGCTGCGTCAATTTCAATAACATCAATGGAATTTGAATTAGCTATATCAATACAACTCGGGCATTTTCCGCATGGTTCGGTTGTCGGACCTTCAATACAGTTTAAGGATTTTGCAAGAATCCTTGCAGTAGAAGTTTTTCCTGTTCCTCGCGAACCTGTAAACAAGTAAGCATGTGCGACTTTATCAAAATTAATAGCGTTAGAAAGTGTTTTAACAACAGTTTCCTGCCCGACAAGGTCGCTAAATTTTTGAGGTCTGTATTTTCTGTATAGAGGGATGTAACTTTCAGCCAATGACAAATTCCTTTTGTTGTTCATGATTATTTTACAACAAAAATGCTTTTAATCTTTTTAGTCAGATTTATTCAAATTATTTTATAATTTGAATCTCCAGCTTGGAGCAACTTTTTTAGGATTAATTTTAACGCCTAATTCTTGTGAAAAAGTTTTAGCAATTATTTCTGTATAATCAGTGCCTTGAATACTTATTAATCCAGCCATTTTTTTACAATATTTTTTAATATTTTTAACTATTTCAGGGTCGAAAATCCGGCACATATATAAGTAACTTGAGCCTTTTTGCCTATTGCATTTCTTATGCGCGGCGGCAATATTCGTCCAATTATCTTTTCCTCTCGGCATGCATTCAGGCGCAGGAGTAAATGATATAAGTTCTCCCGTTTTTTCATTTCTTACAGTACTTCCGGGTTTTGTCGGGACTAAATGCTCAAGAGTAAGTTGAAGATCAGGATTTTTAGTGTTTGGATTAATTGATTCGCCACAAATAAAGCATACACAAGGAGTTTCTTTAAAAACCCTCAATTTTTCTTTCAATCGATTATTTCCAAAAGAAATTGTTTGATTATTTTGTTTTATATTTGATTGTATTATCATAATGTCCTAAACTTCATCATTATTATATTTTTGTAAAACACCTGAATTATAATAATTGTTTTTTTTATTAAAAAAATAGTAAGTTTGTTAAAAATATTTTACAAAAAGGTTATAATTTCTTTCATGCTTATACTTCCCGAAAAACTGAAAAAAGGCGATACGATAGGGATAATTTCCCCTGCCGGAGCTGTAAAAGATGAAAACCTTTGGAAACCTACTATAAAATATTTTGAAAATAAAGGCTATAAAGTCAAAATAGCCTCTCATGCCGGCGATAAAAAAGCTTATCTTGCAGGAAAAGATGCTGACAGGCTTTCTGACCTTATAAATTTTTTCAAAGACGATGAAATAAAAGCTATAATCTGCTCGCGGGGCGGCTATGGAACTTTCAGGCTTCTGGAAAAAATTGATTGGGAAATTATAAGAAACAATCCTAAAATTTTTGTGGGTTACAGTGATATTACTGCTTTATTGAATAATTTTGTTGAAAAATCAGGAATAGTAGCTTTTCATGGACCTCTTTCGCTTTCTGATTTTGGAGTGGAAGACATAAATAAGTATACAGAAGAAAATTTTTGGAAAATCCTTGAAGAAAAAGCAGAAATTCCTTATAGTTTTGAAAATCCATTGAAGTATGAGTGTATTATCCCCGGAAAAACACAAGGGGTCTTAATGGGAGGAAATCTTGCTGTTTTATGCGGGCTGTTGGGAACGCCTTATTTTCCCGATCTTACGGGAAAAATCCTTCTTCTCGAAGACATAGGTGAACCCCTGTATAAAATTGATCGTATGCTTATGCAATTAAAGCTTTCGGGTGTTTTTGAAAAAGTATCAGGGATTCTATTTGGAGAATTTACAGCAATTGTTGAGTCAGAAAATCCTGATATTAATAAATTAACACCTGTTGATATTATAAAAGAACTTACAGAAGGCTTAAATATTTCTATCGGGTATGGATTTGCGGCTTCACATGGCGCTCAAAAAGCAACTTTGCCTCTGGGAGTAAAATATAATTTTGATTCGGCTGATTTTAAACTTGAAATTATTGAGGATTATTTAATATAAAGGAAGGCTGAAAGCAAAAGTACTTCCTTTGTCAAGAGAACTTTCTACCCATATTTTTCCGTTATGAGCCTCTATAATTTGTTTTGAAAGATAAAGCCCCAATCCTGTTCCAACTTTTCTGAATTTTATATCTTTTGAAAAGTACCTGTCAAAGACTTTATCTATATCGACTTCCGAAATTCCTTTGCCGTTATCTTTAATTTTTATAATTATTTCTGTTTCACAAGCTTCATGGCTGAGAGTGATAATTCCACCCGGTTGAGTGTAAGTTATAGCATTGTTTAGAAGATTTAAAACAACCCTTTTTATTTCATTTTTATCGATATTTACTAAAGGAATCTCTTCTTTGATATTATTTTCAAGGGTATGAGCATTTTTGACAACAAGAGAAGAAATCTCATTAAGGCATTCCTTCATTAAATCTTTAATATCCGCAGGTTCTTTTTGTGGTTCAGTAGGAACGGCATCGTATTTATAAACATCCAACAGTGTATTTACAAGATTTAAAAGGTCTTTGTTGCTTTCCTGCATATTTTCAAGAGCTTCTTTTTGTTTGCCCGTTATTTCCCCGAAAGTCCCTTTTAGAAAAAATTGCAGCGTGTTTTTCTCCGCAAGAATAGGGATTTTTAAGTCATGGGCAAGTGTTGCGCTAAAATCTTCGCGAATTTGCTCCAGTTCTTTAAGTTTTTTAATATCACGCAAAAGTTCTTTCTGGTAATCCTTTATTTTCACATCCCTATTTTGAAGAGATGTAATCATTTTGTTTATATTAAGGGAAATTTTTCTTAGTTCATGGTTGTATCTTATGTGAAGTCTTTCAGAAAGGTTGCCCCTGCTCACATAATCAAAGATTTTTCCTATTTCATCGAGAGTATTAACAAGTTTTCTGTATTTTACATAGACGACAATCAGGCTTACAGAAATAAGGCAGCTTAAATAAGTTGTTATGAGAGGTAAATTTTCTTCCGGACGCATAAATTTTTTCCAGCTTAGTGCTTTTATTTAATTTTATACCAAGTTGAAAGATTTTATATAATACCTTTTAATAATAACTACTTTTTCTCTTTAATGGGGCTTCGCTTCAACCCCCCTGTTCATTTTCTTTCTTTTTACCTCAAGATAATGAATATGTATTTCCAAGTTCTGTAACAGGAAAGCTTTACAATACTATGTAGTCAAGTGTTTTAACTGAAGACTCCAGACACTTCTGGAAGCCGCACAAAAAATAACCGGTTCAAAAACTCTGTTTAATATACTTACAAAAAAAGAAAGACAAATAACAACAAATATTCAGCATAATAAACATCAACTGCAAATAGAACCGGAACCTTATGAATCCGCATGGTTAAGTTTTTAAAATATTTTTATAACTACTCTTTTTAAATATTTCCATAACAATCAATAATAAAACTGCTAAAACAAGTAAAAATACCCAAGTGACAGGCTCAACAGGCTGAATTTTTAATGTGTTTTGCATTATCGGTATTTGCATAGATATAATATGTATTCCTTGAGCAATAAAGACCCCTGCAATTAAAAAGATATTATTTTTAAAAGGAATTTTAAAAGCCGAGATATACTCTGACCGACAGTTAAATACCTGTATATTTTCAAATAAAACCATTAATAAAAGAACTATATTTCTTGCCTGATATTCATTCCAACTGGATTTTAAAAGCAGTAGCCAGCAAATAAAAGCAATTATCGACATAATTAAACCCGATAGAATTGTTTCCTGCATCATTAGCTTGTTAAAGATTCCTTCTTCTGGACTTCTCGGGGGTCTTTTCATTGAAGCCGGTTCTCCTTTTTCAAAAGCCAAAGCCACCCCTTGAATTCCGTTAGTTACAAGATTAAGCCATAAAAGCTGTACTGCGAGCAATGGTATAGGTAATCCTGCAAGCAAAGACAAAAGAAATAAAACAATTTCTGCCGCTCCTGTTGATATAAGAAGATAAATAACCTTTCTTATATTGTCGTAAATATATCTTCCCTGTTCTATACCTGAAACTATCGAAGAAAAATTATCATCCGTAATAATCATTGCAGAAACATCTTTTGCAATGTCTGTACCCGAACCCATAGCCACCCCAATATGTGCTTTCTTTAAAGCAGGGGCATCGTTCACTCCGTCACCGGTTACTGCGACATAATTCCCGTTTTTTATTAATGCCTCAACAATTTCAAGTTTTTGTATCGGAGAAACCCTTGCAAATATTGTTTTTGAAGAAAAAATATTTTTAAATTCATCATTATTTAATGCTTCTACTTCCGAACCTGTCATAACATCTTCTTTTGATTCGGCAATCCCGAGCTGTTTTCCGATAGCAAATGCAGTTGCAGGATGATCTCCTGTTATCATTAAAACTTTAACTCCTGCATCTTTGCATTTTTCTACTGCTGACACGGATTCAGGTCTTAGGGGGTCGATAAGACATATAAATCCTGAAAAAGTTAATGAATCCAAGTCATAGTGAGAATAATGAGTTTTTTCTTCTTTGGCAAAACCGGAAGCAACAGAAATAATCCTGTACCCTTTTTCAGCCAGAATATTTGCCTGTCGCGCAAGGCTTTCTTTCTCAATTTCAACAATATCAGAATTTTTTACCATTTTGTCGCAAAGCGGACTAATTACCTCAAAAGCCCCTTTTATAGCAATTTTGATATTGTTATTTTCTTTATAAAACCTTGCCGAATATGCAATATCAGACTCATAAGAAATTTCAGCAATAGTATCAATATTTTTAATGATTTCTGAATGATTAAAGCCGTATTTATTTGCCATAGCAAGGATTGCAATGTCAACAGCATCACCGGAACATGTCCAGCCGGCTTCGGACTCACACAAAGCCGCTTCATTACAGATTACAGAAGTTTTGATAAATTCATCAAGTGTTTTATTAGAGCCGACTTTTAGTTCCGCCCCTTCTTTTGAAAGAATGTTTCCTTCAGGAGTATAGCTTTCCCCTGTTACTTGAAAATCCCCGTCATTTGCAAGAGAAATCAATTTGACTGTCTGTTTATTTACGGTTAATGTTCCTGTTTTATCGCTTGCGATACAGGTGCAGCTTCCCAATCCTTCAACGGCGGTAAGTTTTCTTATAATCACATTTCTTTTTGTCATTCTTGACATCCCGACTGAAAGCGCAACAGTAACAGCGGCAGGAAGCCCTTCAGGGATAGCCGATACGGCAAGAGCTGTTATCATGAAAAATACTTCAATAAACGGCTTGCCTCTTGAAATTTCAATAATCGCAATTAAAATACAGACAATTCCGACAATATAGCTTATGTGTTTTGCAAATTTTTCCATTCGATGAATTAAGGGCGGTTTTGAAGTATCAAGAATTGATATTGCTTGGGCTATTTTGCCGACTTCTGTATTAAGTCCTATTTCAACCACAATACCGGTGGCTCTTCCTGAAGTTACAACAGACCCTGCAAAAAGCATATTGGTTCTTTCAGCTAAAAGCAGCTCTTCTTCTGTAATATCTTCGGCTTTTTTCTCGACAGCTACAGATTCGCCTGTTAAAAGGGATTCATCTGCCATAAGATTATTCGAATTAATTAATCTGATATCGGCAGGAACTTTATTCCCTGATTCAAGAAGTACTATATCTCCCGGAACAAGTTCTTCTGCATTAATTAAAGATTCTTTTCCCACTCTTTTTACTTTTATAAATACTTTTAACAAATTTTGCAAAGATTCGGCACTTTTTTCAGCTTTCCATTCCTGAAACGAACCGATTGCAGCATTAATAAAAATCACAAGAAATATAAAAAAGCTGTCTTTCATATCACTTATAATAAATGACACAATTCCTGCAATTAAAAGAATATAAATCATCGGATTCAAAAATTGATTAAATATGATTTTTAAAATACCCGGAGGTTTTTTAACAGGTAATTTATTTTGCCCGTATTCTGACAGCCTTTTATTTACTTCAGCTTGAGACAATCCGATTGAATCAGAATTTAAAATCAGATAAATATCTTCTATTTGCTTATTATGCCAAGATAATTTTTTCATTATTTAATTCCTGGCTTGTTTACCTAAGCTTCGGGGTGTTTTTTACAGAAAAAATCTCAAATAGATGTAAATAGAGCTTATTGCAAGAGAAACAAAAGTTATTAATACTCCGATAATTATAAACAAACCTATAAAGAAAAAAATTGTCGTCCATTCTACATCGTGTATAATTTGTTTCGGCGTTTCGAATAAAAGAAGTACTCCTGCTCCTAAGCAGGATTTGAAAAATATCTTATTATCTTGTGCAGAGTAGAAGGGTAAAAAGAAACAAAGAAAGTTTTATATAAAAGAACAAAAAGGATTCGAACCCGTTAAATGGACTTATATCGTGCATTTTGAAATAAAAAATGGAATTGTTATTACAATTCAAATATTTTAAGAAAATTTCTTCAATGAAAACAAGGATTTTAACTAATTTGCGACTGGGATTAAAAAGCCAAAACTGTCATTGCGAAGCAAGCTCATAATTTTACAAAATCTTGCGATTGCTTCGTCGCTTCTCTCCTCGCAATGACAATGCAAAATTAATTAGCAATTCAAATTGATTAACGGTGATTTATCTTTTGGACGTTTTTTAAAAACTTGAAAGAAAACAATCTTTACCCGTTAAATCCTTTTTATTTCCCTGCAATAATTGCAACCCAACTGTCTTCCTGCAAAACCTCAACGATTTTTAATCCGTTTTGTATACAGGAATCCTGCACATCTTGAGATTTTTCCAGTATAATTCCGCTCAAAATCAACTTTCCGCCCTGTTTAACTAAAGGCGTAAGCTCGGGCATTGCTTCAATAAGGACATGCGCAAGAATATTCGCAGTAACTATTTCGTATTCGCCTTTTACATCAGCGGCAACACCTGTATAAAATTTGCATTTATCGGCTGCATTGTTTTTTTCAGCGTTTTCTGCCGCTACAGAAATTACGGAAGCATCATTATCAACACCTACAGCAAAATCAGCGCCGAGTTTAATCCCTGCAACCGCAAGAATTCCTGATCCTGTGCCAATATCAGCAATTTTAATATAATTGTCATTGCGAGGAGCTTGCAGAGCCTGCCCTGAGGAGCGAAGCGACGTGAGGGAAGCAATCCATTCATTAGTTGTTGATTGGTGGATTGCTTCATCTGCTTTGTCAGCAGACTCGCAATGACGCAACAATCCAATAATTTTTTCTAACGCCTGTACACAAAGTCTTGTTGTAGGGTGAGTTCCTGTCCCAAAAGCGCTTCCCGGGTCAAGATTTATAATAATTTCATCATCACCAGCATTATATTCTTCCCAACTGGGACAAATTACAATTTTTTCGGAAATTTTTTGAGGATGCCAGTATTGTTTCCAACTATGCGCCCATTCATCATCAGAAATTTCCAACGAAGAAAGAGTCCATGCTCCCAAATTTTCTTCTTCAATCCCGGAAGAAATAAGTTTTTGTCTTTCCTGAAATAAAATATTTTGAATTTCTTCAATATTTACAGACGTACTTTCAACAAAAGCCTTGTAGCCTTTAACAATACCGCCGTTGTCTTTTATTACGACTTCGTCTTTGTAGATTTTTTCATCTGTTACAACGCCGCTGCATCCGATTTTTTCGATTAAAACGTCAGAAACGTATTCTATCCAGACAGGATTTACTTTAACAGTAAGTTCTATTGATTTTGACATTGTTTTTCTCAAATAAAATTTTTAACACTTCAATATTATGATTAGAAAAAAATTAAATTCAACTTTAATGTTTTAAAATTAGACCGATTTTTTCTGACATTTTTGAAATTTTCTCTGTCTTTTCAAGCGCTAATTCCGCTAAAACGTCTTTTTCTATGTCATCATCTGATTTAAAAATAGCATGTTCCAACAAATATTTAATTCTTTGAGATTCAATGGAAATACCCGATCTTAAATTATAAAGTTTTTGTTTTTTACTCATTTTATTTTCCCTTTATTAAGAAAAATTGCAAAACAACTAAGACAAGCTGGAATTAATATAGTATTAACTGTAATAGAAGTCAAGCTTTTTATAAAAATGATATTATTAGAACTATGATAAACAATAAACTTTCTGAAATATTAGGAAAAAAAAGAATACGAATGTCAGAATTGCAAAAAATGACAGGGCTTAGTCATACTACAATAATTAGCTTGTATTATGCCCGTTCTAAAAATATAAGTTTTGAAACAATAGATAAACTTTGTGAAGCTCTGGAGTGTAATATTCAGGAATTATTTGAATATATTCCAAATTGAAAAACACATCATTTATTCAATAAATACGCCCATTCTGCGGAATTTTTCATGCCTGTCGCTTTTGAGTTCAGTGCCTGACATGCCGGACATTTCATCAATACTTTCAAGCACGGTATTTTTTAATTCTGCTGCTGCAAAATCCCAATCATAATGAGCACCTCCAAGAGGTTCTTTTATGATTCCGTCAATTATTTCCATTTGTAAAAGATCATCAGAAGTTATTTTAAGGTTTTCTGCGGCGGTGCTTGCCATATCAGCACTTCTCCAGAGAATAGAAGCGCATCCTTCAGGAGAAATTACAGTGTAAAGAGAATGTTCAAACATATATACCCTGTTTGAAACAGCTAAACCAAGAGCGCCGCCTGAACAGCCTTCACCTAGAATCACCGAAACAATCGGGGTTTCGAGCTTTGCCATTTCTCTTAAATTTACAGCAATAGCAGTTCCCTGACCGGTTTGTTCAGCTTTAATTCCAGGATAAGCCCCGGGGGTATCAATAAGAGTTATAATAGGCAAATTAAATCTGTCCGCATGGTAAAAAAGCCTTAATGCTTTGCGGTATCCTTCCGGTTGAGGCATTCCAAAGTTGTATTCAATATTTTCTTTGGTTGTCCTGCCTTTTTGTGTACCGATAAGCATAACAGATTTGCCATCTATTTGGGCGACACCGCCAATAATAGCTCTATCGTCAGTTCCCGCTCTATCACCATGAAGTTCCAGCCAGTCTGTGGTGATTAAAGAAACATAATCCAGAAAAGTCGGGCGTTTTGCGTGTCTTGCGATTTGAAGCTTTTGAGAAGGAGTAAGACTTGAATAAAGCTGTTTTTTAAACTCAAATGCCTGATTTGTAAGTAATTTTACTTGATCATCAAGGTTTATGCCTGTTTCGGAGCTTAATTTTTTAAGCTCTTCTATTTTATCTTCTATTTGATATATTGATTTTTCAAATTCTAATGGGGTAAATTGCTTGTTCATTTTTTATTCCTCAATTTTTTATATCACCCACCCCCTGCCCCTCCCTCAAGGGAGGGGAGAGTGGAATTTTTTGGCTCGCTTTCCGTCCGCTACGCGGACTCGCTCGCCTTTATTTTTATGTGTTAACTTTCTGTTTCGCTGGAGCGTGTATTCTTATTAGTTTTTCCAGTGTGCTTTTAAGACCGCTTCTGTGAAAAACCATATCCACATGTCCGTATTTAAGCAAATACTCTGCTGTTTGGAAATCAGACGGCAGTTTTTGTCTTATTGTCTGTTCAATAACCCTTCTTCCTGCAAAACCAATTCTTGCGCCCTGTTCTGCAATTATTATATCGCCAAGAGTCCCGAAACTTGCCGTTACTCCGCCAAAAGTAGGCTCAGTAAGAACGGTAATATAAAGAATTTTTTGCTCATTAGCTCTTGCGACAGCGCAGCTTGTTTTTGCCATTTGCATAAGACTGAGGCAACTCTCCTGCATTCTTGCGCCACCGGAAGATGTTACGGCTATAATCGGGATTTTTCTTTTTATGCCTTCTTCTATAAGACGCGTGATTTTTTCTCCGACAACACTTCCCATGCTTCCGCCCATATAAGCAAAATCCATCACGGCAACAGCGACTTCCCAATCGGAAATTTTTCCTATGCCCGTTACAACAGCTTCGTTAAGATTTGTTTTTTTGCGGGCGTCTACCTGTCTTGTTTTATAACGCATTGTATCTACAAAATCCAGCGGATCAGAAGGAAGCATGTTGCTGTTTATTTCCTCAAAAGAATCTTCATCCAGTAATTGTTCTAAGCGTTCTCTCGCCCCTATCCTGAAATGATAATCGCATTTAGGACACACATGCATATTTTGCTCTAATTCCTTTTGAGGAATGCTTGTATTGCAGTTATAACATTTTTCCCAGAGTTTTAATAAATCATCTCCTGATATTTTTGATTCTACAAGGTCAGCATTTAACTGCTTATTCCTTCTATTTTCAAACCAATCCCTTAAGCTCATAATTATATAATTCCTCTCTCATGATTATTTTTTTGTTTTTAAATTTTAATACAAAAATGACAATAATTAATTTTCTGTAACGTGTAATTTATCAAATTCCAGAGTAGACCTGTCTGATCCAAGCAACATGTTAAGATCAAAAGTCGGCAGTTTTCTTCTTGTATCATAACCTAATCTGAATTTTATATCATCGGGACCAAACCAGCAAAATATTTGATTTTCCGCAATAAGTTTTTTATCATAATTATCTTTTGACAGGTTTAAACTTGCTTCATAGCCTACAGTAGTAAATTTATTGATTTTATATCTGGTTCTTAAAGTGACGTTGCTTTTTCCGTAATAAAATCTGTCAGCTAATATTGGCGTTTCTCCGTAAATTCCTCCCTGATAATAAGCCAGCCATGCATACAAGGGGCCTTTGTTTGCGGTTATGGTCGGGCCGGCTCTTAATACGCCATAAGTATCTCCTGTTCCATACACAGCTACACCAACCTGGGAATTTGCTCCGAGATGAACATGTTCTCCCAACTTATAAAGGGGGGTGTTATTATATAAATTACCCTGTAGTTGGTATCTTCCTGTACTCCAACGATGATCAGTCTGGATAAAAGCTGCACTTGACCTTAAATCAAAATCAAAATTGTTAGCAGAAGCCAGTTTTCTGTTATCAACAGCTTCAATAATAAACTCGGGTAATTGTCTTCCAAAAAAACCGTTTTCTATATAAGTATTTTTTCCGTATTGAATTTTTGTGTTACGGCTAAACGGGAGTATCTGTTCACCTTCTATGACAAATTTTTCCCTTAAAGTGGAATACGCTACTTCTGTTCTGTTTGTGTCGGAAGTAAATCTTGATAATGCTCCTACACCTACTCCTCCTCCATAAGTCATAAGCGGAACAACTTTAAGAGTTTTTCCGTTCGGCAAATTAAATAAAGGTCCCCAGCCCGCATATCCGCCCAATTCCGGTTTTCGTCCTATTTCAGGGAAATTAGTTTCTACCTGATTAGTTTCCTTGTTTGAAGTCAGAGTTAAAGTCGGAATTTGAGCTATTTTGTATTTATTAATGGTTACTGTGGAATTTAATAAAGTTATTATATCTACATCTTTGTCTCTATTAACAATAACTTTTTTAGAATGAATAATATATTTGTTTTTAAATCCTGATGGGGAGTTTTTGTCTGTCGGTTTTGAAACAATGCTGGGATCGGTAATGTACTTTGTTCCGCAAGTAGAAAGAACATAACTCAGGCTTTTATCGCTAAAATTAGCTGTTCCTTTAGAAACATCGATGTCTTTTTTACTTTCATCTCCTTTTTTGGGGTAAATATTTGCTGTTTTCGAATCAATTTTTATCTGGCTTATTACTGTAGTGGGATGATCTATAAGCACAGAATCCTGCGTAAGGTCTATCCTTGCAAAATCCCCGTTAATTACATTTTTTCTGTTTATTATCCTGACATTTTTTTCGGCTATAATTAAGTCGTTTTCTCTGTCATAAGTAACTTTATCAGCCTCAAGAATTGTTTCTTGCGCTTCAACATTAATTCTTACGTTTCCTGTCGCGACAATCTGGTCTTTTTCCTGATAATAATCCATAAAATCGCTGTTTATATTAATAACAGCACTGCCTTTTAAAGGCTGCTCAGCGTTAGCAGCGGCTTTAGGTTTTCCTTTGGCTGTAGAGCCGTCGATATAAGAAAAACAAACCATAAAAAATAGTATTAATATTAAAAACTTTTTAAACAAATTAAATGTTTATCCTCGTGATTATAATCATGTCTATTAAAATATAGTCATGAGGAAAATTCCACATAATTTTTTATAATTTTGCTCAATTATTAAGTATTATACATATATGCATAATAATTGAGCAAGTCAACCCGTCATTGCGAGCGAAGCGAAGCACTCTATAAAAACAAAATAGATTGCCGCGTCGAGGCTAAAAGCCTCTCCTCGCAATGACAACAAAAATTAATTATATTTAAGTTTATAACCGATTATTGTTCCGTTCATAAGCATGTTTGCGAAGTTTGCCGCTATTACAGGCGTTGATTGAATAAAAATTCCATAAATAAACCAGCAACTACCTCCTATAAAAAACATTGCAAACATGCCAAAAGATATGTCTTTTACTGATTTCGTTTTTATAATTTTAATCAGTTGAGGAAGAAAACCGAAAGTTGTCAATATTGCTGCAATAAACCCCAAGGCATTAATAATATCCATAATTTAGGCTCTTTGTATTTTAAAGCTTGTAACCAGATTGTCAATTATATTATACATGTTTTAAAATTAATTTTTTAGTATTTTTTAGTATTTTTTAGTATTTTTTAGTAAAATAAATATACAAAAAGACCTCTCAAAATATTTTGAGAGGTCTTTCAAAATCGAAAATTTCAACAGTTTACCTAAATATATAAAATTTGGTTATTAGCTTTCACTACTTGATCTTCTACTTCCAAATCTGGTATTTTTGGTTCTTTTTTTGAATTTTTCAGCGTTTGCTTTGTTGCGTTCTGCTTTTTCTTTTTTCTGATTATTTTTAGCCAAAGTTTTTATCCTTTACTAGAAGGGTTTAACCCTTAATAATTACTTCTATAACAATCAGAACAGTAAACAGGTCTGTCACTTTTTGGTTCAAAAGGAACAGTTGTTTCTATACCGCATGCTGCGCATATAGCTTTGAATTGAGGTCTAGGACCTCTTCCGCCGCCGCCGCCACCGCTTCTTCCGCCGCCGCCTCTGGTGTCATTCATTTTTCTGTTTGCTCTGCAAACAGGACATCTTTTTGGGGTGGAATATCTTTTTTGTTGATAAAATTCTTGATCTTCACCACTGAAGATAAAGCCTTGACCACATTCTACACATTGTAATTCTTGGTCTTCGAAGTTTTGCTTGAACATTTTGATTCTCTTTCCTTAAAGTTAAAATATTTTTTACCAGTTCTATTATCAACCATGTATAAAAGAAAGTAAAATCAAACTTTTTTTACTAATAAATTTTTAACAATTTTTTTGTCATTAATTTCAAGCTAATAGTCTTTCCTGTCTAAAAAAACAACATTTTTGTAAAATATACAATTGTAACATTTTCGTTACAAAACTAAATATTTTTTATTTATACAATATATTCTTTCGCAAATTGCAACCAAATTTTGTAAAAGTAAATAATCTTGGTAAAATAACAAAGTTGGCATTGGCAGGAGAAAGAATACGGCAGATGGATTTAGCTTTAAGGAAAAAATATCGGGGATTCTGGGAAATATCGCCTAAAATTGCCATAAAAGATTCTTATGCATTGAGTCTTGTATACACACCCGGAGTAGGCAAAGTCAGTATAGAAATTGCTGAAAACCCCGAAAAATCTTTTGAATTGACTAACAGGGCTAATTCTGTTGCTGTTATTTCTGCTAATTTAGAAACAGGATCTCTTTCAAAAATACCTGTAGTTGAAATGAAAGCTGTTCTTTACAACAAATTTGCAGGTATTGACGCATATCCGTTGGTTTTAGAAACTTCTGATGCGACAGAAATCGCTGAAATAATAATAAACCTTGCGCCGTCTTTTGCGGGATTTGTTTTGACAGGATTTTCCGAAGATAAACAATCTCAAATAAAAGAATTGCTGGCAAAAGACAATTTTAGTTTGCCTGTTGTGTTTGATTCTAATAATGATAAAAATAATGATAAAAAAACAGCCATGCTCTTAAGGTCAAGGTTAGGGGAAGCGGATTGCGAGCAGAGGCTGAAAGAGGAGCTTTGCTTCTCTGAAATGCCGTTTATGGCGAGCAACCAAGGAACAGAAAACCTTTCGCTCGGGGAAAAATCCGTCGAACTTCACAAAAGAGCGAGAGGGGTTATTAAAACAGCTTGCAAAGTAAATCTTGATAATATTTTTGATGAAACCCGAAAAGTCTCGGAAGAGATAATCAAAAATCCTGACGCGGCTTATGAATTAACCCCGAAAGGAAATCTGGTCGCTGTTATAAGTGACGGTTCCGCTGTGCTTGGACTGGGCAATATCGGAGCGGAAGCAGCAATGCCTGTAATGGAAGGGAAATCAGTACTTTTTAAAACACTGGGCGGAATTGACGCCATGCCAATTTGTTTGAAAACTCAAAATACAGAAGAATTAATAAATCTCATAAGCAAAATAAGCCCTATTTTAGGCGGGATAAACCTTGAAGATATTTCCGCGCCGAGATGTTTTGAAATTGAAAAAGCTCTCATTGAAAAGCTTGATATCCCTGTATTTCATGACGACCAGCATGGAACAGCGGTTGTGGTTCTTGCAGGATTTATAAACGCTCTTAAACTAACAGGTAAAAAAGTTGAAGAAGTTAAAGTTGCGGTAAACGGAGCAGGAGCGGGAGCAACAGCAGTTTCAAAGCTTTTATTAAATTATGGCGTTAAAAATCTTATTCTTTGCGACAGAACAGGCGCAATTTTTGACGGAAGAATCGAAGGAATGAATCCTTTTAAACGGGAAATGGCGGAAATTACCAATCCTGACAAAGAAAAAGGCATGCTTAAAGATGTCATAAAAAACGCTGATTTCTTTATCGGTCTTTCGGCGGCAAATGTTGTAAATCGCGAAATGATAAAATCAATGGCGAAAAAAGCCGTTATTTTCGCACTAGCAAATCCTGTCCCTGAAATAATGCCTGAAGACGCGCTTGAAGCGGGAGCTTTTATTGTCGCGACAGGACGATCCGACTACAAAAATCAGGTAAATAATTCTCTGGCGTTTCCGGGAATATTCAGGGGGACTCTGGATGTTCGGGCGGAAAAAATTATTGATGAGATGAAAATAAGCGCGGCTCATGCCATAGCGAATTTAATTGAGGAGCATGAACTTAATCCTGAATATATAATTCCGCATGCTCTGGATTTGAGAGTGCCTCCCACCGTCGCAAAAGCCGTTGCAGAAACAGCCATAAAAACCGGCATGGCAAGAATTAAAATATAATATTTGTCGCAAGCTCCTCGCAATGACAGTTAAGCTTTGATTGCAAATTGGTATTATATCTTTTTTTACATCAAACAGACGAAATTATTAAGAAGCCTTAAGAAATATTAAAGTTTCTTAACAATATGCCGATTATACAAATACAGCCTATGTTCTGAGAATTTTCAAGGATCGGTATAAAAGCTTATGAATTTATGTTTAACTAACCTAAGAAAAAATATTTCTCTGCTTAAACCTGTCAAATCAGGAAACAGAGATATTAACTGTCTTATTGCCCAAATTAAGCTGCTTATTTCAGAAAGTCTGGATAAAAATATTATTCTGGATCTTACAGAAATAAATTTCCTTGATTGTATTAAAGTAAGCGCAATTATTGGCACATATCATTTTCTGGATTTAAACAATAAAAAAATATACATAATAGTTGGAAATAAAGAAGTTAAAGACTCTATAAAAACACTTAGTTTTGATAATATCGAGATAATTTACAGCAGTAATAATATTGCCCTTGAAAGCATCGCGTAAATAACGCGAATTTCTAATTAATTTATAGAGTAGTTGTCATTGCGAGTGACTGAGATAAAACGAAGAAGCGTGGCAATCCAAGAAGGTTTTTGCATTTGGATTGCTTCGTCGCAAGCTCCTCGCAATGACAGTCAAGTCTTGATGGCACTTTCGTATAAATTTAAATTAAAAAATATTTTTTAACCCCAAAACCCTTGTAAATACTAAAGATTCACAGATTCTTAAAAAAATTTCTAAAATTGTTTTTATAAAAATAGCAATTTTTTAAAACTTCATGTTTTTATATATGTACAAGGGGTGAATAACAAGGGTAACAAAACAAGGGTGATAATTAAGGGGGATAAAAAGTTTTTTACATTAATTAAATTAATTCCGGGTTTAAAATAATTTTTACACTTAGGGATTAGGGGAAAAGTAAAAAAGTTTTTCAAAAACATCAAAATTTAAACATTAACCATTAAAAACAGGTTAGTTATTATTTTTATACCAAAAAACGAAGTTTAAATGCTAATTTCGGGGGAATTTTAGCATACTTAATATAAAATAAATTGGGGAAAAGAGAAGAGGTAGATTATGACAACGATTACAAGAATTAACTCAATGTACAACTCGGGGGGAGGGGCTTACTACGGATATGGTCAAGCCCAAAGACAACAATCAAACCATATTTCTATATGGGGAGAACCTTCATTATTCAGTTCAAGTTTTTCATCAAATAATTACATAGGAGCAAATAACGGAATACAAGGTCTTAATTTTGCCTCCAGAGGTGCTTCCTTTGTACCGATGGATCAAATAATGACATCTCCTTTCGGTGCAAATGTAGATCTACTAGGAAACAATAATTACGGTTTTAATCCTTTTGCATCATCTAATTTTAGTTCGACATCAATTTTCTCAAATGGAAATTCTAATATTTCTCATAGAAGATCATCAACTGTAAATAGAAATGGCATTCATGATACTCGTAGAAATTTCTTATCCTTAACGGGACAGCATTCTGATCATCATTCAGGTCATCATTCAAATAACATTTTTAGAAATGCAGATTCACATCATTCAAACAACATACATTTTAAAAGTACAAGCACAAGAACCGGTAATTTCGGCAGTCAGACAATGAGTAATCGCTCAACAAGCATACATACTCCATCTGTTGACTTCAACACCAGAGATATAAATACAGGTAACAGAAGCATCAGCAGTACAAATCTTTCAGGTCACGTAGACAGATTTAAACAAACAAAGCAGCATATTGTGACTCCGACATCTGACTTAAACAAAACACGTCAGGTTATAGATACACCGACTGAAAGAATTACAAGAACAAGAACACAAGGAACCATTTGGGTATAAAACAAAACTAAATAAAATTTAATAAAAACCCCCACACAAACTACTTCTCAAGAAAGAGTATGTGACAGTTAAGGACACATAGGGTAAATAGGGTAAGGGAAAAAATTTATTTAATCTCCTCAATACCTCACATACCTCTTTCACCTCAAAAATAGTAAAGGTCCCCCCTTTACTTTTTTTTTGCTGTTTTTTTCAACACATCTAGTCAAACAAAAATTTTTATAGTACCTTATAGAAATAAACTAATCTGGAGGAGTGCCTGAGCGGTTTAAAGGAACGGTCTTGAAAACCGTCGTGTGGGCAACTGCACCGTGAGTTCGAATCTCACCTCCTCCGATTTTTTAAAGATGCTTTTAAAGCATCTTTTTTATTTAAAATTTTTCTTCACTTGGTATAAAATAAAAATATGATAAAAAAATATTTGATAAAAATAAAAAAAGGGCAAAACCTTACAGCAGAAGAAGCCGGTGAATTAATAGATTTAATGAGCACCGGAGAAGTTTTTCCGTCTCAAATTGCTGATTTGCTTGTTTCTCTCAATACAAAAGAAATAACTTCCGAAGAGTTATATGGATTTGCGCGAAGAATGAGAGAAAAAGCGTTAACAATAAACACGCAAGGACTTGAAAATATAGTGGATTCCTGCGGAACAGGCGGAGATAAAACAAATACATTTAATATTTCAACGGCTTCCGCAATTCTGGTTTCTGCGGCGGGTCTGAATGTTGCAAAACATTCTAATTTTGGATTTACGAGCAAATGTGGAAGCAGTAACGTGCTTCAGTCGCTAGGAATAGAGCTTTTAACAAACCCTCAGGAAGTTGAAAAAAACTTAAAAGATAAGAATATAGCTTTTATACATGCCCCTTATTTCCATAAATGCACTTCCCATGTGAATGCTGTCAGGAAAGAACTCGGCATAAGAACTGTATTTAATCTTCTTGGTCCTCTGACTAATCTTGCTTTTCCGACAGGTCAGGTGATTGGTGTTCCGAGGAAAGAATTATGCCCGAAAATTGCGGAAGCTCTTAAAAATCTCGGTTGTAAAAAAGCTATGGTTGTGAATGGCTTAAATCCCGTGATGGACGAGATTAGTATTTGCGGAAAGACTTTTATTTCAAGGCTTGATGATGGCAAAATAGACAATTTTGAAATTCATCCTGAAGATTTTGGGATTAAGCAGGCTAACTTAGCGGATATACAGGGTGATACGCCTGATGTTAACGCAAAAATTATTGAAGATATATTTAACGGAAAAATTTCAGGAGCAAAGCTGGATATAATTTTGCTCAATTCCGCGGCACTTTTGTGGGTGGGGAATGCCGTAAATTCTATTGAAGAAGCAATAATAATTGCAACAGATATTATTCAAAGCGGCAGAGCGAAAAATAAACTTAATAGTTTAAGAGTAAAATATTAGTAGACTTCAAAAAATCTTGTATCAGTTCCGCCTTCGCCTATTTGAAACTTTACCGATTTTAAGCATTTTGGACATCTGCCGGTGTAGGCAGTTCCTTCTTTATTTACATAAATTCTGTTGTAGACGTTACAGCATTTAAAAAGAACGCTGATAAACTTTTTCTGCATTTTGTTTGTTCCGAAAACTTTTTTTAAATATTTGATTATATTTTATCAAAAATTTCCTTATTTAAAAAATAAAAAGGGCGAGCCCAAAATAACACTATTTCCCTTCCCTTGAGGGAGGGGGTAGGGGTGGGTGATAAAAAAATTAATTATTTTTTGCATCATTTTTAACTTTTATCAAACAAAAGTAGGAGAAATTTAAACATTGATCAATCAAATTTATGATTAATTTTTTAGGATTTTTTTTGATAAAAGACATGAACTAAAGTTGGAAACTCTTAAAACAAAAGCATTTTGGATATAAACACAATGGATAATATTATATTTTCCGCTTTCATAAATATAGACGATGTTATACGAAAGTTGGACTGATAAACTTTTACATGTACTCCTTAGAAGACGACGATACACATATCCCTATCTAGCTATGTTTTCTTGCAAAAGAACATAGCTTTTTTATTGGAAAAATTTTATAAATTTTTAATATTCAAAAAAGCGGCAAAAATCTACATCATCAAAGTTGCATAACAACATATAAACAGGATCATCTTCTTCTACTCTCTGAAACCCGTAATCATCAAAAAGCCAGTATTTTGGGCTTACCCCTGTTGAGCGGACAATACC
>Ga0209212_1001234_pt1 | contig 43187 bp, 38 predicted proteins | sample RifGroC2_FD_183996 | JGI IMG/M metagenome (GOLD analysis project Ga0209212, IMG submission 183996) | Groundwater microbial communities from Rifle, Colorado, USA - Groundwater C2 (SPAdes) (version 2) | ecosystem: Environmental > Aquatic > Deep subsurface > Groundwater | place: Rifle, Colorado... | reverse complement strand
GTATGTTGCGGGTTTTTTGCCTCGTCGTAGCCTCGAGCTTGTTGAGAGGCGAAGACGGGCCTGTCCCCGAGCCAGTCTGCGTCAAGCGCGAGCCGTACCTGACGTTGCTGTAGTAACATGAGGTTTAATAAATAAAAATGATCACGGAAGTCGCCCAAAAATTTATCGGCTTGATCAAAAGATCCGATCTTAAGGTTTTTTACGCCGGCGAGGAAATCAACCGCATTCAGGTTGATGTTTTTATCAGCCGGATTGCTTTGATTTACGAAAAGATTAGAAACGCCATTGATTATAAGGAAGATCATTTATTGAGAAAAAATGCCATCCAAAGGATTCTGTGGCGCCGGCTGAATATTCAGTTGAATTCGGACAGTTTGGCTTTATCTTTGATCAAGGAGCTCATTCGCGCCGGGTACATTGAAAACAATCTTATCCCTGAGGGTAAAATTGCAGAGATAGATGTCATGATCAATAAATATCTGACTTTAGCCAACTTAAGCGGGATCAAGAAGACTACCACAGACGGTAGCCATGATTTTAAATGGTTGGTTTCCCTGGCGGCCTGCGAGATTGAGGAAGCCTTGGTGCCGCCGATTCAACACGTCGCTTTAACCGGTTTTGCTTATAAAGTGATGGGCAGTGAGATAAAGATCGCCGATAAAATCAAGGAAGAAGAAAAACATTTACAGATTAAAATCGCCATCCAGCGCGCCTTAATCAAAGCCGATATTGCCATGGTCAGCTATTTAATCTGGCGTTATTACAATCCTGATTGGCACCAGGCTGATCACCGGCAGATCTTGCAAATCGCCAAAAAGTTTAAAAATCTTCAGGCGGCGGTTGACCAGCAACTCAGTTATCACTTGGGCGAGAAGCTGTTGCGTCTCTTTAAAAAATATACCATTGTCTTTGACGTATTAAAAGAAATAATTTTAAGCAATCCACAAGAGGCGGAAAAGATTTTTAACGATCCCGAGGAGCTGGAATTCCAGATCAGAACCACTTGCGAGAGGCTTTATAAAAAGTCACGTTCTAAATTAAGGCGCAGTATCGTCAGGGTGATCATCTACATTTTTATCACCAAAATGCTGTTGGTCCTTTTAATTGAATTGCCTTACGAGCGCTATATCGTCCACAGCGTGGTTTACACGCCTTTAATCATTAATGCTTTATTTCCGCCGGTGTTAATGTTTTTGATCGGTGTTTTTATCAAAGTTCCGTCCAAAAAAAATACCCAGGCCATTCTAAAGGCCGCCGAGGAAATTGTTTATAAGGGACAGCTTAAAAGCGTCGAGGGAATCGGCCGGTTGGTTAAAAGAAGCAAATTCACCTCCATTTCTTTTACGGTTTTTTATTTAATTCTCTTTGGCTTTTCCTTTGGTTTGATAATTTACGTTTTAAGCAAATTGCACTTTACCGTTTTGAGCCTGGCCATCTTTTTGCTGTTTTTGAGCCTAGTCAGCTTTTTTGGCATCAAATTGCGCCAGGGGGTGCGTGAGCTGATTATTGTCAATAAAAAGGAAAATCCGTTGGCTTTTTTGCTTAATCTGGCCTCGTTGCCGTTTTTACGCATGGGTTATTGGTTTTCCGTTAAATTCGCCAAAATAAATCTGTTCGTTTTCATTTTTGATTTTATCATTGAGGCGCCGTTTAAAATATTTTTGGAAGTTATTGAAGACTGGATTTCTTACCTCAGGGAAAAACGGGACGAAATATACAATCAGCAGCAGTAGTTGTCGTCAGGAATTATTAGTGGTGTTGCGCGTTTTATTGTCAGGTTTTGATATTTTAATGCAAATCAGGACAATCCTTAGAACTGGCTTTTCGGCCGGTTTTTTTGTATAATAAAGTTATGAAAAATTTTGACGTTGTAACTATCGGCGGCGCCACTTTGGACATAATGTTCGGCACCTCTCAGGCGGAAATTTTTACCTCCCCCAAAACAGCGGGCGGCCGCCAGCTGATCGCTTTTGCTTTAGGCAGCAAGATTGTCAGCCGTGACGTGATTTATACCTACGGCGGCGGCGCGGCCAACACCGCCGCCAGTTTTAGCAAGCTCGGCCTTAAGACCGGCATTATCGCCGCCATCGGCCGCGGCCCTCATGGCCAGGGCTTAATTGACAAGTTAAAGAATCTTAAAGTTGATTGCGCCCGGATTCAGTTAACTTCAGACCCGACCGGTCTTTCTTTTGCGGTCACGGGCGGCCAGAAGCGCGACCATGTGATTTTTGTTCATCGTTCCGCCAACGACCTTTTACAAATCAGTCCCGCAGGCCTACTTGGTTTTAAAGCCAAATGGTTTTATCTTTCTTCGCTGTCCGGCCGGCTGTGGGAAAAAAATTTAAGGACGGTTTTTGCCGCGGCCGTAAAAAATAACGTTAAGGTTGCCTGGAACCCCGGCGGCAGCCAGCTCTCAAGGGGTTACGCCGTTCTTAAAAAATATTTCAAACAAACAGACGCGCTTATATTAAATAAAGATGAGGCCAGGTCGCTTGTTGCCCGGGCCGGGCTAAAAACCGGCAATTTAAGCCAACTGTTAAAAGCGCTCTATCAATGGGGTCCCAAAATTGTGGCTATCACCGAAGGCGATAAAGGCGCCGCCGTCTGTTCCGGCGAGCTGGTTTGTTTTGAAAAACCCCTGCCCGTGGTGGGCGTTAATACCACCGGGGCCGGCGACGCTTTTGGCTCAAGCCTGGTTGGTGGACTCTTACTCTATGGCGGCGATCTAAAAAAAGCTTTACGGCTGGCCATGCTCAGAAGCAATTATGTTGTCAGGCTGGTGGGCGCGCAGGAGGGACTTTTGACTTTAGCGGCAGTCAAGCGGCTAAAATATAAAATATAATTTATGCACCGTGTACCTGTTGAAATTTCCGCCAGGCATTTGCATTTGTCCCAAAATGATTTGGAAACCCTTTTCGGCCCTGGTTACAAATTAAGCAAAATCAAAGATCTGTCTCAACCGGGGGAGTTTGCCGCCCGTGAGACCGTTCAATTAATCGGGCCTAAGGCCTCTTACGAGGCAGTCAGAGTGGTCGGCCCGGTCAGGCGCCAGACTCAAGTGGAAATTACGGCCACCGACGGCCGCTTTTTAGGCATCAAGGCGCCCGTTAAATTGTCTGGCAAACTCAAAGGCTCGGCCGGCGCCATTTTACAAGGCCCCAAAGGAAGAGTCGGCTTAAAAGAGGGAGTGATCGTTCCCAAGCGCCATTTGCATTTATCCACGGACCAGGCCAAGTCCCTTAGGCTTAAAAATAACCAAAAAGTCGCTTTAAAGCTGGCGGGCGAGCGGGCGGTGGTATTTAGCGAGGTGGTGGTCAGGGCGGGCGAGCATTACCGCCTGTCTTGTCATCTTGATACTGATGAGGCCAACGCGGCCGGACTTAAGTCTTGCGGTTACGGCGAACTGATCATTTAAGCCTTCAATCGCGTATTGCCTATCAAAGGGTATTAATGGCTCAACACCCGAACCTGATTTTTAATATAACCCAATCCTCAATGACCCAATCACCTAATCACCCAATTACCTTACCATGTCCTACATTCTTATTTTAAATTCCGGCAGTTCATCTTTAAAAGCCGAGGTTTTTGAGGCAAAAACTTTATCAAGGAAAATTTCTGCTAACCTTGAGCGGGTGGGCGCGGTTAGTTCTTTTTTGGTTTATGAGCAGAATTATAAAAAAATCAAAGTCAACTTCGGCTCAGGCATTAAAAATCACCAGCACGCCCTGAAAGAGCTGATTAAGATTTTACCCGATAATATTTATCGCCGGATTATTTTAGTCGGACATAGAATCGTGCACGGCGGCGAGGAATTCATGGAGCCGGTGATTTTAAGTCAAAAGATCATTAAAAAAATCAGCCGTTACAATAGTTTTGCCCCTTTGCACAATCCCGTTAATTTACAAACCGCCGCCGCCGCTCTGGCGGAGTTTCCCTTAGCCAGGCATGTTGGCGTTTTTGACACTCAATTTTTCAAGGATTTGGCCGAGCACGTTTACCTTTTTGCCATACCGGTAAAATATTACGCCGACCATGGCCTCAGAAAGTATGGCTTTCACGGCTTATCGCATGAAAATATGCTGAGACAGGCGCAGCAGACATTTGGGCGGAAAAATTTGAATTTGATCACCTGCCATATCGGCAACGGCGTCAGCATTTCAGCTATCAGGCACGGCCGGGCCTTTGATACTTCCATGGGCTTAACCCCTCTTTCCGGAGCGGCCATGGGCACGAGGTCCGGTGATCTTGATCCTTACATCCCCCTTTATCTGTTAAAGGAATTAAAAATTAGCCCCGAACTGGTTTATCAGGAATTGAATTATAATTCCGGCCTTAAAGGGCTGTGCGGTGTTTCCGATTTTAGGGATATCCTGTTTTTAGCCGGCTTAAAGGTCCAAAACTACCAGGGCAATTTAAAGAGGACTAAGAAAAAAAAAGCTTTAGCCCTGCTGGCTTTGCATATTTATCTTTACAACATTCAGCGCTATGTGGCCTCTTACGCCGCCTTGCTTGGCAAAGTGGATGCCGTGGTTTTTAGCGGGGGCGTTGGCCAAAATCGCCCGGCCGTCCGCCAGTCTATAATAAACGCGGTGCATTTTTGCCATCAGCCTAAAATTTTAACCGTTAAGGCCAATGAGTCGCTGCTGATCGCGCAAAAGATTCATCAGTTTCGGCGGTCTAAGCCAGCCTTGGTCCGGGAGTCATAATTATTTTTTATATGGATTTAAAACAAGTTATCAGAGAGATACCAAACTGGCCGATCAACGGAGTCAATTTTAAGGACATTTCCACGCTGATTGAAGACGCGCAGGCTTTTAGGCTGACCATTGATCAGCTGGCTGAACCGTATCTGGAAAAGCCGGTTGACAAAGTTATCGGCATTGACGCCAGGGGATTTTTATTTTGTTCGGCCATGGCTTATAAGCTCGGAGTTGGCTGCGTTATGGTTAGAAAAAAAGGCAAACTGCCCCCGCCGACGGTCAGCCGGGATTATGCCCTGGAATACGGCAGTAGCACCATGGAAATTCGCCATGACAGCCTTAAGCCGGGCGATAACGTTATTCTGGTGGATGATTTGCTGGCAACCGGCGGGACCATGGCGGCCGCCGTTGACCTGGTCAAGCAAACGGGGGGCAGGATTATAGGCTTGAGCTTTATCGTTGAGCTGGCGTTTTTAAAGGGGCGCGCCAAGCTGTCCGGTTACCCGCTGTATTCCCTTGTCAGCTACGCCAGCGAGTAATGGCAATTTGGGATTAATGTTATAGAATTGGGGCATTAATTTTTATTTTTTATGAGCGCAAAACTACCTCAGGCGGAAATCGGCGTCATCGGCGGTTCAGGGTTTTATGAATTTATTGATAACGGAGAAAAGTTTGACGTGCCCACGGATTGGGGCAAGGCCAGCGATAACCTTACCGTCGGCGAAGTGGCGGGTAAAACGGTGGCGTTTTTATCGCGCCATGGCCAGCGGCATGATTATCCGCCGCATCAAGTTCCTTATCAGGCGAATATTGCCGCTTTTAAAAAGTTTGGCGTTAAATATCTCATCGCTGCTTCCAGCTGCGGTTCATTACAGCCAGAGATTAAGCCGGGAGATTTTGTTATTTGCGATCAATTTATTGACCGGACTAAAGGCAGAAAAGACACCTACTTTGACGGCCCCGAGGTGGCGCACATAGTCGGCGCCGAGCCGTATTGCCCGTCGCTCAGGCAAATAGCCATTGACGCCTGCCGTAAGCTGAAAATAATCTGCCATGAAAAGGGCACGGTCGTGGTGGTTAACGGTCCGAGGTTTTCCACCGGCGCCGAGAGCGCTTGGTTTACAAAAATGGGCTGGCAGGTTGTTAATATGACCCAATATCCAGAGGTGGTTTTGGCCAGGGAGCAAGATATTCATTACGTCAACATTTCCTTATCCACCGATTATGATGCGGGCCTGGTGGCCGAGGCGCAAGTGGCGCCGGTGAGCATTGAAGAAGTTTTAAAATTTTTTAAGAGCAATATTAAAAGAGTCAACGGCCTAATCAGGGAAATTATAAAAATACTGCCGCCTAAAAATTTAGTCTGCGACTGCCATCAGACTTCCGTCAAGTCTAAATTTTAGTTGTCATTATAATTAAAGTTTAGTATACTAATTTTATGTTTGCCAAAGCTAAAATCGCCTCAGTCTTCCCGGCAGTTTTAGTTTTTTTTATTTTGGCCGTGGCGCCGGCTCTGGCCGCGGATTATGATTTAGGCTTCTCGGCCGCCGACATATATTTTTCCAAAACCACTCTGATTGCCGGCGATCAGGTGAGAATTTACGCCAAGGTACATAACGTCGGCGGTTTGGACATAACCGGTTACGTCAGTTTTTTCAGCGGCATTAATCTGATCGGCACTTCGCAGGCCGTTTCGGTTTTACCCGGTTCAAGCGATGACGTTTTTGTGGATTTTACCGTGCCCCAAAGCTCGTTTAACGTTTTGGCCAAGATTCAGGGCACGCAGCCGGAAGACCAGAACGCGAGCAATAATGAAACGCAAAGCGCCTTAATCACGCCTGAGCACGATACCGACGGCGACGGCACGGTTGACAGTCAGGATCTTGATGACGATAATGACGGTTTGCCGGATAACCAGGAAAATGAAAACACCTGCCCTTACCTTTTAAAGGCTGACAGCGATAACGACGGCGTTGACGACAGTCATGATGCCTTTGCCTGCAATTTAGCGGAAACTTTGGACACCGACGGCGACGGCACCGGCAATAATGCCGATATTGATGATGACAACGACGGCTGGTCCGATGTGCAGGAACAGTCCCACGGCACCGATCCCTTAAGAGCCGATACCGACGGCGACGGCGTTAATGATGCGCAGGACGTTTACCCTTTGGATGCGACTAAAAGCCGCGAAGAAAGAAATATTTTTCAGCCGCCGCCCGTTGAAAATAATACTCCCGTGACCGAGCCGGCGGTTAATCCTCAAACCGAGCAGCCGTCCGCCGACGTTCAGGCTCTAACCGAGGAACTGAAAAATATTATTGAGTCGCCCATCGCTCTTGAGCCCGAGGCGGAGGTTGAATCGGAACAGGCGGTGGTCAGCGCCTCAGCCGGCTCAGCTCCCGCTTTTTTCCGTTTGCATAATTGGCTGTTGTGGCTGATTGTTGGAATTATTTTGGTCTGTTTAAGCATTGTCATTATTCTTTTTAAAGATAAAATTTTTGCTTCAGCCACGGCGCCCGTATCCAAGCTACCGTTGAGACTGGCAGAAAAATCAAAGCCGCAGTTGGTCAGTCAGCCTCAGAATTTTTCCAGCCAGACAATTTTGGAAACAAAACCGGTCCGGCCGTCCAGCCATGTGATTGATTTGAAGAAGATGAAAAAGCAATGAAGCAATAAATCCCCGGCCCGACTCCCTGCCCGCTCCTCAAGTCTTACGCCTTGGAACCAAAGACCGGGCTTTCATCTTAAGCTCAAATCTGGAAAGGCGGAGCGAGCGGGGCGCGGCAAGAAAACAATAAATCAAGAAATCATGTAGCCTAAAGCACGCCCGCCCGCTACAACGACAAGACGGGCAGGTAGCGCGTCATAAATCCTAAATTCAAAATACTAAATCCTAAACAAATCCTATATTTACCAATTTACAACTTAACACTTAACTTTCTTTCTTCTTAAATTCATTATTCTTAATTTTAAATTCTTCATTCTTCATTCTTTATTCAATACGTAACTCTTAACTAATCACTGGTAACTCTTGACACTTAACCCATACTCGCATGGCGAGGATTTAATTTTTAATTTAATTTTTAATTTGTCAAAGATTTAATAAAAGTGTAAGATTGTGTGGTATGAAACAGTGGTTTGTCAAGCCTAAAATTAGTGAGGAATTGATCAATAAATTTCCGGAGATTAATCCGGTTATTTTACAATTACTGGCACAACGCGACCTAAACACTCAAGCCGGGATTGATGAATTTTTGTTTCCTGATTATTCTCAGGACATCCACGACCCCTATCTTTTTACTCACATGGCAACGGCGGTGGCTAGGATTTATCTGGCCTTAGCGCGTCGGGAAAGAGCGGTGATTTATGGCGACTATGATGCTGACGGCGTTTGCGGCTCGGCAATTTTAGCCAAAACCTTTAAAAAAATCGGTCTGGATTTTGAGGTCTATTTGCCCAGCCGCGAGCTGGAAGGCTACGGTCTTAACCAAAAAGCCATTAATGAGCTGGCCTTAGGCGGAGCTAAGCTTATTGTGACTGTTGATTGCGGCATCAGCAATACGGCGGAAGTGGCTCTGGCCAATTCACTGGGCCTGGACGTCATTATCACCGATCACCATCACGTGTCAAAAGAAGAGCCGGCGGCGGTGGCCATTATTCATCCCGGCTGGGATAAGGCGTATCCTTTTAACAATTTGGCTGGCGGCGGCGCGGCTTTTAAGTTCGCTCAGGCGATTATCAAATCTCCCCAGTCAAAACTCAGCCCGGAAGAGCAGGAGATTTTTGAAAAATGGCTACTGGATTTGGTGGCTATCAGTACGGTGGCCGATATGGTGCCTTTAATCGGGGAAAACCGGACTTTGGTCAAACACGGCCTAATCGTTTTATCCAAAACTAAAAACATCGGTTTGCAAAAATTAATTGAGGTTTCGGGTCTCAGCCCGGACAGGCTGGATAATTACGCGATCGGCTGGCAACTGGCGCCCCGCATTAACGCCGCCGGCCGAATGGAGCATGCCAATGCCGCCTATAAGCTTTTAACCACGAAAAATATTGAAGAGGCGATCACCATCGCCCACAGTTTAAACAAAAGCAATCAGGAGCGCCAGGTTTTAACCGAAAGATTAATTAACGAATCCATCGCCCAGTTGGGTGAAATTGACGAGCGTCTGCCGGTTCTGTTCGTTCAGGGCCAAGATTGGCCGATCGGGATTATCGGCTTGGTGGCTTCCAAACTGACCAATAAGTTTGCCCGGCCGGCCATTGTTTTAAGCGGCGGCGCCGACGAGTTGGTGGCTTCCGGCCGAAGCATTGTGGAATTTAATTTAATTGAAGCTTTAGATGAGTTCAAATCATACCTGGTGCGTTACGGCGGCCATAGCGCCGCCGCCGGGTTTACGATTAAAGCGGCTGAGTTTTTTGAGTTTAAAGAAAAATTTATCGGTTTCGCTCAAAATAAGTTAGCCGGCGTCCAGTTTTTGCCCAGGATTTATGTTGACGCCGAAGTCAAATTGGAACAAATCAATTGGCGTTTGGTGGAAGCTTTGGCGGATTTTGAACCTTTTGGCCAGGGTAATCATAAGCCGAAGTTTTTAATCAGCGGTTTGACTTTGATGTCGGTGGAAACTGTCGGCCTGGAGAGTAAGCATTTGCGCCTGATGGTGCAAGAGGGGAGTTTACAGCGCAAGGTGATTTGTTTCGGTTTTGGCGAAGCGAATGATTTATTAGCGCCCGGCGGTAAGGTGGATCTTGTTTGCGAGGCGGGCGTCAATGAATGGAACGGCAAAAAGGAGCTTCAGCTGTCATTGGTGGATTACCGCAAGATTGTTTAGACTTTTTGTTCTTAAGAGTTTAGTTTTTAATTATTCATGGTTAAACAGCAAAAAATAAAAATTTACTCCGACGGTGGCGCCAGGGGTAATCCCGGACCGGCCGCCTGCGGTAGCGTTTTAAAAACTTTAGCCGGCCGTGTCATCGGCCAGCACCGCCGATATCTGGGCGAAACTACCAATAATCAGGCGGAATACGGCGGTGTTTTGTTGGGCCTAGAAGAAGCCGTCAAGATCGGCGTTGAGGAAATTGATTTTTATTTGGACAGCGAATTGGTGGTCAAACAGCTGAATCGTGAATATAAAGTAAAAGATTCCGGTTTGCAGAGTTTATTCCTCAAAATCTGGAAGATTTCGCTAAAGTTCAAAAAAATTACTTACCGCCATATTCCCCGGGAGCAAAACCGGGTGGCTGACCGCTTGGTCAACGAAGAATTAGATAAACAGGTGTTGGGTCAGCGCTGAACGCCTGAGACAGCTTCATTTTTTGACAAACCAGCAGTAAAATTGTTATAATTATCAAATTATGGAGTCAAATTGGGGCGTCATCGGCCATCAAAATATTATAAAATATTTGGAGAATTGTATTGCCAGAAATAGGTTAGTTCATACCTATCTTTTTTATGGCATCAGGCATTTGGGCAAAACTACCGTCGCCATAAAGTTCGCCGACAGGCTTTTAAATCAGCCGGGCGCGTCCAAGACCGATCTCTTTGAACTAAAGTTGACTGAGGGCAAAAAAGATATCAGCATAGAACAAATCAGGGATTGGCAGCATTGGCTGAGCCTAAAATCTTTCGGCCATGGCTACAAGGTAGGCATCGTTCATCAGGTGGAACGACTTAACCACAATTCGGCGACCGCACTTTTAAAAACCATTGAAGAGCCGGCGGCCCGCACTATTATCATCCTAATTACTTCCGCGCACGATTCGTTGTTGCCGACCATTACTTCCCGGAGCCAAAAAATTCATTTTTTGCCGGTGGCCACGAAAACCATCCAGCAGTTTGTGGCGGGCCGCCTGGCTGACCAGAGGCAAGCGCAAACTATCAGCCAGTTTTCTTTTGGCCGGCCGGGGGTAGCCAGAAAGTTTTTGGATGACGGCGAATATTACGCCGCTTATCTAGGTTTGCATCAAAAAGTGGAAAGCCTGTGGCAGCAGAGCCTGGCGGAGAGATTTATTTTTTTGGAAAATTTTCTGGTTGGCAAAAGCCATCAGTCCAATTTGACTTTGCTCAAGCAATTTTTGCAGCATTTTGAAATCATTTTTCGCCAAAAAATGTTGAGCGGACAGGGCAGTTGGCAGCTGCTCCAGCTGGCGGATTTGTCGGCTCAAACCAGGTCCATTTTACATAGCAACATCCAGCCCAGGCTGGCTTTAGAAAATTTATTAATACACCTATGAAGAAATTTTTTATACTGCTGCTTTTTTTGACGCTGCCTCTGCTGCTCGGCGGCTGTTTTATCAGTATTAAGACGTCGGGCTCGACCGACGGCGGTGTTTTTAAAACTTTTAATAAGGGGGAGGATTGGGAACAGCGGAGCTTAGTCTACCGTTTGGGTGATTTGGTGGAAAATTTTAATGACGTTGACGTTACAGTGATGCTGATGGACCCGCAGGACAGCCAGGCACTCTATCTAGGCACCGTTGATCAGGGTCTTTATTATACCTTTAACGGCGCTACGGGCTGGCATCAGACTTTGGAAGGTAACGGCAAAATTAACGCCATTGCCGTTAGTCCCAAAGAAACTTGCATTGTTTACGCCGCTATCGGCAATCGGGTTTATAAAACCAGCGACTGCAACCGCCACTGGCAGTATAAGCTGATTGAAACCCGTTCTGACCCTAACAATATTATTAACTCTTTGGCCGTTGATCCGTTTTATACCAACCGTGTTTATGCCGGCACTTCGGGCAACGGCTTATTCATCAGCGATGATGCCGGGTATTCTTGGCGCGCAGTTAATTATTTTAACGATCAGGTGGTTAAAATTTTGATTAACCCTAATAATAGCGCCATTATTTACGCGGCCACGGCCGGGCAGGGCATTTATCGGACAGCTAACGGGGGCGCGGATTGGCAGATGATTTTAAGTCGGGAGTTACAGGAGCAATATGGTAATTTATTGGCTTACCGCGATCTTATTTTGGATCCCACCAAAGATGACGGGTTATTGTACGCTTCCCAGTATGGCCTGCTCAGGACGGCGGACGGCGGCAACAGTTGGACGGCGCTTAAACTCCTGACCCCGCCCAGCACCACTTATATTTATTCTCTGGCCATCAATCCCTTAAACGAGCAGGAGATATTTTACGGCATTGCCAACGCCTTATATCGGACAGAGGATGGCGGTGCCAACTGGATTACCAGGAACTTGCCGACGGCCAGGGCGGCCAGATTTTTGCTGATTGATCCCGATAATCCCCATACGGTATATTTGGGCGCCAAGCGGGTTAAGTAATCATTAATTTTTTAAAAAAATGAGCGAATTTATTGATAGCTTTAAATCAGAATTTGTCAAAATCATTGATCATTATAAAAAAGAGCTGTCGGCTTTAAGAATTGGCCGGGCGACGCCCGCCGTTTTGGAAAATTTAACTGTCAACGCCTACGAAACCCCGACGCCCTTGATGCAACTCGCCAGCATTCAGTCGCCTGAACCCAAGAGTCTGGTGGTTCAGCCTTGGGATAAAAATTTGGTTAAACAAATAGCCAAGGCCATTACTGACGCCGATTTGGGCGTGGGCGTTTCGGCAGAAGATCAGCTGGTGCGAGTCAATTTTCCGCCCATGACCGAAGAAACCCGCAAAGAGGTGACCAAAAAGCTGCATCAAAAAATGGAGGAAGCCAGAGTCGGCGTCAGAAGCCAGCGCGAGAAGATTAAGGAGGAAATTATCAGGCAGGAACGTGATAAAGTCATGACGGAGGACGAACGGTACAAGCGCCTGGAAGAACTGGATAAATTGGTTAAAGATTACAATGAGCTGATTAAGGATTTAGGCGATAAGAAGGAAGCGGCGATTATGACAGTTTAGGGATGGAGAAGAATGGAAGAATAAAGAATAATGAATGAAAAATTATGATAAGCGTGAATGGCTGAATAGGTGTCTGGGTGATGATTTAAGGGTTAAGAGTTACCCGCCCGACTCGTTGTTGTAAAGGGCGGGAACGCTCCAGGCTACATGATACACACTACACGTTAATTGATAGCTAATAATTAAATTGTCTTCCAAAAGTCCGCGGTTAGCCTGGCGGCGATTTTATCTCTTAATAATATTTTATGTTAATTTCTATTATTTCCTTTATCATAATCTTAGGCTTGCTCATATTTGTTCATGAGTTAGGCCATTTTATTTCGGCAAAAAAATCCGGGGTGCAGGTGGAAGAATTCGGCTTTGGTTTTCCGCCGCGGCTGTTTGGGAAAAAGGGCAAGGACGGGGTTGTTTATTCTTTGAACTGGATTCCTTTGGGCGGCTTTGTTAAGATCAAAGGCCAGGACGGGGAGGCTAAGGATGATCATGACAGTTTTGCCAGCAAGTCTTTTGGCGTCAGGTCCTTGATTTTAAGCGCCGGGGTTTTGATGAACGTTTTCTTGGCTTTTGTCATTTTTTCTTTTGGTTTTATGTTCGGCATGCCCGCGGCCATTGATGATCAGCCATTGAACGGTGCGGTGGTCAGGGAGATGAAGGTGCAAATTTCGGAGGTGGCGGAAAATTCCCCGGCGGCCGAGCAGGGCCTTATGACCGGTGATCACATAGTGAGAGTTGATGGCTTAGCGGTGGGCTCAACTGGCCAGCTGTCCGCATATATCGGCAATTTGCAAAGCGATCAGGTCAGTCTGACCATCAGGGCCGACGGCGAGGAACGCCAGGTGGTTTTAACGCCCAGGATCATGGAAGGTTTTTCCGAACATAAAGTTATCGGCGTGACTTTGATTAAAACCGGCATAGTCCGTTACAATTTTTTTAATAGCTGGTATATGGGCGCTTTAACCACCTGGAATCTGTTGGTCGCCATTGTTTTGGCTTTCTACGGTTTGTTCAGGGATTTGTTCAGCGGCTTAGGTTTATCAATGGAGGTTTCCGGGCCGGTGGGTGTGGCGGTGATGGCCGGCCGCGTGGCTGATTTGGGCTGGAGCTATGTGTTGCAGTTTACCGCCCTTTTGTCAGTCAATTTGGCGGTTCTGAACTTTTTGCCTTTTCCGGCTTTGGACGGCGGCCGTTTCCTTTTTTTGGTGATAGAAAAAATTAGACGCCGGCCAAATAATCAAAAGATTGAAGGGGCCATTCATAATTTGGGTTTTGCCTTGTTAATGGTTTTGGTGGTTTTTATCACCTACCGTGACGTTCTCAGGTACGGTGGCGGCTTATTGGATAAGCTTAAGTCATTCTTTTAATAAATGGCGGCGAAGTTAATTTAATAAATTTCATGCGTTTTCACATTAACCGGGATAAGCTGATCTCCAATTTGAGAGATTTATTAAGACGTTGCGGTTATTTCGGCATTGAGGATAAAAGGAGCGGCCGGTTAAGTTATGTCAGGCGTCTTTCCAAAATCCAGCATTATCCCAGATTTCATTTGTATATTGAGGAACAGAGTGATCGGCTTATTTTTAATCTGCATCTTGATCAAAAGCAGGTCAGTTATCAGGGCCAAAAGGCGCACAGCGGAGACTATGACGAGCCGGCGGTCCAGGCGGAGGCCGCCAGAATTCAGTCATTGATTTAAAATTAAAAATTTCCCATTCAAAATTTATGAGACAATCGCAACTGTTCGGTAAAACTGTTAGGGAGGCACCTAAGGATGAAATTTCTCAGAATGCCATCCTCTTATCCCGGGCCGGCTATATTGATAAATTGATGGCCGGCGTTTACAGTTATCTGCCTTTAGGGCTTAAAGTTTTGAGTAAAATTAAAAATATCGTCCGGTCAGAGATGGACGCCATCGGCGGCCAGGAAATTTTAATGCCGGCCTTGCATCCTCGGGAGGTCTGGGACGAAACCAAACGCTGGGAATCTTTAAAGGAGATTATGTTTCAGTTTAAAGGGCGCGGCGGAAAAGATCTGGGCTTGGGGGCGACCCATGAGGAGATTGTGGTGGATATCGCCCGCAAACGGATAAGCTCTTACCGTGATTTGCCGGTATATCTTTATCAAATTCAGGATAAATTCCGGAACGAGCCCCGGGCCAAATCAGGTTTGCTCAGGGGCCGGGAATTCAGTATGAAAGATTTGTATAGTTTTAACCAGAACCAGCATGACCTGGAGGTTTTTTACTCGCAGGCGACTCAGGCCTATGGGAAAATATTCGCCCGTTGCGGCTTGCAGGCGATTGTTACGGAAGCTTCCGGCGGCGCCTTTACCAGCGATTATTCCCACGAATTTCAGGTGGCCACGCCTTACGGCGAAGACGAGATCGTTGTTTGCCCGGCCGGAGATTTTGTCCAAAATACGGAAATTTGCCAGCTCAAAACCGGCGATCGCTGCCCGCATTGCGGTCAGGCGGTTAAGCTGGTCCAATCCATTGAGGTCGGCAATATATTTAAACTGGGGGCTAAATATTCCCAGGATATGGGTTTGACCTTTGCCGATGAGAATGGTAAGAAACAAGAGGTGATTATGGGCTGTTATGGCATCGGTCCGTCTCGGGTCATGGGTGCGGTGGTGGAAGTTTATCACGATGATAAGGGAATTATTTGGCCGGCAAGCTTAGCACCCTACCAGGCGCATTTATTGCTGTTAGATCAGCAAAAGTCGGCTTTGACCGATCAAGTTTATCAGGAGTTGACGCAAGCCGGCTGTGAGGTATTATATGATGACCGCCAGGAGTCGGCCGGGATCAAGCTTAATGACGCCGATTTAATTGGCCTGCCCGTCAAGCTGATTATCGGCGCTAAAACCGGCGAGCATGAGCTGGAATATCAATTGCGAGATAACAGCGATCAGGGCAAGCTTAAGTTTGATCGCGTGGCTGATTTTTTGAACCAGCTTTATAAAAAATAACGCTTATCCGAATGTTTAATAAGATTTTAGGAAAATTTTCCGCTGATATGGGCATTGACCTGGGTACGGCCAATACCCGGGTTTACGTTAAAGACAAAGGCTTTATTATTAATGAGCCTTCGGTGGTCGCCATCAATAATCGCAATGATCAGATTATCGCCATTGGCGAAGAGGCCAATAAAATGGTGGGTAAAACCCCGGGTCACATTACCATTTCCAAACCCTTGGTTAACGGGGTGATTTCTGATTTTGAGGTGACGGAAAAAATGATTAAGCATTTCATCAACAAAGTTCATAAGGAACATTTCAGTCTTTTGCCGCGGCCGAGAGTGGTAGTCGGCATCCCTTTGGACGTGACCGAAGTGGAAAGAAAGGCGGTAGAGGACGCCTGCAAATCGGGTGGCGCCCGCGAGGTTTATTTGGTTGAACAGCCCATTGCCGCGGCCATCGGCGCCCGGTTGCCCATTCAGGAAGCCAGCGGTACGCTTATCGTGGAAACCGGCGCGGGTACTACGGAAATCGCCGTTATTTCTTTAGGCGGGGTGGTGACTTTTACTACGCTACCGATTGCTGGCAATGAGTTAAATGAAAATATCATTCATTATGCCAGGGAAAATTTCAGCCTGCTCTTGGGGGAAAAGTCGGCTGAAAATCTGAAGATAAAAATCGCCACGGTCGCCAGTGACTTTGAGAAGGAAGAAACCACCATGCGCGGGCGTGATTTAATGACCGGCTTGCCTAAGGAATACACCATTAGCAACCAGCAGATCAGAGAGGCGATTATCCGTTCGGTCCGGCAGATCGTTGAAGCCATCAGAAACACCATTGAGAAAACCCCGCCCGAACTGGTGGTGGATATTTACGAACGTGGCATTCTGCTTTCCGGCGGGACGGCCTTGCTTAAAGGTCTGGATAAAATTATTGGCGCCGAAATAAAAATCCCCATTCATGTGATTGATGATCCCTTGACTTCGGTGGTCAGGGGCACGGGTATAATTTTGGAAGACCTGGATAATTTAAAAGACGTTCTTTTGCCGGCGACTTCAGATTAATCAAATATAAATAAAATGGACAAGTACACCAAAAAACCGTTAAGGTTAGCGTTGGCAGCCATCATTGCGCTGATTTTTTTTCATTATCTGGGAGTTTTAGGTTTGTTGGAGCAAGGTTTGATGAAAATATTTTTACCGGCACAAAAAAGTTTTTACCGTTTCGGTCAAAGTCTCGGTCAGATTTCCCAGCTTGAGGCAATCATAAAAGAAAACTCCAAGTTACAGGAGGAAATCGCCAAGTTAAGCATTGATTACGTCAAGCTGGCCAGTTTGGAGGCAGAAAATAAGTATCTGCGCTCCGAACTGGATTATTTGAATGCCCATGACTATAGCTATCAAATGGCCAATATCGTCAGCCGTTTGCCTTTTAATGATCAGGTGATTATGTTGGATAAGGGCCGGACTGAGGGCTTGGTTGAGGGTTTAGCCGTCACTTTAAATCAAGGCATTATTGTTGGCAAAGTTTTAAAGGTCGAAGAGAATCAGGCTTATGTGGCGCTTTTGACCGACGCACAAAGTAGCTTGGCCGTTAGTTTTGGCAGCCAAAGCGGTACGGCCGGCTTGGTTGAGGGGCGGGCCGGGCTGAATTTGGTCATGGATTATATTCCGCAAAATCAGGACATTGCTCCCAATGAGGCGGTGGTGACTTCCGGCCTGGAGGAGCTAATTCCACAGGGCTTGTTGGTCGGGTGGGTGGGCGAGGTTAACAGCCAAGTCGGCCAAATTTTTAAGCAGGCCAAAATCATCCCGCCGTTTAATTACCAAAATTTACAGACCGTTACGGTAGTTTTTAAAAATTAAGATGACTTTAAAGAATATTTTAATCGCGCTTACCTGGCTATTTTTGTTTCTGTTGCAGGTCAGTTTTATGGCCGGCACCGGCGATTTGTGGTCCGCCATAAATTTATTGGTCATAGCGGTTATCGGGCTGGGCTATTTGGGATCGCGTTGGTCCTTGGCCGCCGTAGAAGCGGGGGCTCTGCTGGATATGCAACAGGGTCTCTGGGGGGTGAATCTCATTTCTTTCTTTTTGCTCGCTCACTTTGTCTACTTTTTCAAGAAAAAAATCATCACCTCGGATAAACTGGGTTATTTTATAATCTTAGCGGCGGTGGCTTTGTTATACTGGGCGTTCTGGCAGGTTTTTTTGACCTGGATTTTTACCGGCCTAAACTCTAATTGGCATTTGGCCGGTCAGTCAGCGGTCATGGCGCTCTTTACGCCCAGGGATGTTTTTCAGTTTATTTTAATTAATTTTTTCCTGTCGATGATTTTTCATTTTATTTTTAAGAGAAGGTTTTCATTAAATTTTAGGTATGAGAAGACAAGCTGATCCTTTTATCATTCCCAATCAGTCCGGCGTCAGGCAAGATAATGCGCTGCCTCATTTTAGTTATAACAGTTATCAGGGTGACAGTTATTTTGAAACCAAGCTTTCCGCCATGTGGCTGGGCAAGGCGATCTCCCTTTACAAAATATATTTTATTTTGGCCGTTATTTTTTTTCTTTTTCTAATTCTTTTTTCCAGATTGATTTATCTGCAGATTATGCAGGGCGATAATTATTACGGCATTGCCGAAGGCAACCGTTTGCGCACGGAATTTTTACCGACTGACCGTGGCATTTTTTTTGATCGCTGGCATACGCCCTTGGTGGAAAACGTGGCAGCCTTTTCCGTTTATTTTTTGCCTTATAAGTTTTCCGGCTTAGCCGCGGATACGGAAAAATTGGCCGAGATTTTTGCGGAGTTAGGCATAAACGCTCAAGCGCCGCCTTTTCTGTCAGTGGCTGATTTGTTGTCCAGCCAGAGCCCGGAGCCGGTTTTAGTCAAGGAACATCTGAGTTACGAAGAGGCCCTGGCGTCCATGATCGTTTCGCGGCAGTTCGGCAGTCTGGAGGTGGTTATTGATCCCTACCGCCATTATTTGGGAGGTGATTATAATGCCCACCTTTTAGGCTATACCAGCAGGATTTCCGATCAGGATAAAGATAAGTATTTGCAAAAAGGTTATCAGCTTTTTGAACGCATCGGCCGCGCTGGTTTAGAGCAATATTATGAAGAGGAGCTTAGAGGCCAGCCGGGCAGCCGCCGGATTGAGGTAGATAATTTGGGGCAAGAGCATAAAATCATTGACGAGCAAAATTCGCAGCCGGGTAAAAATTTAATTTTATCCATTGATAACGGCCTGCAGGAATTTATTTATCAAACGATTAAAAAATACCAACCCTGGCAGGCCGTCGCCGTTGTAGCTTTGGATCCTAACTCGGGTAAAGTCAGGGCTTTGGTCAGCTCACCCTCCTTTGACAATAACGCTTTTAGCCAGTCATTGTCGGTCGAGAATTACCAGTCGGTGATTGATGATCCCTTAAAGCCTCTGTTTAACCGGGCCATTGCCGGCGAATATCCCTCCGGCTCAACCATTAAATTAATTGTCGGAGCCGCCGCTTTGGCCGAAGGGTTGGTGAACCGCTCAACGACCGTTTACAGTAGCGGTGGCGTCTGGTACGATAAATGGTTTTTTCCCGACTGGAAAGCCGGCGGACACGGCTTAACCGACATCAATAAAGCCATTGCCGAATCGGTCAACACCTTTTTTTATTATTTAGCCTTAGCTGAATTCAACGGTCATTATGGTTTGGGTTTGGACAAAATTTTAAAATATTTCAGCCTGGCCGGCCTGAGTAGCCGCTTGGGCATTGATTTGACAGGGGAAAGCCCGGGCTTTTTGCCTTCAGTCGCCTGGAAAGAAAAAACCAAAGGCGAGGTTTGGTATCCCGGCGACACCTTGCATCTGGTAATCGGCCAGGGGGATCTTTTGGTTACGCCCCTGCAGGTGGCTGATTATACGGCTATGGTGGCTAACCGCGGGACACTGTATCAGCCCGAGTTAGTGGAAGAAATAATTGATCCGCTGACCAACCAAGTTCAGGCTGTTGAACCTAAAATAATCAGACGCCGTGTTTTTCCCAGGGAAAGTCTGGATATCATCGCGGAAGGCATGAGATCAACCGTCGTCTGGGGTAGCGCCCGGAGCTTAGGCGCCAATCCCTTGGGCATTGCCGGAAAAACTGGCACGGCGGAGGTAGGTGGCAATCAAGAGCCTCACGCCTGGTTTACCAGTTTTGCCCCCTATCAGAACCCCGATCTTGTTTTAACGGTTTTAATAGAACACGGAACCACTTCGGACAACGCCGTTTTATTGGCCCGTGAAATCTGGCAATGGTATAATGAAAATCGCAAGTAATTTTTTGTGAATTAATAATTAATATTTGAAAATTATGACAGACATACCTGTTTTAACGGAAGACGGAAAACAAAAGCTGTTGGAGGAGCTTAAATACCTCAAGGAGGTTAAGAGGTTAGAAATTAAAAAAAGAATTGAACTGGCCAAAGAACACGGGGACTTGAGTGAAAATGCCGAATATCAGGAGGCCAGGGAAGAGCAATCATTTACCGAAGGCCGCATCATTGAGATTGAAACCATTTTAAAGAGTGCGGTTAAGGCCAGTGACTCCGGGATTTCCGGTATTACCGTCGGTTCCAAAGTTACGGCCACGGCGGCCGGCCAGGAAATCGAATATACCATCGTCGGTTCGCATGAAAGCGATCCGCTGGCCGGGCTGATCAGCTGCGACTCCCCGCTGGGTCAGGCTTTACTCGGTCATCAGGCGGGCGATAATATTGAAGTGATCTTGCCTAAGGGCCCGGTGACTTACACTATTAAAAAGGTTGAATGATTTTCGCGCCGTAACTGGTTGGCAGTCCTGCCTTTTTATGATAGGATAAGCCTGGTTAAATCGTGCGGTGTTAGCCGCTATAACTGCTATGTTTAATAAGAAAATCGGCATTGATTTAGGCACAACTAACACTTTGGTCCATGTGCCCAAAAGAGGCATTATCATTAATGAGCCTTCGGTGGTGGCTATTTCTTTATTGGATAAAAAGGTTTTGGCCGTGGGCGAGGAAGCCAAAGAAATGCTGGGCCGAACTCCGGATACGATTATCGCCCAGCGTCCTTTGCGCGACGGCGTGATCGCTGATTATAAAACCACCGAAAGCATGCTGCGCTATTTTATCAATAAGGCCGTTTCCGGCGTAAGATTTTTTCGTCCGGAAGTGATGATCGCTGTTCCCGCCGGCATCACGTCTACGGAGAGACGCGCGGTGATTGACGCTACCATGGCGGCTGGGGCCAAAGCGGCTTATATTATCAAAGAACCCATCGCCGCCGCCATTGGTGCCGATATTCCTATCGGGTCGGCTTCCGGGCATATGGTTGTTGATATCGGCGGTGGCACTTCCGAGATCGCCGTTATTTCGTTGGGCGGCATCGTGGCTAACACCTCTATCAGGATCGGCGGCAATAAATTCGATACCTCCATTGCCGAATTTATCAGAAAAAAATACGGTTTAGCCATCGGTGAAAGAACCTCCGAAGATATTAAAATAAAAATCGGCTCAGCCATGTATCTGGATGACGTGGAAAAATTAAAGATGAAAATCAGGGGGCGTGATATGATTTCGGGCTTGCCCAGGACGATTGAAGTCAATTCCGACGACGTGACCGAGGCCTTGCAGAATGAGTTGCAGGGGATTATCGCCGCCGTTAAATCGGTTTTGTTTAAAACGCCGCCCGAGCTTTCCGCTGACGTTATGGATAAGGGCATGGTGTTAACCGGCGGCAGTTCACTTTTAAGGAATATCGCCAATCTGCTTTCTCAAACAACTGGCGTGCCCGCTTATGTGGCTGACGATGCTTTGCTCTGCGTGGCCAAGGGCACTGGCGTGGCTTTGGATAATTTGGAATCATATAAGAGAAGCATTTTATCAACTAAGTAGCTCATATGCTAATCGGCTTGGACGCATCGCGGGCCAACAGGCTCCGCCGTAGCGGGGTTGAATGGTATTCTTACCACTTGATATGTAATTTATACAGAATTGATTTTAGAAATCAATATTTTTTATATACGGAAAAGGAACTGGCGGGTGAATTGGCTCCCTTGAGATCCAATTTTAGAAGCCGGGTGATTCACTGGCCGTTGGGCAGGCTGTGGACCTTAGGCGGCTTATCTTTGGAAATGCTGAGATTCAAGCCCGATCTTTTATTTGTCCCGTCACATACTCTGCCGTTTATCGGCGGCAAAAAGAATGTTATTACCTGGCACGACGTCGGCTATGAAGTTTATCCCGAAACTTACACCAAGTGGGAGCTGACTTCATTAAAACGCGGGGCTAAAAGGGCGGCCAAGATAGCTGACGCTATTATAACCATTTCGGAGTATACCAAACAGGAAATGTTGCGCTATTATAACGTGGAAGCCGATAAGGTAAAGGTCATTTATATGGGTTGCAATCATGAGCGCTGGCACCGCCAATCCCCCGAAGCGGTCAATGATTTTTTAACCAAGCATAATTTCAGTCTGCCTTATTTTATTTATCTTGGCCGACTGGCTTTGAGGAAAAACATTATCGGCTTAATCCGCAGTTATAACTGTTTCAGAAAAAAGTATAACCAGCCTCACAATTTATTTTTGGTTGGACCAAGCTCCACTTTGCAGGAGGAGATTAACGAGGAAATACAGAATTCCCCTTTTAAAAAAGAGATTAAAAGGCTGGGCTGGCTGCCAACCGAGGATTTGCCCAGTTTGCTCAACGGCGCTAGGGCCATTGTTTTACCTTCCTTTTGTGAAGGTTTTGGCCTACCTACCATTGAGGCCATGGCTTGCGGTTGTCCGGTGATTGCCAGCACTTCGGGCTCACTGCCCGAAATAGTTCAGGACGCCGGTCTTTTGGTTGACGCTCATGACTACGAAGGTTTTGCCAATCAGATGGTTAAAGTTATTGATGATCAGGATTTGCGCCGCCGTTTAATCGAAAAAGGCCTTAAACGCTCGCAAGATTTTAGCTGGGAAAAATGCGCCCGGCAAACTTTGGAAGTTTTAGAATCAGTTTAACTGTTTTGAGGCAAATACAATATTTTATACGCAAGCAAACGGTTATTTTTTTTTAAAAAAAATCATGGGCGGTGGTGTCCAGCAGATGAAGAAAGCGCTTACGCCTGAAATGTTGAATCATCAGTTATGAATCATCAGTTACGGTATAGATAATAATAAACGGTTACTGTAACTATGAGTGGATAGATAATAATTTGGTTACCGTGGCTTAGGGTTAATTGCCAGCACATGTTCGTTGAAAATCAACAATCCTTTTTTTCAACATACCAAGTTTTTCTTTTAAAAGCAACGGGTTTAGGGATTCATGTTCTTGTCTGACTGCGAGTCTCGTCTCGCCGACTATTTTTGGATGATTCATGAAGCGTTCGTAAGGTGTCATAGCTCTGTGTTCAAAAGTGCGATGATATTTTGCTCCGATCCTTTCTTTGCTTAGCGTGCGCCGTACCGCCTGGAAGTGATTAAGATAGAGATCAAGTATTCCATAATAGGCATTCATGAGGCCGACTATCTCCGGACCTTTATCCAGCCTGGCCCAGCCGAGATATTTTCTGACGACGTGGCCATTTCTTTCCTCAACATACATGTTATCGTTTTTCTTCCCCGGCTCCGATCTAGTGAGAGCGACGCCGTTTTCATCGCACCATTCTTTAGTGATCCAGTTGATGAATTCGCTGCCGGTATCCGGATGGCCCATAATCCATTTAAAAGGTAATATTTTCTTAATAACTATCATGTTATCCTTAGTGGCTGTCTGTCCTTTATTCCATTGCGCTCGCCGGACGCCCCAATACAGGACAGCGTCCACATAGCTGACGGTATAGGCGAAATCACCCGATAGACTATTGCCGCAATGCGCTACGGTATCTAACTGGCCATTGCCCGGATCCAGCTTGCTCCACGGTCCTTTGAAGATGGGGATGATGTTTTTCAGAGCCGATGGCTTGGTGCTCGATTTACCGCGGTTGATGCCATATTTCCGGCGAAGCCCTTTGACCCTGGTTTTAATGGTGCCTAAGCTCATAGCCAATAATTTACCAGTAGCCTCGGATGAATGCTTCCAACGCTTGGCCTTTTTAAAACCATCAACATACTCCCGTAGCATAGAGTGTAGGTTTTCACCGCAGGGTTCGCTGGCTGTTTTCCAGATATCATAGAGGGCGGCATCAACATCTTTGGTGTAAATGGTTTTTCTACCCCTGTTTTCCTCGCCATCCTTGCTTTTCATCTGCGCGCGGTAAAAAGACCGGCTAACTGATTTAATATGTATCTGGGCGATACGGGAGATTTCTTTAGCCATCTTGCCCCGCTTTTTCCGGTCTCCCTTGGCTTTGAGCCATTCGGCAAGATGGGTCTTGAATATATCAAGTTTGGTTGCCATAGTCATATATACCATGGTAACCGGAATTATTATCTATCCGCCAGGGTTTCGGTAACCTTTTTTATTATCTATAACGAGTTATTGACTTTTTTGTCAAACTTTGTTAGTCTATATTCGTCCATTTAAATTTAGATGATCACTTCTCCTGCGCTACTTTCGTTTCACTCAAGAAGCGACGCCTATAATTTGGTCACGTAAGCTGGGCGAGCGGAGCGGCAATAGCACAGGAGGAGAGGAAAGTCCGAACACCGTTTTCCCGCCCGTGGCGGGGGATAGTTGGTAACGCCAACCGGCTTCAGAGGCAACTTTGGGGTCAGGACAAGTGCAACAGAGAATATGTCTATTCGTGGATTACAGGGTATACCCTCTGCGAATTAAGAGTGAAAAAGCCAGCTAACGATCTGGCTCGTTTCTATGGCGACATAGAAAAAGAGGTAAACTTCTATCCGGTGCAATCTCAAGTAGGCCCCCTTGCAGGAACAGGTTTTAAACCTGTTCCTGCAAGGGGGCGGGTTGAGAGCTTGAATCTGAGCCGCAAGGCACAGATCTAGATAGATGATCATCATCCGTGCTGTCGGGGCAGGTTTAAACCCGCCACGACAGCACGGACACAGAATTCGGCTTATTAATTTGAATGGGCAAAAAGAAGGTCGTGTGGTTTATACGCGACTTTCTTTTTGCCTCTGGGAGCTACTTTTGCTATGATAGCTATATGAAAAAATTGGAACTGACTTTTGCGGCCATTTTGGTGCCTTTGGATTATTTAGCCTTGATTTTAGCTGGTTCACTGGCTTATTTTTTAAGGTTTGAGTCATTTATGACCGACTTAAGGCCGGTAATTTTTGCCATGAATTATCAGGCTTTTTTTAAAATCTTGCTAATGGTGGCTCTGGCCTGGATTGCCGTTTTTGGCCTAAACGGCCTTTATTCCATAAAACGCCAAAGTGTTATCGCTTTATTTTCCAAAATTTTCGTTGCCTGCAGCGCCTCAACTTTAATTATTGTAGTGGCTTTCTTTTTTAACTTTAATCTGTTTTCGTCCAGACTGATCATTATCAGCGGCTGGCTGCTTTCTATCATTATTGTCAGTCTGGAGCGTTTAATTATTCATTATGTCAAAAAGGCTTTTTATAAAAAGGGCTTAGGCGTCAGGCAGGTGATCGTGGTGGGCCATAACCGAAACGCCAGCGACATTGTTAAGGTTTTAAAGGAAAATCCGGCTTACGGCTTTAGAGTCATTGAGGTTTACGATAATTTTAATGACGCGGTCAGAGAGAATTTGGGTCAGCTGATGGACGTTAAGCAGGTTGATGACGTAATTTTGGCCAATGCTAACCTGGCGGAAGAGGAAAAAAATAACCTAGTTAATTTTTGCATTGAACATCAGTTGAATTATAAGTACGCCGCTTCGCTTTTAGAAACCAAGCTGATTAATTTTGACCTAGGCACCATCGGCGGGGTACCTTTAATAGAGGTCAGGCAAACCAAATTGGAAGGCTGGGGTCGGATTTTAAAAAGACTTTTTGATTTTATGATCGCTATCAGCGCTTTGATTATTCTGTCGCCGGTATTATTTGTCATCGGCTTATCAGTCGTTTTAACTTCCGCCGGGCCGATGGTGGTCAAATTGGAGCGGGTCGGCTATGTTGGTAAAAAATTTAAGGTTTTTAAGTTTCGTTCCATGGTCAAAAACGCCCATCGGTTAAAACCTGATTTAATGAGGGCCAACGAGCGGGCTGACGGACCGTTATTTAAAATGGAGGGCGATCCCAGAATTACCGGCTTTGGCAAGTTTTTAAGACGCTGGAGTTTTGATGAGTTGCCGCAACTGCTTAACGTTATTTTAGGCCAGATGAGTTTGGTCGGTCCCAGGCCGCATGAGCCAGAAGAAGTGGCGCAATACCGGGTACAGCATAAAAAATTGCTAGCCATCAAACCGGGGTTGACCGGCATGGCCCAGGTTTCCGGCCGTTCTGATTTATTGTGGGAGGAAGAAGTCCAGCTGGATACTTATTACATTGAAAATTGGAGTCTGGCTTTAGATATACAGATTTTATTTAAAACGCCAAAAGCCGTCTTTAGCCGGAGAAGAGCCGTATGAAGAATAATTAAGAAAATAATTTTGTTTTTTATTGATAGTCAAAATTTAAATCTGGTTATTCAACGTTTGGGATGGAAATTGGATTTTAAATGATTTAGAAAATATTTGTCTGATAAATTCCAGGTTTCAATGGCGTATTTGTTTATTGGTTACATCCCTTAAAATCAGGACTTGTATTCTTCTTTGCAAAGGTCCGGCTAGACTTTAATTTTTTAGCCAACTTTGCCTGATAGATACGGTGAGATTAAGAGTAATGTCGACGCTGATTTGGTTTTACAGGCAATGATTGATTTTGATCACAAAATTATATGATTTATTTAGTGATGTAGTTTACTATTGTTGATGTAATAATTGATTATATTAAAAATGAAAATCGCCTTAACCCATGATCATTTATTTCAACTTGGCGGCGCGGAGCGCGTACTGTTGGAACTGCATAATATTTTTCCGGAAAGTCCCGTTTATACACTGATTCATAATCCGGAAACAGCCGGTATTTTTAAGGATCTTGAGATCAGAACTTCTTTTTTGGAAAGATTGCCTTTGGGCAAGCGACACTTTAAATGGTATTTGGGTCTGATGCCTATCGCCTGGGAAGGTTTTGATTTTTCCGGATACGACATCGTCATTTCTTCATCCTCGGCTTTTGCCAAGGGAGTTTTAACGCCGCCCAACACCTTAAATGTCAGTTATTGTCATTCGCCCACGCGCTATTTATGGTCTGATACCCATAATTACGTTGAAGAACTGCAGCAGCCTAAAATAATTAAAAAGCTTCTGCCTTTGATTCTGAATCGTCTGAGGACCTGGGATCACGTGGCCGCCCAGCGGGTGGACAAGTTTATCGCCAACTCCGAATTTGTCGCCCGCCGAATCAAAAAATACTATCAGCGCGAGTCAACCGTTATCTACCCTCCGGTTGATACCGGACAGTTCGCCATTTCCGCCGAGCTGGGGGATTATTACGTGATCGTTTCCCGCCTCAGGCCCTATAAAAAGGTGGATATGGTGATCAAGGCTTTTAATCAGCTGAGAATGCCTTTAAAGATTATCGGCGGCGGCGAAGAAGAAGTAAAATTAAAAAAAATGGCCGGCGCTAACATTGAATTTTTAGGCGAACTATCTGACCGTGAAAGAAATCAGGTATTATCCAAAGCGCTGGCCTTTATCAATCCGCAGGAGGAGGATTTTGGCATCGCGGCGGTTGAGGCGATGGCCTGCGGCCGGCCGGTCATTGCTTATAAATCCGGCGGGGCTTTAGAAACAGTCATTGACCGCGAGACTGGTTTATTTTTTGCCGAGCAGACCTGGGAAGCCTTGGCCGATATTGTTATCAGAAATCACCGGCAGCTCGACCAGTTTGATCCGCTTAAAATCAGGGCTCATGCCAAAAAGTTTGATCTTGAGATTTTTCAGGCAAAAATTAAAGATTTTGTCAGCCGCAGCTGGCAGGAATTTTCTGGCAAGACCTTAATCAATTAACAGTTTCTTGGCCGCGGAAAGGTTAAAACTGCTACGGCTTGTCAGTCCAGCTTAGTATACCTTGGATGGATTTATGCCATGCCTGCCGAAATTTACTCCTGCAGCTTTAGGCAAATTCAATTGTGCTTCTATTTTATCAAAAAAATTAAGTTTTGAACATATGTAAAAAGAGAATGTAAAAAGAGAAAGGGGCTATCCACGGTATGTTGTGAATAGCCCCAATTTTTTTCGACCGCCTGCGGCGGAATTCAAAGGATCAAAAGTCCCAAGAATTCAAGACCTCAAGGGTCAACTACTGCGAGAGGAAGCCGGACACCGAACCGAAGAAGTAGAGCGGGCCGCCAACGAAGCGCGCGCCGAACCCGACCCCGCCGTCGCTGAAGCCGAAGCAGGAAGACCGGGAGAAGCCGCCAGCGGCCTCCGGAGAGAACTCGTCGCCGGAACAATCCATGTCCAGTTCCTCCCAACGGACGAGCCGTTTGGGATGAGTGAGAACGATGGAACCGACCGCGAGGCTTCCGAGACCGAACTCGTTGGCCACGAAGACCTCACGAGCCCGACGGACGGACTTGCCACGGTGACGCATGCCGAGCTGGGCCGCGACGATCAGGATGTCGCCCTTCTGCGTTTCGGCGATCAGATCGAGCGCGTGCGCCGTGCGAGCGTGAACCCGCAGTTGCGCCGGCGTGATCTGACCCTCACGGTAGTTGTAGAACGACCGGGAGTCGGCGATCTTGGTGTGAACGAGATGGACCGCCTGGCAGTACTTCTGGATCGGATCGGTCACTTCGGGGAAGTGCTTCGCCGCCAGTGCGTCCACCGAGGGAATCGCGAACCATCCTTCGGCACCGTTCGGGAGTTCCGGCAGGGTCTTGGCGAATTCGAGCGCGTGGCTCGGATCGAGACCGAAGATCTTGGCGATCGCCTTGATCTGGTCGTTGATCGGCTTCGGCCCCTTGTACTCCTTCGGGTACGTGTAGTTGGACTTCACCTCCTCGTTCTTGAACTTGTCGGTGACCGACAGATCCTTGAGCGAGGTGATGGCGGCCGTGCGGATGGCCTCGGCGAAATCGTCGCCGTGTTCGATGACGCGCTGTGCGCCAGGGTTGTCGAGACCGAGCTCCGTGAGAACTTTCTCCACGGCGTCGGATGCGAACCGGTTGATCTGTTTGATCTGACCGGACGTTGCGGACTGCTGAGTAATCGCGCTCATTGCGTTATCTCCTTTTGAGATTTACCGGAATCGCTCTGGCTAACGGCTTCCTCTGCATGAGGTAGCGCAATAGGCATAAACCTGTCCGTCTTTGGCGGAAATTGCCTTACGCCCAATGCGCTACCTCATAAATAAGCCTAATTTCAAGGAACTATTACGATGTTTAGCAAATATAGGCCGTTATGTCAAGTATTTGGGGGGATCGTCCTATGATACGTTTGAGTATAGGCTAATGTACAGCCGTCTAAGGATTGCTGGCGCCGAACTCCCTCATTTCAACGAGAAAACAACCAGAGTCATGGAGACCCTGGACAAAATGTGATTGTTCTGCTATCATGTAATTGATAATCATTATTAATAATTAACCGTCTGAATTATATGAAGATTTCTTTACTGGGCGGCGGCGGTTGCTGCTAATTTAGGCCCAATTTCTCATTAATCAAAATAACTTAAGCATTTTATGGAATGTTCTAAATGCCAGGCTCCTTTAACCGGCGAAAATAAGTGTTCTTGCGGCGACCATTGTAAGGATTGTTGCAATTGTCCGAGCGATTGCAGCTGCGGCTGTAACAAAGAATAGTCTGATTATTTGATTAAAAAGCCGACCCTAAGGTTCGCCTTAGGGTTGCTTTATTTTAGCGATTTTTCTACAATGAATCTTAGCCGCGGTTATTTTAAATCTTATGGTCATCGGTATCGATATCAGGCCTTTAATTGAGAGGCAGTTGACGGGGGTGGGCTATTATATTTACGAAACTTTAGTCAATTTATTTGAGCTTGATCGGCAAAATCAATACAAGCTTTTTTATAATTCTTTTAAAATTCCTCCCTCGGTCTTGGTGGAACATTTGGCCAAGTTTAACAACGTTGAATTGCGGGTTTTTAAAAAGCCGAGCAAAATTTTGAATTTTGGTCTGGTTTTTTTTAACCGGCCTTATTTGGATAAGTTAATCGGCGGTTGTGATTTGTTTTGGTTCCCGAATCTTAATTTTTGGAGCGTTTCCCCGGGCTGTCGGACGATTATTAATGTTCATGATTTATCCTTTAAGAAACTGCCCTGGGTGTGCTCAGGGAAAATGAGGCTATGGCATCATCTTGTTAGGCCTGAACAGAAGATTCGTCAGGCAGAAAAAATTTTCACCATTTCACAAAACACCAAAAATGATTTAATCACCAGCTATGGCTTGCCAGTTGCTAAGATTGAGGCGGTTTATCCTGGTCCCGTGGCCGGACCGTTTTCGGCCATCCCGACCGAGCCGTTGCCTTTACCGGCCAATTATCTTTTATATATCGGAACTTTGGAACCCCGAAAAAACATTGAAGGCGTAATCCAGGCCTTTGCTCTCCTGGAGCGGGCGGATTTGCACTTAGTTATTGCCGGCGCCCGGGGCTGGCTATATAAAAAAATATACTCCTTGGCCCGCCAAACAAAAGTCAGCGAGCGGATTATTTTCCTTAATTACGTCAGCCATGCTTCCAGGCAATACTTGTATCAAAACGCCCGGGCTTTGGTTTGGCCTTCTTTTTACGAAGGGTTTGGTTTTCCGCCTTTGGAAGCCATGGCCTGCGGCTGTCCGGTAATTACTTCGGCTAATTCTTCCATACCGGAGGCGGCGGGTCGGGCCGCTTTGTTGGTTGATCCGTATAATGTTAACGAAATTAAGGAAGCGATCAGCCTAATAATCAGTGACGACCGGCTGCGCGAGTCGTTAGTTCATCAAGGCTATGAACAGGTTAAAAAATTCAGCTGGTCAAAATCGGCCGGGGAGATCAAGCAGATTTTTGATCAGCTTAAGCCAGCTTAAGTTTTTGCTTTAAAGTACCTTATGTTATATCCTAAAAAACCGGCGCCGGCCGATTATCCGATAAACGAGGTTATCAGACAGCGCTGGAGCCCTCGAGTATTTTCTGATAAACTCCTGGCGGCAGAGAAACTTAAGTCTTTGTTTGAGGCGGCGCGCTGGGCCCCGTCATCCAGAAACGAGCAGCCCTGGCGGTTTGTTTACGCTACCCGTGATGATCGGGAAAATTTTTCCAGGCTGGCCGGGCTGTTAACCGAGGGCAATGCCTGGGCGGAAAAGTCCGCCGCGCTGATCGTTATTTTGGCAAAAATAAAATTTACGCATAACGGCAAGAAAAATTATAATTATATGTACGATAGCGGCGCGGCCGCGGAAAATTTATTTTTGGAAGCCGTCAGTCAGGAGCTGGCGGCGCATGAGATGATCGGTTTTGATCGGCAGCGGGCGAAAACAGACCTGGCGGTGCCTGATGATTTTCAGGTCGCCGCCATGATGGCGGTCGGCTATCCGGCCACGCCCAAGGATTTGGATAAACTGGAGCCTGACTTAAAGGCGCGGGAGCTGGCTGGGCGGCAGAGGCTGCCCTTGGATAAGTTGATTTATAAAGGTAAATTCCCTAATTTATGATGAAGATTGGCATAGACGCCCGGCTGTACGGCACCAAACACCGCGGTTTAGGACGGTATGTTAAACACCTGGTTGACGGTCTGGCTTTAACTGACAGTCATAATCAGTATGTTATTTTTTTAACTTCGGACAATTTTGACGAATTCACCATTCAGTCTCCCAACGTCAAAAAAGTCCTGTTGAATGCCCGCTGGTACAGTTTTAAAGAGCAGTATCTGGTTCAGTGGATTATTAAGAAGGAAAATCTGGATTTGATGCATTTTCCTCATTTTAACGTGCCGTTTAATTTTACCGGGCGTTACATCGTCACTATCCACGATTTGATCATAGATCATTTTCCCGATTCGCGGGCCACGACTTTGCCGCATTGGCAATATCGCCTTAAACTGTTTTTGTACAAAGGCATGGTCCGCCGGGCGGTTAAGCGGGCGGTAACAATTATCGTGCCTTCGGAGTTTGTCCGTCAGGATCTTGCCAATATTTATCATGTTCCCTTGGCGAAGATCGTGAAAATTCATGAAGGCGGCGATTTGGAAAATAACCAGCCAGCAACCGGACTGGATCGGTTAAAAATCAGCAAGCCCTTTTTACTTTATGTGGGCGCGGCTTATCCGCACAAGAATTTGGAACGTCTGGTTAAAGTTTTTCAAAAAATCGAGCCGGTTGGCCGTTACCAGTTGGTTTTAGCGGGGCTGGAAGACATATTTTACCGGAGGCTGGCCACTAGTTTTAAGACGGACGATATTATTTTAACCGGTTATCTTAGCGATGCCGAATTGGCCGCCCTGTATCAACGGGCGCTCATTTTTATTTTTCCTTCGCTGTATGAAGGTTTTGGCCTGCCGCCGCTGGAGGCCCAGGCTTATGGCCTGCCAGTGGTGGCTGCCGATTGTTCAGCCCTGCCCGAAGTTTTAGGCAGGGGAGCTCTTTACTTTAATCCTGAAAGCGAGGCTGAGATGGCTGAGAAAATAAAGTTGGTCTTAGAAGATCAAAAGGTCCGTCAGGATTTGATTTGCCAGGGTCAGATAAACCGGCAAAGATTCAGCTGGCAGAAAATGGTTTTAGAAACCATAAAGCTATATCAGGAACCCGAGTAGTTCGTCTTACGAGAATAATTTTTTCGTGTTATAATAACGGCGTGTATCTCAAGTTTTCCCCATGATTAAAAAAATCAAAAAAGTCATCTCGCCCAGCCGGCCAAGCCATAAATTGGCCATAGGCAAAAAAAGCGTTAAGAAAAAAAATGCTAAGCGGGTTAAAAAACCGGCAGTCAAGAAAAAATCCCGCAAGCAGGCCTCAAGTGGCAGCTTGAACCAGGCCGCCCTCAAGAATAATTTACAGACGGCGCTTAAGCCTCAATCCAACCCACAAAATGACAAGGTTGATTTTGACTTGGACAGCTTATTGATTGAAGAACAAATTAATTATTCAGTCGGTTTGGAAAGTAACGCCATGCCGGAGGTCATTAGCGCGTTGGATCAGCTGATTGAAGGTGAAAAGTTGGATGGCGTTTTTAAAGAGCTTTTGCCCCAGTCAGAAGTTAAAATAAGATTAAAGAACAAGGGCCAGGGGTTTTTACAGATCAAATCGTATCAAGCGGCTAACTCCGCCCATTTGCTTGATTTAAAAATCAGAGCGCAACAGTCCAGTTTTGACCGGCCTAGGCAAAGCGCCTTAAAAAAATTTTTTAGCGAGGCAACATTGTCCCAGCCTAAACCGGCGTTGAACATTAAAAAAATTGAAGAGGCGGTACCGGCGGTTTTGCCGCCAAGCTTATTAGTCAGGACAAAGTTTATTGACCGCCTGGATGAGTTGGGAGACAAATTTCATCAATATTTGTTTAAAGTGAAAAAGCCTAAATCCGTTCGGCAGCCGGTTCCCAGGGTAGCAGCTCAAAAATCACATAAAACCAGTTGGCTGATAAATTTTAAATTTGCCTTAAATTTCGCTTTAATCGCCCTGTTGCTAATCGCCCCAATTCGCGGATTATTTTTTTATAAGCATTTAATTAAAACCAAGGGTCAGGTTTTGGGTGTGAGCGAGGTGGCCTTGGAGGAACTCAAACTGGGAGCGGAGGCGGCCGGCCGCTTAGACTGGCAGAGCGCCGGTTACAGTTTTAACAGCGCCAGTAATTACTTGGGGGAAGCCAGGAATTATTTGGAGCAGTATAATCAGAGCTTGCTTCAGCTTATACGGGTAATTCCGTCCGCCGGCAAGAAATTGGCTTCAGCCGAAAACTTGTTGCTGGCAGGCGAATCATTGTCAGCCGCGGCTCAGGCCATCTCCAGGCTTTTTGCCGAAGCGCAGTCGCCTAAGGATCTTAATTTAACTTTAACCGACGGGTTAATAGATATTCAACAGGGTTTGACCGGCATTTTGGCGGATTTGGAGCAGGCCGGTTTTTATCTTAAGCAGGTTGACGCCTCAGTTGTCCCTCCGGATTACCGAGAATTTTTTGTGCAAATTCAGTCCAATCTACCGGAGTTTGAAAATAATCTGCAGAAGTTTAGGAATCTTTTTGGCTTTTCTTTGATGATGCTCGGACATGAACAGCCTATGCGCTATCTGCTGATGTTTCAGAATCCTTATGAATTAAGGCCTAGCGGCGGCTTTTTCGGCAGCTACGCCATCCTGGATGTTAAAAAAGGCGAGATTGTTAATTTGGAAGTGCCAGCCGGCGGCACATATGATACCAAGGGCTATATGACTGGCCGGGTGATCGCTCCCGCGCCTTTGCATTTGGTGGGTTCGGCCTGGTCTTTTTGGGACAGTAATTGGTTCGTTGATTTTAAGACCTCGGCCGTCAAGGCCCAGTGGTTTTTGGAACAAAGCGGCGGTCCGACGGTGGACGGCGTTATTGCTCTTAACGCCACCCTGATTCCTGAATTATTAAAGATTGTCGGCAACATTGATTTGCCTGAATACGATAAAATCCTGACCCCTGCCGACGTGGTTTTGGCCTTGCAACACGCCACGCTGTTTGAGTATGATAAGTCCAAGAATCAGCCCAAGGAAATCATCAGCGATTTGGCGCCGGTTTTGATTCAAAAATTATTGTCCCTCACGCAGACGCAAACTTTGCCTTTTATTCTCACTTTAAATAAAGCTTTTAAAGAAAAAGAAATTCAGCTGTATTTTGCCGATGATGATTGGCAGAGCGTTGCCGCCGCTTTCGGCTGGACCGGCGCAGTGGATGATACGCCCGGCAATTATCTGATGGTGGTTGACAGTAATATTGCCGGAGGCAAAACCAACGCTTATATGGAATCGGAGATTAAACATTACGCTTACTTGCAAACAGACGGCAGTATTGTTAACACCGTTTCCATCACCCGCCGGCATAAGGGCGATGTTATCAGCCCTGACGATGCCAACTATGTTTTTGCCAGAGCCAATAACGTCTCTTACTTGAAAGTTTATGTGCCGCTCGGCGCCGAACTTATTGAGGTCACCGGTCAAATGCCTCCGGATAAAACTTTATTTAAGCAGGTTTACGACAATTATCACCATGATCCTTTTTTAAAAAACATTGAAGGCAAAGTCATCACCGAGCCCTTAACCGGCACCGATATCTACGTTGACGAATTTAACAAGACGGCTTTTGGCAACTGGTTGCAGACCGAGCCAGGCCAGGAATCCACTTTGACGATTTCTTACCGTTTAGCTGCTCAGGCTCAGGCCGGGCACCAGTCTAAATTTTTGCAGCTGCTGGCCGGCTTAAGCCAGCAAAAGTCCGCTAATTACAGCTTGCTGGTGCAAAAGCAGTCAGGCGCCCGGAATGTTTCAGTCCGCAGTTTTTTGTTTTTACCTGATAATTGGCAGGTGGATTGGTTGAGTGACTCCACTGAAGCCGAGCTTAAGCAGACAGCCAGGGGCGTGGAATTTTTTACTGATTTAACATCAGATCAGTATTTTGCCGTCGTGGCTAGCGTTCAGTAATAGTTTTTTCTAGCTATTTAATATTTGGCTAACTTTAGCTATTTTTTTGATTTAAGCTATTGACAATTGATTAAATGTGTGATATATTGCTTTGTTAGCAAAAATCTGTCTGCGCTTAACCTGAATATGACAAAATTCAAGCTAAGAAAATTAAGGAAAATTGTTGAGTCTCAAACAAAAACACAGATTTTTCCAAAATGCTTGTTTGTTGCTTTCCTTGGACTTTAAAAGGGAATTACTGGAGGGAGAGAGAGCTTCCCATGCATTCTATAGGAGGCTTTTACCGGGACAATAGCCTAGCATTACGTTTTGGTTAGAATCTCTTTCTTAACTGAAATTTTGCTAGATCATTATCCTGCCCGTTGACAAGCGGGATTCGCCCTCCACTAATTTCTTTTTAAACCTTGAAACTCGGCTGAATTAAAACTATAATGATTGCGTCGGGATTTTGGCGGCAACCATGTTTTTTTGAAAAAAAGTTGACTTCTAAAAAGCTGCGTTTTTATAGAGGCTGGATTATGTAACTCTTTTGCCGATCAGGCAAAAAATCTCTCTCCTCAGAGTTAGGTAACCCATGCCATTCCCTATAAAACGCAGCTTTTTGGTTGATCCAGCGACTTAACATAATGTTAGCTTCGTGGTAAAATCTTAGCATCGTCAGGCCTCAACATTGAGGCATTGTTTAAATATATATGTTGAGAACTATTTGGGATAAATTGTCTCATACCGTCATGGGAGGCGCTGTCCTGATAACATTTTTTACCATTATCAGCAAAATTTTTGGCTTGGTTAGAGACCGGCTGTTAGCCTCATATTTTGGCGCCGGCAGCCTGCTGGACAGCTATTACGCCGCCTTTAAACTGCCTGACCTGGTTTTTAATACCCTGGTGCTGGGCGCCTTGGCTTCGGCTTTTATCCCAGTTTTCAGCAAAGTCTGGCACGAAAATAAGGCTCAGGCGATTTATCTGTCCAGTTCATTATTAAATTATTTGCTGGTTTTTATCGCCGGCATCAGCTTGGCCATGTTTTTTTTAGCGCCGGTCTTGGTACCTTTAATCGCTCCGGGGTTTAGCCCGGAGCTTTTTCCGTTAACCGTACAGTTTACCAGGATAATGCTTTTGAGCATCATTTTTTTTACGGTCAGCAATATTATCGGCGGAATTTTAAATTCACTGAGGAAGTTTTTTACTTTTTCCATGGCTCCGCTTTTTTATAATTTGGGCATCATCGGGGGCATAACTGTTTTTTATCCGGCGGTTGGGCCCTTAGGTCTGGCCTGGGGAGTGGTTTTTGGCTCAATTTTGCACCTAGTGGTGCAGCTGCCGGAGGTGATTCGCTCCGGCTGGCATTATCAGTGGCATTGGAAAATCACTCGGGAGGTTAAAAAAGTTGCGACTTTAATGATTCCGAGGACTTTAGGCCTGATTGCCGGGCAGGTCAATCAGGTGGTGATTACTGCCATCGCTTCAACTTTAGCGGTTGGCAGCATCGCGGTTTTTAATCTGGCCAACAACCTGCAGAGCCTGCCGACTTCCATTTTTGGCGTTTCTCTGGCCATCGCCATTTTTCCGGTTTTTTCCGAAGCTTTGGCCAGGCACGATCAGGAGCATTTTGTTAAAACATTTTCCGTCAATTTTCGCCGTTTGATTTTTTTAATCGTTCCCATTTCCATTTTTATTTTGCTGTTGCGGGCGCAGATCGTCAGGGTTATTTTGGGCTTTGGCAATTTTGACTGGCAGGACACCTATTATACCGCTCAGACTTTAGGCTGGTTTTCCGTGTCGTTGTTCGCCCAGTGTTTAACGCCCCTGCTGGCGCGTTCGTTTTATGCGCTTGAGGACACCAAAACGCCGGTGATTATCAGCCTGGCCGCGATTATTTTGAACATTGCTGGCTCAATCACACTTGGCCGAAAGATGGGTGTTGAGGGTCTGGCTCTGGCATTTAGCCTGGCGGCTATTCTCAATATGCTGATGTTGCTGTTCGTCCTGCGTCTGCGCGTGGGCAATTTAGACGATAAAAAAATCATGCTTTCCGTTTTGCGGACCGGTTTTAATTCCTTGCTGGCCGGCGGATTGGTTTATCTGGCGTTGCAGCTTATGGCTAGGCTGGTCAACATGCAGACCTTTATCGGCATTTTTATTCAGGGCCTGACAGCCGGGATGGTCGGTCTGATTATTTATTTGATTTTAAGCCTGGTGACCAACTGTCAGGAAGTTATCTTTGTCAAAAGATGGCTGATGAGATATTTAAAACCGTTAATCAAAGAAAGTTCTAAATTCTAAGCATCGTCTGCCTGCATTTTTTTGCCAAGCTTGGAGTTTTTGCCAGGTGAGACTAGGATTATTCAAGTTTAATTATTTTATGAATCAAATACGCAACTTCTGCATTATCGCTCATATTGACCACGGCAAGTCCACTTTGGCGGACCGTTTTTTGGAAATTACCAAAACAGTTGAAAAACGAAATATGAAAGACCAATTGTTAGACCGTATGGATTTGGAAAGGGAACGGGGGATTACCATCAAGCTCCAGCCAGTGCGCATGGACTACCAGGGCTACATTTTAAATTTGATTGATACGCCCGGCCACGTGGATTTTACTTATGAAGTTTCCCGTTCTTTGGCGGCCGTGGAAGCGGCGATTTTATTGGTTGACGCCACTCAAGGCGTGGAGGCCCAGACGGTCGCCAATTTGTATCTGGCTTTAGAGCAGAATTTGACGATTATTCCGGTCATCAATAAAATTGATTTGCCGGCCGCACATCCCCAGCAGGTTAAAAAGGAAATCGTCAATTTGTTGGGTTGCGCCGAAGAGGAAATTATTGAAGTTTCCGCCAAAACCGGCCAAAACGTGGAAAAAGTTTTGCAGGCGGTTATTAAGCAGACACCGCAGCCGTCTGGTGAGGTAGCAGGCAAAGTCCAGGCTTTGATTTTTGATTCCACTTTTGATGAATATAAAGGCGTGGTCACCTACGTCAGATTGAAAAACGGCCAGCTTCATCCCGGCGACCGCATCAGTTTTATCGGCACGCAGGCCGCAAGCGAAGTTTTGGAAGTTGGCTATTTTAAACCGGATTATCAAAAATCAGCTGCGCTGGTGGCCGGCGAAATCGGCTATATTGTGACCGGCTTAAAAGATCTGGAAAAAGCCAGAGTCGGTGATACTATTACGCTGGTAAAAGATCCAGGGCAGTCTTTGGGCGGTTATAAGGTGGTTAAGCCGATGGTCTACGCCGGTATTTTTTGTCAGGAAGGCGACGAATATCCCAGATTAAGAGACGGTATTGAAAAATTAAAGCTTAATGATTCGGCTTTGTTTTTTGAGCCGGAAAATTCGCCGGCTTTGGGCTTTGGCTTCAGATGCGGCTTTTTGGGCTTGTTGCATCTGGAAATAGTCCAGGAAAGATTGCGGCGGGAATACGGTTTGGATTTGGTCATTACCACGCCTTCAGTCGCTTATAAAGTTACCAAAAGCACTGGGGAAGAAATCACCATTCATAGTCCTCAGGAATTGCCCGATCAGAACTATATTTCCGCAATCATGGAACCTTACATGATCATTGACATTATCACGCCCAAAGATTACATCGGCGAAATAATGACTTTAATTCAGGAGAAAAGAGGCGAATATAAAAATACCGAATATCTGGACGAGAACCGGGTTATTCTCCATTACCATATTCCCCTAGCTTCAATTTTGGTGGATTTTTACGACAGTTTAAAGAGCCTGTCTTCGGGTTACGCTTCTTTGAATTATGAATTTTTGGAATACCGGCCGGCTGATGTAGTTAGGATGGATATTTTGGTTTCGGACGAGCTGGTGGAGGCTTTAGCCACGATTGTTTATGAAGATTCGGCGCATCAGGTTGGAAAAAAAATCGTCAATGCGCTTAAAAATGTTTTGCCCAAGCAGCAGTTTGTCTTAAAGATTCAGGCGGCCGTCGGCGGCAAGATTATCGCGGCCGAGCGGATTTCCGCTTTGAGAAAAGACGTGACGGCCAAACTTTACGGCGGCGACGTTACCCGCAAGCGCAAACTTTTAGAAAAACAGAAAAAAGGCAAAAAGCGCATGTTAAAATCGGGCAAAGTGGATATTCCACAAGAGGCTTATATGGCCGTTTTAAAGAGATAAAAACCGTTTTAACCGCCGGTTTTATTTTCTAGAATTAGGCTATATTAACCGGCCAAGTGTTATTTGTGTCTTTATGGATTTTTTAAAGGAAATAAAAAAATATAATTTAAGACCAAGCGTGGAAAGAAACCTGCCCTTATTTTTGAATAGCTGCGTCGGTTGGGGGTACACTGATTTTTTAAAAGAAAATTACGGACTTTCGTTTAAAGTTTACGGCTCATTGGGTCGGAAAAATTATTTCAATTCTTTAGTTAATCAGAATTTTTTTGCCAAACCGCTTAATGAAATTTATCAAAACCGGCAAAAGTTCTATGCGCTTCGTAAAAAAGCCTTAGATTATTTTAAGGAATTCAGACTAAAGTATCGCCAGCTAAGAAATGTCAACGATTTGGTTTATTTTAAATTTTTAACCGAAAATTATCCCGTTTATTTTTCGGCTTTAGGTTTTTATAACTGCTTGTGGAGATTTTTCGGCCATAAAAAAGTTCACAGCCGGCTTTTAAAGAATTTATCCGCAGAGAGAACTTTATTGGCTGCATTTTATCCTCAAGTAGAATCGGATTTTAAAAAACGCGCCATAATTATAGGCAGACAAAAAAAATTTCCTGGCGATTTAGTGAGGTATTTGACCCGGACGGAAATGAATTCTTTTTTAATAAACGGCAGATTGACGTCGCCAAAAATTTTAGAATTAAAAAGAAGATTGAAAAATTACACTTATCTTCACTTAAACCATTCTGAATATGTAACCAGCAATCAGGCAGTTTTTAATAGATTAAAAAAGGAATTTTCCCATCGCCAAAACCCAAGTTTAATCAAGGGTTTTGCTGTTTATCCCGGAAAGACAAGAGGAATTGTCAACAAAGGCGGACGGGCATCAGGCAAAGGCGATATTTTGGTTGTCAGTATGACTCACCCGGAGGATAATTCAGTTTTAAAGAAATATTCGGCTATCGTAACCAATGAAGGCGGAGTTTTGACTCATGCCGCCATCGTGGCCCGGGAATTAAAGATACCCTGCATTACAGGCACCAAAATCGCCACGCAGGCCTTACAAGACGGCGATTTTGTGGAAGTTGACGCTGATAAGGGGATTGTCAGAAAAATAAAAAAATAAGATAGAGGCGGTAGCCGGCATAAAAACGGCCGGTCTGTCCAGAGGCTGAGTTTACATTTAGGCGGCCGCAAGGTAAACTTAACCAAAGAAGGAGCCGATGGTCCACATGATCATGGAAAAGATCATGAGAAAACTCAAGATAATCCAGACTGTTTTAATTGATTTACGTTTCATTTATTTAGTTTATTATTTTTCAGGCGATCAGGCAATTAGGTTATTTAGCAAGTTAATTGCCTGACAAACTAATCGGCCCAATCACCTAACCGCCCAATCAACTACCTACCTATAATCCACCTAATCACCAAAACCTACGTCCTATTTCAGCAAAAATTTAAAAGATGATGAAGAACTGGTCAGGCTTATCAGGCGCCAGCCGGTGACGTTTTTGCCGACCGCGATCCTCACGCTGTTTTTTTTACTCTTGCCGTTTTTTTTGATGTTTTTGCTGTTCCGCTGGGGCTGGCCGGGTCTGATAATATTTTTGGTTTTAACGGTCGTTGGCTTGTTATTGCTGATCAGGCTGGCGGTTGTCTGGTATTATAACGCCTTTTTAATCACTAATCAAAGAGTCATTCTTTATAAGCAGCACGGTTTATTTGACCGTCAGGTGATGGAGACCGAGTATCACAAGATTCAGGACGTCTCTTTTTATTTTAAGGGTTTATGGCAGGCGCTTTTTCATTACGGTAGTCTGAAGATTCAAGTCTTAAGTAGTGAAACCGTCATCATCATGGAAAAGATCGCCCGCCCCCAGAAAATTCAGGAGATTGTTAAGACCATTCAAAATAATAAGTCCAAAGACAACGACGAACTGTCCGAGGAAGAGCTGACCCTCCTGGCCAAAAAACTTAAGGCCAGGCTTGATCCGCAAAAGTTGCGCCGTCTTTTAGAGGGGTAAGCGTTGAAATTTATCTCCGATTTTGTTATAATTTTTTTACCTTATGCCCAGATCGAGTGGATTCGGCCGGCAGATTCTTTCTTCAAAAATATTGTTGATTTTGAGTCTGGTTATTTTGATTTTTTTCTCAACCAATTTGGTCAAGCAGGTTATCAATCGTCGCGATTTGCAAAAGGAGGTCAGTGCCCTGGAAGAAGAAATCAACCGTTTGCAGGGCAGGAATCAGGAATTAGACAGTTTGATCGGCTATTTTGAGAGTTTGGATTTTGTGGAAAAAGAAGCCCGCACGAAACTTAATTTAAGGAAACCTGGAGAGCAGATTATTATCGTTGAAGAGGAACCAGCCGAAAGCAGGCTAACTGAGTCGGTCAAGGACGTGCCGGTTGATTTAGTTTCCGGAGAAATCGTCATTTTAACAAATGCCGAAAAATGGTGGAACTATTTTTTTAAAGTTAATTAACCATGGTTTTTCAAAAAAAACAAACAGCAAAAATATTACCCGGTGAGGCACAGCGTCAAAAAACCGCCACAGTCTATAAAAGTAAAATCCATGGGGAAGTTGAGGCCCTTGATGACAGCCAATCGTCAAAATTCATCGTTGATGATCCCGATCTGAACATTCAGTACCGCCAGCTGGAACAGGCGGACAATTTGGATCTAACTGTAGCTAGGCGCTTGATTTTGCAGGAATTAAAAAATCAGCAGCCAGCGCCGCCTGAGGATAAAAAAGTTTCCTTTTTACATCTTGGGCCAAAGTCGGTTTTTGCACCCGTTTTAACGGCGCCGGAGAAAAAGCCTGCCGCCCGCCCGCAACCGAAAACAAAAACTATTAAAAAAAGCCGTTCTGAGAAAAAGACCGGGACTTTAACGCCAGAGACTGACCAGGTGGGATTACCCCAAGCGCCCAGCCGGCCAGCCGCAGGTTTAAAAAAGAATTACGCCGCTCAAGCCAAGGTGATTTTTGTCACTTTTTTGATTTTTATTTTTATCTCCTTGATCGTCTTAATCATGGGCATTTATCTGGCGCGCTGGCAGGATCCGTTAGCCAGGCGGCTGGCAGCCATATTGCCGTTGCCGGCCGTTTACATTAACGGCCATCAGGTTAAGGTTAAGACTTTTTTGGAAAATGTTCAGGTGCTGGAAAATTTTTTTAAGCGCCAAAATCAGCCTTACGGCTCAGCGACCGTCCGGCAGCAAAGCCTGGATCAGCTGATTGAGTTTGAGGTTATCAGCCAACTGGCGGCAGAGAACAAGCTTGAAGTTAGTGACGCGGAAGTGCAGGCGCAGCTGGCTCAAGTGGTGGCCGCCGACGATCGTCAAGCGGCCGCTGTTTTAACTGAGCAATTATACGGCTGGTCTTTTGAGACTTACCTTGACAAAGTTATCAGGCCTTTGCTCCTCAGGAATAAAGTGGAGAAAAATTTTTATGACAGCAGTAGCGCCGCTTACGTCAGAGAGACCATGGCGGGCCTGGCTGACTTAATTGGGCAGGCTGAGACTCGTTTTTATAAAATTGCCGCTGAAGTTAATCAGGATGAAAGTTTTACCCAAGAGGGTGATTTGGGCTGGCTCAAGTTGGGCGAAACGGCTCCGGAATTTGAACTTCAGCTGTTGAATTTGGCCGTCGGGGAAATCAGCCCGGTGGTAGAAACGCGCTACGGTTATCACCTGATTAAGCTGGAGGACAGACTGGCCGGCGATAACGACGAAATGATTTTTCATGCCAGCCATATTTACCTGAAGAAGCCGTCCTTTGACGATTATGTGCAGGAGCAAATTAAAAAAGCTACGGTCGTAACTTTAATCAGAATTTAGTCTTAGTTTGTCTGGTTTTGAGGTCTGACATTTTGATCCGGGCGCCAAAGCCTGGAGCCGATGGTCGGAATTGAACCGACAACCTACGGTTTACGATACCGTTGCTCTACCAATTGAGCTACATCGGCGGGTCTAGTT
>Ga0209212_1001233_pt1 | contig 43193 bp, 44 predicted proteins | sample RifGroC2_FD_183996 | JGI IMG/M metagenome (GOLD analysis project Ga0209212, IMG submission 183996) | Groundwater microbial communities from Rifle, Colorado, USA - Groundwater C2 (SPAdes) (version 2) | ecosystem: Environmental > Aquatic > Deep subsurface > Groundwater | place: Rifle, Colorado... | reverse complement strand
GGATGCGGCGGGCAAGGTTATCGAGTCGTTTGGTCACTTTCTGGTGGGCGGAAATTATGCCGTGGGTCTGGTGGTGTTTGCGATTCTGGTGATCATCAATTTTGTGGTGATTACCAAAGGCGCCGGGCGTATCGCCGAGGTGGGGGCGCGCTTCACTCTGGATGCGATGCCCGGCAAGCAGATGGCGATCGATGCCGATTTGAACGCTGGGTTGATCGGCGAGGATGTGGCGCGTAAACGCCGCGCCGAGATTGCGCAGGAAGCCGACTTCTATGGGGCGATGGACGGCGCCAGCAAATTTGTGCGCGGCGATGCGGTGGCGGGCATCATCATCCTGTTCATCAATATCATCGGCGGCTTGATCATCGGTGTGCTGCAGCATGACCTCGATATTGCCGTTGCGGCGAAGACCTACACCCTGCTGACCATCGGCGACGGGCTGGTGGCGCAGATTCCGGCACTGGTCATTTCCACTGCCGCCGGCCTGGTGGTGAGCCGTGTGGCCAGCGATCAGAATATCGGCCAGCAACTGGCCACTCAACTGTTCAAACAACCGCAAGTCATCATGCTGACTGCCGGAATCATCGGTGCGATGGGCCTGATTCCCGGAATGCCGCATTTTGCTTTTTTGCTGCTGGCCGGCGCAATGGGATGGTTGGCTTATCATTTGTCGCAAAAGAGTGAGCAAGCTGCTGAACAGGAACAGGCTGCAATCGCAGTGACACCCATAATCACGGAGTCTGCAGAAGCAAGTTGGGAAGACGTGGCTCAGGTGGATGTGCTGGGGCTGGAGGTCGGTTACCGGTTAATCTCGCTGGTAGATAAAACGCAGGACGGCGACTTGCTGCGCCGCATCAAGGGCATCCGCAAAAAATTCACCCAGGACATCGGTTTTCTGCCGCCGCCGGTGCATATCCGCGACAATCTGGACCTGCGCCCAAACGGCTATCGTATCACCCTCAAGGGCGTGGATATCGGCAGCGGCGAAGCCTATCCCAATCTGCTCCTGGCAATCAATCCGGGCGGTGTGACGGGCGAGCTTGCCGGCATGCAGACGCGCGATCCGGCCTTCGGTTTGCCTGCGGTGTGGATCGAAACCGCGCTGCGCGACCAGGCGCAAGTGATGGGTTACACGGTGGTTGATCCGGGTACGGTGGTAGCAACGCACCTGAGTCATCTGCTCAGTACCCGGGCCGCAGAGCTGCTCGGACGGCAAGAGGTGCAGCAACTGCTGGATCATCTCGGCAAGGTTGCGCCCAAGCTGGTAGAGGATCTGGTGCCCAAGACGCTGCCGCTGGGCACGGTGCAAAAGGTGCTGCAAAACTTGCTCGACGAAGGGATGCATATCCGCGACATGCGCACTATTGTGGAGACGCTGGCCGAGAACGCGCCGCGCACACAGGATGCTTATCAACTCACCTCGCTGGTGCGTGTCGCGCTCGGCCCTGCCATCGTGCAGCAGTTCTATCCGGCCACACAGGAGTTGCAGGTGATCGGCATGGACAAGGAGTTGGAATACATCCTGATTCAGGCGATGCAATCCAGCCAGAACGGTATCGGTATCGAGCCCGGGCTGGCGGATACCGTGCTGCGCGGAACCCGCGCCGCTGCCGAGAAACAGGAACAGATGGGCCTGCCGACTGTAATGCTGGTGCCGACGCAATTGCGCGATTTGCTGGCGCGTTTCCTGAAGCGTGCGGTGCCGGGTATCAGGGTGATTTCGCATGATGAAGTCCCGGACTTCAAAACGATCCGGGTAACCGCAATGGTAGGAGGCAGAGCATGAACATCAGAAAGTTTGTCGCACCGACAGCACGTCAGGCGTTGAGGGATATCCGCAACGAGCTGGGCGAAGAGGCGGTGATTCTGTCAAATCGCAAGGTGGATGAAGGTGTGGAAATTATTGCACTGGCGAATGATGAACAGTTGTCAGGGATCATGGATCAGGAGTCAGGGATCGGGAATCAGGGAGCGGGAGTAGGTCGGGTTTCAACCCGACATGTCGGGCTAAAGCCCGACCTACCGGCAACGGTTCCTCAATCCTCGATCCTGAATTCTGAATCCTCGATTCTCGTCGAGATCAAATCCATGCACAGCATGTTGCGCCAGCAGCTTGCCGCGCTGTCGTGGAACGATGTGCAGCAGCGCGACCCGCAGCGTGCTGCTTTGCTGTGCAGAATGCTGAATTCCGGTTTTAGTGCCCTGCTGGCACGCCAGTTGCTGGACAAGATGCCCGGCGGAAACATGCAGGGAGAGTCGTGGGTCAAGCAGGTGCTGAAACGCAATCTGCAGGTAGCGGGCGAGACGGACGATATCGTTGTTAAAGGCGGCGTGTATGCGCTGATCGGGCCGACCGGCGTGGGTAAAACCACCACCACTGCCAAATTGGCGGCGCGTGCGGTGGTGCGTTATGGTGCGGACAAGGTGGCCTTATTGACCACTGACAGTTACCGGATCGGAGCTTATGAGCAACTCAAGATTTACGGCAAAATTCTCGGTGTGGCCGTTCATGCGGTGAAGGATACCGACGATTTGCGCCTGACGCTCTCCACCTTGCGCCACAAACATCTGGTGTTGATTGACACGGTGGGGATGGGACAGCGCGACGAGCGTGTGGGTGACCAGAAAGAGATGTTTGATGCAACTGGTGTGAAGCGTTTGCTGCTGTTGAATGCCACCAGTGGCGGCGATACATTGGAAGATGTGGCGCGGATGTATCAGAAGACAGAGGACAGAGGGCAGAGGACAGAAAGCATGGTCATTGGTTGTATTGTCACCAAGCTGGATGAGGCGGTTAATTTAGGCGCGGTGTTGGATGTGGCGGTGCGCCATCGTCTGGTACTGCACTACATGGCTGACGGCCAGCGCGTGCCGGAAGATTTGCATCCCGTCAATCTGGATTATCTGCTGCATCGTGCCTTCAAGCTAACGGAAGAAAAAACCCCGTTCACCTTGAATGAACCGGACTTCTCGGCATTGATGGCTGCGGAAGGGTCGCCGCAAACCCCCGTAAATGGGACGCCGCCAGACACTCGCCCTGCGGGCGGTCTTGGCGCAGGCTGCGGGGCCTCGGAGAGGTTCTCGCACCCGGAGGGTGTACCCACCGACGTACTCCTTGCGGGTGCTGGTGCAGGCGCATCCTCTGTTGGCGAGGTGGCTCATGCGCTCTGATACCAGGCTGGATCAGGCGGAAGGCCTGCGCCGTCTGCTGGTGAGCAATCAGGCCCAGGTGATTACCGTGGTGGCCGGAAAAACCGGCGTTGGTCGCACCAGTGCGACCATCAATCTTGCGGCTGCACTGGCACGCTCCGGAAAGGATGTGCTGGTGCTGGACGAGAATTCCGCACCGAACAATTTGCTGGATCAATTGGGGTTGTCGGCACGCTTTGATTTGCTGGATGTCGCGCAGGCAAAATGCAAGTTGAATGATGCAATTCTGCTTGGCAAGGGTTACACCATATTGTCTGCGGCACGCGCCATGCGAGCATTGCCGAAACTGGCAAATACTGAGCAGCGGCGCCTGGAGCAGGCTATGACAGAGCTGAATACGGCTGTGGATGTCATGCTGGTGGATGCCGCGATGCCTGTCCTGAGCCGTGTTGAAGGGTTGTCTGCGTGCGATGTTATGTCATCGAGTCTGGCAATGGGCACGTCCATGCTGGTAGTAGTGGACGCAACGGCCTCGGGCATTACCGCAAGCTATACCCTGATCAAGCATATGGCATTGGAAAATGCGCGCCTGCAGTTCGAGATCATCGTAAACAAGGCCGGCAACGATCAGGAAGCGAAAAATGTTTTCGACAACATGGCGAAAGTGGCGCGCCATCACCTTTCCGCACGCCTGGAATATCTGGGATATATTCCCGCTGACAACAAGCTTAAGCGTGCCGCGCAGCTTGGCAGGTCGGTAGTGGAGGCTTTTCCCGGCGCTTGCTCGGCGCAATCTTACCTGACGCTGTCCCAAAAATTATTATGCCTGCCGGTGAACCGGGACATGCAGGAAGGCGGAATTGGCCAGATGATGCAAAGCCTGATCAAGCAGGTTCATAACTGTCGTGTCAATGCGGCGGAGAATACGCTTACGATGTAAACTGCAAAACATGTATACGGCCACCGGATTAAACGACAAGGATCAATGCCTGAGGGAACATGCCCATCTGGTGAAGCGGCTCGCGCATCAGATGATGACCAAGCTGCCCTATAGCGTGCAAATAGACGACATTATTCAGGCCGGCATGATGGGGCTGCTGGATGCGGCCAGTCGCTATGACGAGTTTCACGGTGCGCAGTTTGAAACCTATGCGACACAACGCATTCGCGGCGCGATGCTGGACGAACTGCGCGCAGCGGATTGGCTGCCGCGCAGCCTGCGCCGTGACATGCGGCGCATTGAAATGGCTATCAGCCGCATGCAGCAGAAGCTCGGCAGATCGCCGAATGAAACCGAGATTGCCGAAGAACTGGAAGTTCCCCTCACCGAATACCAGCAAATGCTGCAGGAGTCGCGTGGCGCCCAATTGGTGTACTACGAAGATTTTCATGGCGAAGATCACGATGATTTTTTCGAGCGATTCGAGTTCTGCAATGACGACGACCCTATGGATTTGCTGGCGAACGAACGCTTCAAGGCTGAGCTGGTGCATGCGATCGAGATTTTGCCGGAGCGCGAACGCATGTTGATGGGCATGATTTATGAGCAGGAAATGAATTTGCGCGAAATTGGCGAGGTGCTGGGCGTGAGCGAGTCGCGCGTTTCCCAGTTGCATAGTCAGGCCGTGGCAAGGCTGCGCAGCCGGATAAAAGGTTACTGATGGATAAACTCACGATATTGGGTTTGGTGGTCGGACTGACCGGCATCCTGACCGGACAGATACTAGAGGGTGGCGATCTTTCCATTCTGTTTCAGGGCGCGGCTTTTCTGATCGTGTTCGGCGGAACGCTCGGCGCAGTGATGGTGCAGTGCCCGATGAAGGTGTTCACCACGGCGATCAAGATGGGAAGCTGGGCATTCGTTGAGCCGAAGTTGAATGGCCGCTTGCTGGTCAGGCAATTGAGCGACTGGAGCGTATTGTCGCGCAAGGAGGGGATCCTGGCGCTGGAAGCGCGTATCCCGACCATCAGCGATCTGTTTCTGAAGAAAGGGCTGCAGCTTCTGGTGGATGGGGCGAGCCCGGAAAAAATCCGCGAAGTAATGGATGTGGATATTCACAGGTGGGAACAGTTGCGCTGGCAGTCGGCGCGTGTGTGGGAAGCGGCGGCCGGGTATTCTCCCACTATCGGCATCATCGGCGCGGTGTTGGGTTTGATGCACGTCATGCAGAATCTCAGCGACCCAGGAAAATTAGGTGGCGGCATCGCCGTGGCATTTGTTGCAACGATTTACGGCGTGGCTTTTGCCAATCTGCTGTTCCTGCCGATTGCGAACAAGCTGAAATCCATCATCATGCGGCAGACTGACCTATATGAAATGATTGTTGATGGACTGGTGGGGATTGCCAGCGGGGATAATCCGCGATTGGTAGAGCTCAAACTGCAAGGTTATATCGAGTAGCATGGCACGCCGCAAGAAACGCATCGAGCATGACAATCATGATCGCTGGCTGATTTCATATGCCGACTTTATCACGCTGCTGTTTGCCTTTTTCGTGGTGATGTATTCCATTTCATCGGTGAATGAGGGGAAGTACAAGACCTTCAGCGATTCGCTGAGCATCGCTTTCACCAATCAACCAAGTTCTGCCTCTACCAATATTGTGCCCAATCAGCAGGAACAAATGCTCAAGGATTTGGTTGACAGGCGGACGGCACGCCTGGGTGAGCAACAACGCAAGATTCAAGAGCGCATGAAAATACTTGAAAACAGCATAAGCCAGGTCATGCTTCCAATGATTAACCAGGATTTGGTTAGTGTTAGCCAGAACAAGCGGGGTGTGGTCATCGACATCAGCGCCAGTTCGTTGTTCAAAACGGGTGATGCGACACTGCAACCGGGGATGCTGAATGTTTTGCGGCAAGTGGCCTCAGTGTTAAGCAGGGAAGATCAGCCTATTGAGGTGGAAGGGCACACGGATGATGTGCCGATCAAAACCGCGCAGTTTCCTTCCAATTGGGAATTGTCTTCCGCGCGCGCCAGCAGTGTAACCAGAATGCTGATTGATAACGGGGTCGCGGCAAAACGTCTGGCTGTAGTGGGGTTGGCGGAAAATCAGCCGCTGGCACCAAACGATTCTCCGGAAAATCGCGCCAAAAATAGGCGCGTCACGATTACGATTTTGTCACCTAATGTGGAGCGGGAAATGAGGATTGAGGACTGAGGTGCGAGGACTGGGCAAAAGCTGAACGGCAGGCCTTACTCAGCCCTCGTGCTACCCGCTCCCCAATGATCTGCCGCTGCCCGGTGAAAAGCTGGGCTGCCCGTCTGGGCCGTAAAGATTGGCCTTGTTCACTGCATTGCTTAGAACCGCGAGCGATTGCTGGTTATGGCGCAGTTTCATTTGAATCAGTTCGCCATTGGTGCGGTTAAGCTGTTGAGCGCGTTCTGCCAAAGCGAGGACTTCATGCCAAACAGCCAAACCTTGCGGATTATGCGCTGCCAGCCATGCATGAATTGTGTCAACTGAAAATTCCGGGATTTTTTTTTGCAGCAGGCTGCGACGCGTTTCGGCGAGTTCGTTAAGGCTCAGCGCATCGGTTGATTTTTGCTCGGACAATTCAAGCAACCGGTCGGTACTGTTTTCCACCAGCATTCCCTGTTCGCGTTCCAGCAAAGCCACAAAATTCAGCAATGCCGTATGTTCGGCGGTCAAAGCGGCAAGCAATTGTGAATCGAAAGATTGTTCCAAGTGTTTAAGTCCTGCGGCCCATCAGGTCATGCACCGTTTCGATCAGGCGATCGGCGACAATTTCCGGGTTGACCTTGAAGCGGCCGTCACTGATAGCTTGTTTGATTTCCGCAACCTTGCTTGCATCGGCGACGGGAGCGCTTGCCATGCTGCTTTCCATGCTGTGCAACTGCGTCGCTGTGGAACCGAGCGAAACGCTGGTACTGCCGGGTTGTTGCGCTGCAGGCGGTGGGTTGGATTTGCCTTTGGGCGCAGCATGCGGCCTTCCTTCCGCTATCGGGTTGGCTGGTAGAGGCTTGCTGGGTTTATCGATTTTCACGGTTATCCTTTCAATCTGACGGTGCTTAAACTTTCTGCCGTTGACCCTATATCGGCAAAAACCCGGAAAACTTTAGGGAATCCGAGTATCTTTATAGCCCAAGCCGCTGCACAACACAACCACGGGTCATGCCAGGGGCAGGCTAGGGTTTGATTTCCACCACGCCGCCGGCCCCGGCAATGCCGCTAATTACCCGACCCGAGTGAAGACGAATTTGCACAGTTTGTCCCTCGCTCGCATTGTTCAAGGCCACTCCCTCGCTGCGTACGCTGAATCCGCTGCCTTGCACGGCAAGTTGCACGACCTGCCCCTGCGTTACGCTGTAAGGTAGACGCAGCATATACTCACGCAACACTTGTCCGGCGGCGATGCCGTAGCGCAGCACTTTTCCGATTGCCCGTTCTGGATCGGTAAGCCCGCCTGTCTGGGAAGTTTCCATAATTTGGCTGGCGATGTCTCCCTTTTGCAGGGTATGTCCCAATGGTAATTGCCTTGCGCTGACCAATAAATTGATACTGACCTTGATCTGCACCGGAACAAAAATACTCCAGCCATTCGCTTCATTGCAGCGCACTCCAATGGCCGTTTTGCCTATGAGCTGGCTACCGGTCGGCAGGAATGCTTCGAGTCTGGCGCATTCGGGCAGCGTGATGCGCTGATCTATCTCATTTATTTTGTAGGAAACCTTGCCGGGCAGTGCGGCGGTTTGTTGCTGCACAAAAGCGGCAACAACATTGATTATTTGCGTGTGATCCTGCGCGGCTGATGCCGCTACGCATTCCAGCAGTAAACATACGTATACAAGTAATTTCTTCATATGGCGTATTGTGTGCCTTGCAGATTGTCAGGGCAAGGGAACCGGCAGATTTTATGCTTACCATGGCGCGGCAGGCAGGCCGCTCCATAGCTCGTGGATGTCGCGGATATTCCATTTTGCCGGATCTTCGTGCGAGGCAATCTTGTCTTTGCAGGCAGGTTTCGACAAGTCCAATATTTCGGGAACAATCCGGCTATTGGATTTGATGGAAAAAAATACTTTTACCTTGGGTGTGAGCAATGACTTTTCGGTTTGTTCGATGATGACACCCAAGCGATCAGACTCCAGCATGACCAGCGAACCAACCGGATAAATGCCGATGCTTTTAACGAAAGCCTGAAAAATAACCGGGTCAAAATGGCCATTGCTCCATTCAGCCATTTTGCGTATCGATTCGGCCGGTTCCCAGCCATTCTTGTAGGGACGGTTGGAGGTGATTGCGTCATATACATCGCACACCGCGCCCATTTTGGCATACAGGCTGATCTGTTCATTCGTGAGATTTTCGGGGTAACCGCTGCCATCCACTTTCTCGTGGTGATGCAAACAGACATCCAGTGCGACATCGCTGATTCCCTTGCCTTCCAGCAATATTTTGTGTCCTTGGGCAGGATGGCTTTTTACTGCTTCAAATTCTGTATCGGTCAGCTTGCCGGGCTTGTTGAGAATTTTCAGCGGGATCATCATCTTGCCCACATCGTGCAACAAGCCGGCCAGGCCGGCCTGGCGAGTTTGCGCTTCATCCAACCCCAGTTGCCGCGCCAGAGATACCATCAGCGCGCATACCGCCACCGAGTGCATATAGGTGTAATCATCCTTGTTTTTCAGGCGCGCCAGGCTGATCAGCGCGTCGGGGTTGCGCATCACCGAGGTGGAGATTTCTTCGACGATAGGCAGCGCGTCTTCGGCATCCAAAGCCTTGCCCATGCGCGCCTCCTGAAACATCGAGGTGACAGACTGTTTGGACTTGGCGCAAATCCTGATGGCACGCGCAGCCTCTTGTGCAATATCGATGCGCTGAGCCATTTTGCCAGCCGTGTCGGCCTGTGCAAGCGTGGTCTCAATTTCTGCTGCAATGTCTTCTTCAGCCTCGCCCCCTTCGACATCCAGCCCCCTGGAAGTGTCTATCCATACTTCCTTGATACCGGTGGACAGAATGGTCTTCAGGTCATGGGGATTATCCAGCAGGAAGGCGCCACGCCAGAACGGATGATCCATCCAGGAGCCGCACAACTCATGCACATGCATACCTAAGCGCAGTTGTTCGACATGGATACGTTTTAGCATAGCGGGGTTCAGAGGATTGAAACTTCGTGAATTCTATCCCAATAAAGCAGGGGGTAAATAAGTTTGAATTGGGGGGGGAATTCCCCGTTAATCGGCAGATAACAAATCAGCGGTGCGTTCTAGTATGCCACCCATGTAAGTGATGGCGGGTGAATCAGGAGGGCAAGATGATCAATAAACTGGACGATGCACTGCGTTTTCAGCAAACCGCACTCAGCCTGCGCGCGGCGCGTCAGGAACTGCTGGCTTCCAACATCGCAAATGCCGATACGCCAAACTATAAGGCAAGGGACATCAATTTTGCCAGCGCGCTGAAAAATGCCTTGGCGGGCACTTCTACCGAGTTACCGACCGTACAAACCTCGCCCATGCATCTGGAAGGCAATGCGGGAGGTTCGATTTTGGGCGCGCCGGCGATGTACCGCCAGCCGCTCCAGCCGAGTGCCGATGGCAATACGGTGGATATGGATGTGGAGCGCGCGCAGTTTGCTGACAACGCATTGCGCTATGAGGCCAGCGTGATGTTCGTCAATGCAAAACTCAAAGGAATACTTACGGCGATCCAGGGCCAATAGGGAAAACGGTGGGCACAAAAACCGTGCCTGCTCTATGGAGGGTAGAGTATGTCTTTATTCAATATTTTTAATGTTGCGGGTTCCGGGATGGCAGCGCAGTCACAGCGCCTGAACGTGGTCGCCAGCAACCTGGCGAATGCCGACAGCACCACCAGCGCCAATGGCCAGCCATATCGCGCCAAGCAGGTAGTGTTCAGCGCAACGCCGGTAGAGGGCGGCGCGCAAGGGGTAAAAGTGACTGCGGTGGTGGAAGACAATTCACCGATGAAAATGGTCTATGACCCCAAGCATCCGATGGCCGATGAACGGGGCTATGTTGCGATGCCAAACGTGGACGTGGTGGGTGAGATGGTGAACATGATCTCCGCCTCGCGCGCCTATCAGAACAATGTGGAAGTGATGAACGCATCGAAAACCATGTTGCTCAAGACGCTGACCATCGGACAATAGTGTGTCAGGGGACAGAAGACATTTGTAAGGTGCGCTTTGCGCACCATGGTGCGCAAAGCGCACCCTACAGAATTATTGCATTTCGAATAATGAAGACAGAAGACGCAATCCTTGCTACCAGAAAAGGAACATCATGGTTAACGCTACACAAGACACCAATTCAGCCGCAGCGCTGTTCGCTTCATTGAACGCAAATTCCGGTGCTGCCGCAACGACCTCTACGGCAGCCGATACGCAAGACCGTTTCCTGAAACTGCTGGTCACGCAAATGAAAAATCAGGATCCGCTCAATCCGATGGACAACGCGCAAGTGACTTCGCAAATGGCGCAGCTCAGCACGGTGACCGGCATCGATAAGCTGAATGTCACCCTGCAGGCGCTGAGCGACAGCATGGCGTCCAGCCAGTCGCTGCAGGCGGCGGCCACCATGATCGGCCATGGCGTGCTGGTGCCGGGCAGTGGTGTGGATCTGGCTAATGGCTTCGGCCACGGTGGTATCGACCTGGCGCAATCGGTGGACAGGCTCGACATCTCCATCTATGACCAGGCCGGGGCATTGGTGCGCAATTTCAGCCTGGGAGCGCAGCCGGTCGGGCTGGTTAATTGGCAATGGGATGGCAGAAACAATTCCGGCAATAGCGTAACAGAAGGCAGCTATATCTTTACTGTCGATGCTGCACAGGCAGGCAAGAAGGTGGATGCGGCAGCATTGCAGTTCGGCATGGTGAATAGCGTCACGCAGGACAGCCAAGGAGTTGCGTTAAGCGTCGGGCAGTTGGATGGCATCGCGCTTTCTCAAGTCAGGCAGATTCTTTAAACACAGCGCACCCTACCAGGTTAATTACAAGGAGATAACATCATGAGCTTCCAGCAAGGATTAAGCGGCCTGAATTCATCAGCCAAGCATCTGGACGTGATAGGTAACAACGTGGCGAATGCCAGCACGGTGGGTTTCAAGCAATCGCAGGCGCAATTCGCCGATATGTTTGCTGTTTCTCTGGCGGGCGGGAGTGCAGTGCAGATAGGCACGGGTACCAAGGTGGCGGCTGTCGCGCAGCAGTTCACGCAGGGAAATATTACCAATACCAACAACTCGATGGATACCGCCATCAGCGGACAGGGCTTCTTCCGCATGATCGATCAGAATGGCGCCATTCTGTATAGCCGCAATGGTCAGTTTCAGGTGGACAAGAGCGGTTATATTGTCAACAATCAGGGGCATCAGGTATCGGGGTATCTGCCGAACGCAGCTGGTGTGATTTCCACTGCCCAACCGGCGCCCCTGCAAATTTCCGCCGCCGATCTGGTGCCAAAACAGACATCCAATCTGGCTGCTGGCGGTGTGCCGGTCGGCGTCGGCCTGAATCTCGATTCGCGCGCAGCCTTTCCGACTGGATTGACGCAGGCGAATGTGGTGGGTAGTGCTGCAGCCGGGTTGACCATCGCTGCCACTACTAATGAAATGACCGTGACGGTGGATGGCACTTCTTCCGGAACCGTGACCATACCATCCGCCGTTTACGCGACGGCGGACGCGCTGGCAAGCGCCATGCAAACGGCTGTAAATGCCGATGCAGCCCTGCTCGCCGCAGGCAAGTCAGTCACGGTCAGTGCGGGAGCTACCGGCATCCTTACCATGACATCGAATTCGGCAGGCCCGGCTTCGACTATTGCGGTTGCCAATGTCGGAGCAGACACTACTATCGCCAACCTGTTCGTTGTTCCAGCTACGACCCCTGGAGGAGGAGCATTCAATCCGCTTGATCCGACCACCTACAACAACTCTACTTCATTGACAGTGTATGACAGCCTGGGGGCGAGCCATGTTGCGTCGTTATATTTTCAGAAGACGGCTGCCAATACCTGGAATTCCTACCTTACGGTGGACGGCGCGATGCTTCCGGCCGCCGGAACGGCATTAACGACGCTTACCTTTGATACGTTGGGGCAATTGACCGGCCCGGCTGCTGTGCCTCCGCTTTCGCTCGGGCAGGTTGCTTCATCATCGTTCACTCCAACTGGTGCGGCAGCGCAGACGCTGACTTTCGATTTTACACAGTCCTCCCAGTATGGCGGCAATTTCGGGGTGAACAGCCTGACGCAGGACGGCTACACTTCCGGTCGCCTGAACGGATTCAGCACCAGTTCGGATGGAACCATCCTCGGGCGTTATTCCAACGGGCAATCGCGAGCCATGGGACAAATGCTGCTGGCCAACTTCACCAATCCGCAAGGCATGCAGCCGGTGGGCAACAATGAATGGGTGGAAACCTCCAATTCCGGCGGGCCGCTGGTCGGTGTGCCGGGTTCAGCAAGTCTGGGGTTATTGCAGTCTTCCGCCGTGGAGGATTCCAACGTGGACTTGACTGCCGAGCTGGTAAACATGATTACCGCGCAGCGCGTCTACCAGGCGAATGCGCAAACCATCAAGACGCAGGATCAGGTGTTGCAGACGCTGGTGAATTTGCGATAAGTAGGGATTTGTAGGTCGGGTTTTAACCCGGCATGTCGGCCTGAAGGCCGACCTACCGCCGAATCAGGAGAAGGCAATGGACAGATTAATTTATACCGCAATGACTGGCGCATCGCATGTGCTGAACCAGCAGGCGGCCGTGTCGGAGAATCTGGCCAATGCCAGCACACCTGGGTTCCGCGCCACACTGAACACCTTCCGCGCCGTACCGCTGATGGGCGAGGGTTTGCCTACCCGCACGTTTGTGGTGGATTCCACGGTGGGTGCGGATTTTACCCCGGGACCTTTTCAGCAGACCGGGCGCGATCTGGATGTGGCTGTGAACGGTGCGGGCTGGATTGCGGTACAGGGGGCGGACGGCAAAGAGGCTTATACCCGCAATGGCAGCTTTCAGGTTTCGCCTAATGGCGTGTTGCAGACCCGTACCGGTCTGAACGTGCTGGGCGATGGCGGGCCGATCACTATTTCACCCGACACCGAAGTGACGTTTGCCAAGGACGGCACGATTTCAACCGTTCCGAGCGGCGGCCAGTTCACGTCGGTGATTGCCGTGGGCAGGCTGAAGCTGGTCAACCCGACGCCAGAGCAACTGGAGCGCGGCGGCGATGGCCTGTTCCGCTTGAAAGACGGCACAACTGCCACTGCGGACGCAAATGTGGGGGTGGTACCCAGCAGCCTGGAAGGCAGCAATGTGAATACTGTGGAAGCGATGGTGACCATGATTTCGCTGGCACGCAAGTTCGACATGCAGATGAAAATGTTGCAAAGCGCGGACAGCAATGCGCGGCAAGCCAGCCAGATAATGAGTCTTACTGGGTAAGTAGGGAGTAGGGAGTAGGTTTTCCACTTCCCATTGAGGCACGAATAACCAACGACTTGGCGAGCGTTGTTTGCTCGCTTAGTCGGATGGCTAGTAGTTCCATCAGTGCCGCTCCACTTACTACTCCCATAATTGAAAGGTAGAAATCATGATACGTTCCTTGTGGATTTCCAAGACTGGTCTGGATGCGCAGCAAACCCAGATGGATGTCATTTCCAACAATCTGGCCAATGTCAGCACCAGCGGTTTCAAACGTTCGCGCGCGGTGTTCGAGGATTTGCTGTATCAGACCATCCGTCAACCGGGCGCGCAGTCTTCGCAGCAAACCCAGATTCCATCCGGCTTGCAGATCGGCACCGGGGTCCGGCCCGTTGCGGCAGAACGCATCCATACCCAGGGCAATCTGCAACTGACCGGAAACCAGTTGGATGTGGCGGTCCAGGGCGCGGGGTTCTTTCAGGTGCTGATGCCGGACGGCTCGACCGCCTATACCCGCGACGGCTCGTTTCAGATGGACAGTCAGGGACAACTGGTTACATCCAGCGGTTTTTCAATTCAGCCTGCCGTGACCATTCCGGCGAATGCCATCAATGTGACGATCGGGCGCGACGGGGTGATCAGCGTGACCCAGCCCGGCGTGGCCGCTCCGGTGCAAGTGGGCAGTTTGCAACTGGCAACCTTCATCAATCCGTCAGGTTTGATGAGCCAGGGCGAGAATCTGTATCAGGAAACCGCATCAAGCGGCACGCCGAGCACCAATGTGCCGGGCACCAATGGCGCGGGACTGCTGAACCAGAGTTATGTGGAAACTTCCAACGTGAATGTGGTGGAAGAACTGGTAAACATGATCCAGACGCAACGTGCCTATGAAATCAATTCCAAAGCAATCACAACGTCGGATCAGATGCTGCAAAAATTGTCGCAGATTTAATGGAGCGAGCTATGTTACGAGCAGTTAAATCCGGACTGGTTGGTTTGCTGGCGGTATTGGCGGGATGCGCGACGCCGGCTACCAATGTGCATCAACCGATGACTGCCAAGCCGGTCGAGGGCAGGGCGGTTGTTCATGCGGATGGAGCAATCTTCCATGCCGGGGTGAATGAGCGGCCTCTGTTCGAGGACCGCCGTGCGCGTAACGTCGGCGATATTCTTACCATCAATATCGTGGAAAAGACCACGGCGAATGACAAGTCCAACGGCAGCGGCGACCATAGCGGCACACTGGCTACCACGACCCCATCCATCACTCGTAACGCCGCGACCCCCAAGTTGCTGTTCAAGGGATTTGGCATCGCCGGCAGTTCGAGCGGAACATTCAGCGACAAGAGTGCCAGCGCAGGCGCAGTAGATTTCACCGGCACCGTCACGGTGACGGTGATCGAGGTGCTGGCCAATGGCAATCTGCTGGTGAGCGGAGAGAAACAGGTGGCAATCAACCGGAATAGCGAATATATCCGCTTCTCAGGTGTGGTGAACCCCGCTCATATTGCTGCCGGAAATACCGTGCAGTCCACGCAAGTAGCGGATGCGCATCTCGAATATAAAGGCAAGAGTGGTGTTCTGGACACATCTTCCATAGTGGATGTTCTTGGCAGAGTGTTCCTGTCGGTGTTGCCGTTCTGATCAGAGGACAGAAGACAGTTGTGGGCTATGCCCACCATGTCGGGCGAAGCCCGACCTACATTTGGTTCCGGCTCGTCCGGCTTAGAAACTGACCAAATCGGAGATATTTATGAAGCGATTTCTTTTAGTGCTACCGAGTAAATCGGATATTCTTTCCCGCATCGGTGCGGTTGTTGGTCTGTCTGGCTTGATAAAACTACTGGTGAAACAACTAGCCATCTGGCTAACCCAGCAAAAGACGCTGGGTAAGCCATTGGTTATAGCCATTCGACTTAGCAATCCAAAAACGATTGCTAAGTCGCTGGTTATCTGTCTTCTGTCCTCTGTCTTCTACAGCAGCGCAGCGTATGCTGATCGCATCAAGGATATGGCGAGCATTCAGGGCGTGCGCGATAACCAGTTGATCGGCTATGGCCTTGTGGTCGGCTTGGACGGTAGCGGCGACCAGACCACGCAAACGCCATTCACGGTGCAGAGCATCATCAGCATGTTGTCGCAGATGGGCATCAATCTGCCGCCCGGCACCAGCCTGCAACTCAAGAATGTCGCGGCGGTGATGGTGACCGCCACGCTGCCGCCGTTTTCCAAGCCGGGGCAAACCATCGACGTGACCGCATCCTCGATCGGCAATGCCAAGAGTTTGCGCGGCGGCACATTGTTGATGACGCCGCTGAAGGGTGCGGATGGTCAGATATATGCGATGGCGCAAGGCAACGTGCTGGTCGGCGGGGTGGGGGCTTCCTCGGGCGGGGCCTCGGTACAGGTGAATCACCTGAGCGTCGGGCGTGTGCCCACCGGAGCGACAGTGGAACGTTCCGTCCCTACCTTGCTGGGGCAGGGGGACTTCATACATCTGGAATTGAATACCAACGATTTCACTACGGCAACGCGCATCGTCGAGGCGATCAATGGGCAAGTTGCGCCGGACATTGCTTCGGCTCTGGATGGCCGGGTGATACAAGTGCGTGCGCCGGCAGGTAATGAGCGTGTGGCATTCATTTCCAAACTCGAAAATCTGGAAGTCAATCCGGCACAAGGGATCGCCAAAGTCATCATCAATGCGCGCACCGGATCGGTGGTGATGAATCAGACAGTGACGCTGGATACCTGCGCGGTAGCGCACGGCAATCTGACCGTGGTGATCAGCACCGACAGCGCGGTGAGTCAGCCCGGCGCGTTTTCCCGGGGGCAGACCGTGCAAACCGACAAGGCCAGCATAGACGTCATGTCGGACAAGGGCGGTCTGGTGCAACTCCAGAAGGGTGTGTCGTTGAGCGAAGTGGTCAAGGCGCTCAACTCAATCGGCGCGACACCGCAGGATTTGCTGGCAATCCTGCAGGCAATGAAATCAGCCGGGGCGTTGCGTGCGGAGCTAGAGGTCATCTGATGGTTAACCGGCTCGGCACTTCAGCGACTGCCGGCAAACTGGCTCTCGATACGCAGAGCCTTGAGCAGTTGCGCGCACAGGCCAAACAGTCGCCGGATCAGGCGCTCAAGGCAGCCGCGCAGCAATTTGAATCGGTGTTTTTGAACATGATGCTGAAGAGCATGCGCGAAGCGACGCCGCAGGACGGCATGCTTGACAGCGAGCAAACCCGGATGTTCACCGGTATGCTGGATCAGCAGTTGGCGCAAAGTATGTCCAGTCGCGGTGTAGGCTTGGCGGATATCATGGTCAAGCAATTGAGCCGCACCATGGAAGGCCAGCCGGGAAGTGGGGAGTGGGGAGTAGGGAGTGGGAAACTGCCCTCTCAGCCCCCGGTCAGCAGTCCTCAATCTTCGATCAGTGTTTTACCGTCCGCATATAACGGGACTGTCCAGCAGAATTTCATAAGTCGCATGTTGCCGCACGCTACGCAGGCCAGTCAGGCAAGCGGCGTGCCGCCACAACTAATGCTGGGGCAGGCTGCGCTGGAGAGCGGTTGGGGTAAACGCGAGATCAATATGGCGGATGGCAGCAACAGCTACAACCTGTTCGGCATCAAGGCCAATGCGAACTGGAACGGCAAAGTGGCGGAAGTGCTGACCACAGAATACAAGAATGGCGTGGCATACAAGCAGGTTGAAAGATTCCGCGCCTATTCATCCTATGCCGAGGCATTCCAGGATTATGCCGGCATGATCGGCAATAATCCGCGCTACTCGGAGGTGCTGCAGCAGGGCGGCGATATAACCGGAATGGCGCAGGCCATGCAGAAGGCGGGGTACGCGACCGACCCGAAATATGCCGAAAAACTGGTGCGCGTGATGGGTATGATGAAAGTTGCAGCATAAGGTGTCGCTTTATCCCAGATAACCCATTAGCCAAAATATCCCCTCCCCTGTGAGGTGGAAGGGACTGTTCAGTTCTAATCGTCCTAAAGAATAGCCAGGATATGCCGATAATATATTTGTAAACCTATGAATCGATCGATGGGCGAGTGAAGGAAGAGTGATGGGCAGCAATCTGTTTACCTCGGCATTGAGCGGCATGAATGCGGCTCAGATCGGTCTGGCGACCACCGAGCACAATATCGCCAATGCAAACACCCCCGGATTTACCCGGCAGGAGGTGTTGATCGGCTCGCGCGCTCCGCAGTCGTTCGGCGGTTCGTTCCTCGGGCAGGGCGTGGATGTGGTCGGTGTGAAAAGAATCTATGACGAATTCCTGACCACGCAAGTCCGGCAGGAGCAGACACAAGCCAGCTATCTGAGCACCTACCATACCGTAATCAAGCAGATTGACAATCTGGTTGCCGACCCGACCGCCGGCGCTTCGCCGGCAATGCAAGAGTTTTTCAATGCGATGAACGGGGTTGCCAACAATCCCGAATCGGTTTCCGCCCGCCAGACCTTGCTGGGCAGCGCGCAGTTCGCCGCAAACCGCTTCCAGGCGATAGACCAACGCCTGACCGACATAGCCAACGGGCTTACCAGCCAGATCGCAGGCAGCGTCAATACGGTCAATACCTACGCGCAACAGATTGCCACCCTGAATGGAAACATCAAACGGGCGATGGCATCCAGCCAGGGACAGCAGCCGAATGATCTGCTGGATCAGCGCGATCAGCTGATCAATCAGTTGAACAAGGAAATCAAGGTCGGCATACAGACGCAATCGGATGGCACCGCCAGTGTATTTATCGGAAACGGGCAGGCGCTGGTGATCGATGAGCAGGCGATGTCGCTGCGCACTATCCAGTCAGCCAGCGATCCGAGCAGGGTTGATGTTGCCTACAAGAGCGGAAACAAAACAATTCCCTTGCAGCAAAGCAGCTTGCAGGGCGGAAATCTGGGCGCCTACCTCGCCTTCCGCGACCAGAGCCTGGAGCCTGCGCGCAACGCCCTGGGACGGGTGGCGCTGGGGCTGGCGGACAGCGTCAATCGGCAGAACCGGTTGGGGCAGGACTTGAGCGGCGTGCCGGGCGGCAACATTTTCAATGCCGCCGTACCGCGTGTTGACAAGGGCGCATACAATACCGGCACGGCGGTTGTTTCGGCGGCGATCAGCGATGTCGGCGCGCTGACCACGAGCGATTACCAGCTAAGGTTCGATGGCACCAACTACACCATGCTGCGATCGTCGGACAACACCGCGACCAATCTCGGCGCAACCTTGCCGCAGACGATAGATGGATTCACGGTCAGCCTGGCGGCCGGCGCAGCGGCAGCGGGTGATATCTTTCTGATCCGCCCTACCGCCAACGGTGCGCGGGACATGGTCGTGGCGATCAATGACCCGGCCAGGATTGCGGCGGCGGCACCGATGCGCGCAACTTCGGCATTGGCCAATAGCGGCAGCGGGCAGATCAGCGCAGGAACAGTCAATGCGCCGCCGCCAACCGATGCCAACCTGCAAGCGACAGTCAGCATAGCTTTTACCAGCCCCAGCACTTTTACCGTAACGGGCGCAGTACCGGCAGTTGTCGGGGCGGTGGCTTATACATCAGGGCAGGACATCAGCTATAACGGCTGGACCGTGCAGATTACCGGAACGCCCGCAGCCGGAGATACTTTTACCGTTACCCGGAATACCAATGCCGTTGGCGATAACCGCAATGCCTTGCAGCTGGCTGCTTTGCAGAACCAGAATCTATTGGCGAACGGGACAACCAGTTTTCAGGGGGCGTATGGCCAACTGGTCGGCGAGATTGGCGCCAAGACTCACGAACTGGATGCGACCAGCCAGGCGCAAACCAATATGGTGGCTCAGACAGTCGCGTCGCAGCAGTCCGTTTCCGGCGTGAATCTGGACGAGGAGGCGGCGAACCTGCTGCGTTACCAGCGCGCTTACCAAGCCGCCGCCAAGGCAATGCAAATCGCCAATACCATGTTCGACGCCTTGATGTCATTAGGAAGGTAGGTGTGCCATGCGCATAAGTTCCAATACTCTATTTGACAGCAATGTGGCTGCGATGAGCCAGCAGCAGGCACGCCTGCTGCAGACGCAGCAACAGATTTCCACCGGGCGAAGGATTCTGACCGCATCGGACGATCCCGTCGCTGCGACTCGAGTGCTGGATATTACCCAGTCGGATGCAATGAACACGCAATATGCAGCCAACCGCGGCGCGGCGCGCCATACCCTGTCGCTTGCCGAAAGCACGTTACAGAGCGTGACTTCCCTGTTGCAGGACGTGAGAACTGCCACGATCAGCGCGGGCAACGGTGCGTTTGCCAATAGCGATCGCCAGACGATCGCTGCCGAGTTGAGCGGCAGATTGCAGGAGTTGACAGGACTGGCAAACAGCACGGACGGCACGGGAAATTATCTGTTCGCGGGGTTTCAGTCGAAGACCCAGCCGTTTGTGGATACGTCCGCTGGAATGGGTTATTTCGGCGATGACGGACAGCGTCTGGTGCAGGTCGGCGCATCGCGGCAAATGGCCTCCAGCAATTCCGGGGCGGATATTTTCATACGGATCAAGAACGGTAACGGCACGTTCGTTACCCAGGCGGCGACTGCCAATACCGGAAGCGGCATCGCCAGCCCGGGTAATGTGATCAATCCGGCATTGCTTACCGGCCATAACTATCAAGTTGATTTTACAGTGGCAGCGGGGGTAACCACTTACAGCGTGACGGATAATTCAACACTTCCGACGCCGACCGTGCTTTCCGCCGGCAATGCCTATGTCAGCGGGCAAGCCATCAGCTTCGACGGAATGCAGCTCGATATTCAGGGCGCGCCTGCCGATGGCGATTCGTTTACCGTGGCGCCGAGCGCCAACGAAAGCATTTTCAAGACCATTTCGGATTTGATTGCCGCACTGAATACGCCCCTGGCAAGCGGCGGCGGCATGGCGCAACTGACGGGCAGCCTGAATCGCGGCCTCAACAACTTGGATAATGCGCTGGATAATGTTTTGGCCACGCGATCCTCACTGGGCTTGCGCCTTAACGAGATTGATGCGCTGCAGACGGCGGGTGATGACTTGAGCCTGCAATTCAGGCAGACGTTGTCGGAGTTGCAGGATGTCGATTACAACAAGGCGTTGAGTGATTTGACGCAGCAGCAGATGTATTTGCAGGCCGCGCAGCAGACTTTTGCCAAGGTTTCCGGGCTTTCCTTGTTCGATTATCTCTGATTCTCAAGAGGTAGAGTCAGGTGCACGAACGATACCAGCGTCTGCTTCCAGCATGGCCATTACCTGCGCTGCCGGCATGCGCAGCAGTTCGCCGATGTCTTTGTAGTCGTCCGGCAGCGCGGCATCGTCCCAGCCGTTGGCGGAATGCCGCGCCAGATTGACGGCCAGCTCAACATTGCGCACGCGTGGCTGTTTCGCGCTGGAATCATTCATTAACATCAGTAACAATTTTGGCAGTTCCCATTGCAGCGTCAACTCCTTCTGTAAATCGACCAGCGCAAACCCCAGCACCTGCTCCTGGGCGCTGCGGCTGCGTAGCGCCTTGTCCTTCTGCTGGATGTCGCGAATTTCCAGCATCAGGGCCGGCGCGAAACACCACATCAGAATCTCGGCAATGTCGTGCAGCAGTGCGGCAACGCGCACTTCTTCATAGTGCAGGTCGCGCAATTGCACCGCCCATTCCATGGCATACTCCGAAGCGCGATGCGAGCGATGCACTACGCGCAGCATTGGCGGAAGCGCCACGGTATGCGCCTTGAGCATATCCTCTGCCAGCGGTTGGGGAGGGACATTATTGAAGAAAGGTTCGACACCGAGCATCAGCAGAGCCTGTTCAACCTGAACAACCTCGGTAGTTTGCGCCTTGCTCTTATGCTGTTGCAGATAGCGCAGCAGCTTGACGGTCATCATGGGATCGCATGCGATGATCTTGGCGATGGAGTGCGCATTCAGTCTTTTGTCATCCGCACGCAGCGCGGACAAATCGCGCGCGGTATGTTTTAGAACCGGCAAGTCCGCACGGGTGAGTACCGATACCCAGTGTTCCAGCCCATTGGTTTCCGACATATAACACCCCGTCTGTTTTGTCCGTTAATGTACCAGCAATCCTTGAGGTTGCACATTGACCAGGTTAAGCATTGTGCCCAGCCCTTCATGGATGAGCCTGTCCAGCAGCGGAGTGAAGTAGGGCATGGACAAGGCCAGCACGAAAAATCCGATCGCCAGCGTGATGGGGAAGCCGACCGCGAACAGGTTGAGCTGCGGTGCTGCACGGGTGAGTATTCCCAGGGCGATATTGGTAATCAACAATGCGGCCAAAATTGGCAGAGAAATCTGCAGCGCGTAGGCAAAGATGCTACCACCCCAACTGGCCACATCATAAAACCCCTTGTCCGGCATCATGCCGCCGACGGGCAGCGTGCGAAAACTTTCTGCCAATGCGGATAGCATGTGCAGGTGGCCATTCATGACCAGAAAGGCCAGTGCCGCGATCATTCCGAGCCAGCGCGCAACGACAGGTGTATAGGATGCATTCAGTGGGTCATAAAAGCTGGCGAACCCCAGCCCCATCTGCAATCCGGCAAATTCGCCCGCCATTTCCACAGCGGTGAAAATCAGGCGCATGGTGAACCCCATCGCCACGCCGATGATGATTTGCTGGATCATTATCAATAATCCTTGCGGGGAGCCGATCGTGACTGGCGGCATGTCGCCGATGGTCGGCGCGATGATGATGGCGAGCAGAGCAGACAAACCAATCTTGACGCGTACCGGGATTTGCTTGTTGCCGAGCACCGGTGAACTGGCAATCATGGCCAGGATGCGCGTCAGTGGAAAAACCAGCGTGGCAAGCCAAATATCGATCTGTGCACTGGTGAAACTGATCATGGTGATTAGCTGTTACCCGATCATCCAGGGAATGTTGCCAAACAGCCGCCGGATATAATCGACCATCGTATTCACCATCCACGGACCGGTAAAAATCAGCATCAGAAAAATACCCAGCAGTTTTGGAATGAAGGACAGGGTCAGTTCGTTAATCTGCGTGGCGGCCTGGAAGACGCTCACTACCAGACCAATGGCCAGCGCACTGAGCAGCAGCGGGGCGGAAATCATCAGCGTCATTTCGACGGCTTGCTGTCCGATGGTGATGACGGTTTCTGGAGTCATGGTCAGGTATCAGGTATCAGCCGGAACCAAATGTAGGTCGGGCTACGCCCGACATGGTGGGCGTAGCCCACATCTGGTTCAGGTATAAAAACTTTGTGTCAGAGATCCGATTATCAAATTCCAGCCGTCGGCCAGCACGAACAGCATGATCTTAAAGGGCAGCGAGATGATCGCCGGCGACACCATCATCATACCCATGGACATCAGCACGCTGGCTACCACCATATCGATGATGAGAAACGGAATGAACACCACGAAACCGATCTGGAAGGCGGTTTTCAATTCACTGGTCACATAAGCGGGGACGAGAATGCGTAGCGGTACCTGGTCGGCATTCTGCAACGGTTCGCTATCGGAAATTTTGACAAACAGCGCGAGATCGGCTTCGCGAGTCTGGCGCAACATGAAGGCCTTCAGAGGCACGCTGCCTTTTTCGACCGCATGCTGGAAATCAAGTTTATTCTCACTGAAGGGCAAATAGGCATCGGTGTAAATCTTGTCAAACACCGGCGACATGACGAAGAACGTGAGAAACAGTGCTAAACCAATCAGCACCTGGTTGGGCGGGGAGGAGGGCGTTCCGAGCGCGGAGCGCAGCAGGCTCAACACGATGATGATGCGCGTGAAGCCGGTCATCATCAGCAGGATCGCCGGCAGAAAACTCAGCGAGGTGAGCAGTAGCAGCGTTTGCAGGCTCAAGCTGTACGCCTGGCCGCCGCCCGGTGTCGGCGTGCTGGTCAATGCGGGCAGTCCGGTCTCGGCCCATGCACCCTGTGCCAGTCCGAGCAGCAACAAAATGGCGGCGGTGAGGTGGCTAGGGCGCATTGCGTTTCCCATTAGCAAGCTGGCCGAGCGCATTGTTCAGGATTGCAGCAAACCTGTTCTTTTCGGCTGGCGAGGAGTTGTCGTTCGGTTGCTGCGCAGTGCCTTCCGGGCGATCCAGTGTGTGCAAGGTACGGATTTGTCCCGGCCCCACGCCGACCACCAGCCAGGTATCCTTCACTTCAACCAGCACGATGCGTTCGCGTTGTCCTATCGATGTTCCGCCCAACACCTTAAGCAGATTGCCGGAGCCCTGCTGTGCCAGGTTCATGCGCTTGAGCAGCCAGGCAACCAGCACGATGGCGGCCAGCACCAGCAGCAGGCTGAAAATGATTTGCACGATACTGCCCGAGCTGACAGCGGGCGGTGGCGGGGCGTAGGCGGGGCGCGTTCCTTCTGCGGCGACGCCAGACGACAGAAGGCAGAGGACATAACCAGCGACTTGGCTGGCGTAGTTTGACAGCCTAGTCGAATGGCTAGTTGTTTCATCAGATGACAGAAGCGTAGTCGCGGATGCGCCGCGCCATTTATATAAGCGTGCCGCTTTGCGGCACACAAAACCTCTGTCCTCTGTTTTCATTTGTTCAAGCGGCGTAGCCGTTCGGACGGGGTGATGATGTCAGTCAGGCGGATGCCGAGTTTGTCGTTTACCACGACGACTTCGCCTTGGGCAATCAGAAAGCCGTTGATCATCACATCCAGCGGCTCACCGGCCATGCCGGCCAGCTCAACAACCGAGCCTTGTGCCAGTTGCAGTAAATTCTTGATCGGCATTTTGGTGCGTCCCAGCTCAACAGTCATTTGCACCGGAATGTCCAGAATCATGTCGAGATCGTTTTGCGTGGTCGCGCCACCACTCGACCCGAAGTGCTCGAACACATGCGGTTTGGCTGACACTGCCGGCTGGCTGGGGGCGGCTGCTTGTTCAGCCATGGCCGCGCCCCAATCGTCGGCGGTGAAGGTTTCTTCGTTGGTGGTTTCGTCAGGCATGACCTTCTCCTTCGTTAGTCGAGAGCATTTTTTCAACTCTCAACGCATATTGATTGTTGAATGAGCCATATTTGCATTCCATTACCGGCACGCCATCTACCGAAGCGGTAATGTATTCATTGACTTCCAGCGGGATGATATCGCCGCTACGCATCTTCAGCACTTGTTCGAGCGTCACGCTGGCTTGGCCGAGCGTGGCAGACAATTCGATGCTGGCGGATTGCACCTGTTTGGACAGCAGTTGCAGCCAGCGCTGATCCATTGCCTGATGCTCGCCCTGCATGGCGCTGTAGAGCAAATCCTTGACCGGTTCAAGCATGGAGTAGGGCATGCAAACGTGGAACGCGCCGCCATTGCCGCCCAGTTCGATATCGAAGGTGGTGACGATGACCACTTCGTTGGGGGTGGCGATGTTGGCGAACTGCGGATTCATTTCCGAACGCACAAATTCAAATTCCAGAGGGTGAACGGATTCCCAGGATTTGCCGTAAGTTTCAAATACTACTGCCAGCATTTTTTGAATGATGCGCTGCTCGGTCTGGGTGAATTCGCGACCCTCGACACGGGTATGGAAACGCCCGTCGCCGCCGAACATATTGTCCACCACCAGAAACACCAGATTCGGATCAAAGATGAACAAGCCATTGCCGCGTAGCGGCTTGGCTTGAATGATATTCAGGTTGGTGGGCACATGCAGGTTGCGGATGAATTCGGCAAATTTCAATACGCGCACCGGGCCGACCGAGATTTCCGGCGTGCGGCGGATGAAATTGAATAATCCGATGCGGAACAGCCGCGCAAAACGCTCGTTGATGATTTCCATCGTGGGCATACGTCCACGCACGATGCGTTCCTGCGATGCCAGGTTGTATGAGCGCACCTCTCCGGCTGCGGCCTCCGGATGATTTGTTGCATCATCCGTTTCGCCGGTCACTCCCTTGAGCAGGGAGTCGACTTCGTCTTGTGAGAGGAATTCACTCATTTTGCCGTTCCTCGAAACTCGCCTTTGGCTCGTTTTCTGCTATTGAATAATGAATGAGGTAAATAACACGTCGGCAATACCGCTCTTGCCGGCCTGTGTTTCGTCTGGCACAGCCTGTGTTTCGGCTGGTGATGATTGAGCTTCGGTTGGTGCGGCTTGAACTGCGTGTTCCTCTTTGTCAGGTGTTGCATCAGTATCTACGATTGCGGGTGCAGTCTTGCGCAAACCCAACACATATTCGACCTGGCCCTTGATTTGTTCGGCCAGCTTCTGCTTGCCATCGAAACTGGCGAGCTCGGATGGGCGCTTGCTCTGAAGCAGCATGTTTACGCGGTGCAGAATTTCCGGGTTGGTCGCTTTGATTTTTCCCGCCAGTTCCGGTTTGGTAATCTTGAGTTCAATCGCAACTTGCAGATATCGGTCGCCTTCCTCGTGAATCAGGTTGGCGGTGAACGTACCCAGTTGAACATATGTTGATGGAACGTCAGGAAGCGTTTCTTCCGCCACTGCCTCAGCCTCGTTTGCCGGGGGAGATGGTTTCATTAACAGGAAGGCCGCAGCTCCACCGCCCATCAGCAATACCATGGCCGCAATGATAATGATGAGTTTTTTTTTGCCCTTCTTGGGTGGCGGCGCATCAGTTGCCTGTGATGCGGCTGGTTTTGCGGTTTTTGACATGCTTGATTCCTTATTGACGGTTGGATTATGGGGGAAAGCCAGCGCGAATGATAACTCGATTAACGCTGAAATTTCCCGTTAGCTTGAGCTATCAAGGGCTGTCCTCTGGTCAAGCGAAAGTATCCACCATGCCGTTATGGCGTCGCGCAGAGGCAACTTGTGCGGCTGCCGTCAATAAATTCGCTTCACTGGATCCGTCACGTTGGGCTGCTGTGCCGGAACCCTGGTTCATGAATCTTCCCGTGTCGCGGTCGCGCGGCGACTGGTCGCTGACCGTTGTATTGCCTAGCGTAATGCCGTTATCGGCCAATGTTTCGCGAAGTTTAGGCAAAGCGTTTTCCACCGCATCGCGTACTGCGCTATGCGGCGAAGTGAACAGGGCGGTAGCCTGATTGTCGGAAATCTTCAGCACCACATTCAACGGCCCCAGATCCGGCGGATTCAAGTGCAGCTCGGCAACTTGGTTTTTCTGCGTGCTCATCCAGGTGATCTTCTGCGAAAAGTCATCCGCCCAACCGCTATTGCCCAACGGGGCGGCAATGGTTTGCCGGGTGTCGAGGAGCCTGCTGTTGGCCAGCATGTTTGGCATGACGGCGGAGGCTGCAATCGATGGAGTCACATCTTGTGTTGGATGGGATATGCATGGCAGGCTGTTGGTTAATGCGGCGGAATTGGCTATCTCCAAGCTGGATGCGCTGCGTACAAATTGATTGTCAGCTTTTGCCATATCAAATTTTGTTGGTACTTGCGTTGCATCGATGCCCGCTGTGGGCTGATAGCTCGCCGCTTTGCCGGTTGTCATCTGGCGAACCGCTGTTGTGCTGCTCGTTGCATCTTTGATAGCCGGTGTATGGGTCTCCCGGGGAAGTTGCAACATGGCTACCAGCGCACTGGCAGGGTCGTTGGGAATGTCAGTCGTCGCCAAAGTTTTATCCTGATCAACTTTGCCGGTTAATTTTGCAGAATCTGCCGTTGCTTCAGTATCGATTGCAATTGCAGGCGATGGTGCGATTGCAGATGAGGGCGCAATTAAAGCGGGTGTCCCGGCTTCTTCCATTTGTTGCGCCAGCAGCGTACCGAATGATTCTACGGCCTGCGCATCCGGCATGCCATTTGCCTGCGTCGTGCTTGGACCTCTTGCGGGTGATTGCGGATTGCCGCTGGTAATCGGCAGGTTAGTCATGGCAGTTCTCCTAAGCCGGACAAGCCGGAATCAATGTAGGTCGGGCTTCGCCCGACATGGCGGGCATAGCCCGCCCTACGGATGCTATCGAACCTGTGAAAAAAATTAACAGTATTCATCCTACTTCCCACTTCAGTTATTCTGGTCCTCAGCGTTCATCATCCTGTAGGCAACAAATCTGCCGGTGTGTTCATCCAGCGCCTTCTGTTCGGATTGCTTGACAACCTTTTTTTGTTCTTCGATATGGCGTTGTTGCAGCGTGTCGAACGATTTCAGCTTGCACTGCGTCGTGTCAAATTCGTTACGCCCAGCCTGGGTTGATATCTTGCTGTGCTCGACCAGCCTGGTTTGCTGGTTGATTGCCTCGTCGAGCTTGTTGATGAATTGTTGAAAATTACGCAGTTCAGCCTGATCCATGCCATTCCGCGAGGCTTCCTGTAGACGGGTTTGATAATCCTTGCGGTATTCCAGCAGGGTGTCGAGTTTCTGCTGCGCGTTTTGTTGCTGCTGGTTCAACTGCCCGAGCTTGCGCGTTGCCGAATCATTCCGGTGTTGCGCCAGATTCATCAGGGGTTGCAAGGAAAATGATTTGATCATATGTGTTGTTATGGTGCAGGTGAGAATAGCGTGTTGAGTTGAGCGATGCTGGCCTGGTAATTTTCGCGCTGAAACATGTCCTGTTTCAGGAATTGCTCCATGCGCGGATAGAGTGCCATGGCCTCGTCCAGCAACGGGTCGCTGCCCCTGACATAAGCGCCGACGCTGATCAAATCGCGGTTGCGCTGGTAATGGGCATACAGGTGTTTGAAGCGCTGTACCAGTAATAAGTGTTCAGGCGAGGCTAAACGCGACATCACCCGGCTGATCGAGGCTTCGATATCAATCGCCGGATAATGGCCTTGTTCCACCAGTCGCCGCGACAGCACGATATGCCCGTCGAGAATGGCGCGCGCACTGTCGGCAATCGGGTCTTGCTGGTCATCGCCTTCGGTCAGTACCGTGTAGAAGGCGGTAATTGAACCGCTGCCATCCAGACCGTTGCCGGCACGTTCCACCAGTTGCGGCAGCTTGGCGAAAACGGAAGGCGGATAACCTTTGGTGGCAGGCGGTTCGCCGACTGCCAGCGCGATTTCGCGTTGCGCCATGGCGAAACGGGTCAGCGAGTCCATGATCAGCAATACGTTCTTGCCCTGGTCACGGAAGTGTTCGGCGATGGTGGTGGCATAGGCCGCACCCTGCAAACGCATCAGCGGCGAAGTGTCCGCCGGCGTGGCGACAACCACTGAGCGCGCCATGCCCTCCTTGCCGAGAATGTCATTGATGAATTCCTTGACTTCACGCCCGCGCTCGCCGATCAGCCCGACCACTGTGATGTCCGCGCTGGTATAACGCGCCATCATGCCGAGCAGCACGCTCTTGCCGACACCGCTGCCGGCGAACAGCCCCATGCGTTGACCGCGGCCCACGGACAACATGCTGTTGATGGCGCGCACCCCGACGTCCAGGGGTTTGTCGATGGAAGCACGCTCCAGGGGATTGAAGGGACGGCTTTGCAGCGGCGCAGATTCCGAATCCGGCAGCGGCCCCAGTTGGTCAAGCGGCTTGCCGGCCCCATCCAGTACGCGGCCGAGCAACATGTCACCGACCGGCAGGTGTTTGGCGCGGTCGGCAACGCGGCGGCGCATCGGTTTGCGTTTCCCGCCCAGAGTCAGTATGTGCGCCGGTTCGATCGGCATCACGCGCGCGCCCGGGACTAAGCCATACACATCGTTTTCCGGCATCAGGAACAACCTTTCGCCGGAAAAACCGACCACCTCCGCTTCGACCACATTGTTCGGCAGGTGGATTGCGCAGGTGCTGCCGACCGGCATTTTCAGACCGACGGCCTCCATCACCAAACCGGTCACCTTGGTCAAGTGGCCGCTTGGCGGCATCGGATTGCATTCCGCCACATACTCGCGGCCTTCATTGAGAAAGTCCCGCCATTTGGCGCCATGAGGAGTCAGGCCAGCCATGATCTATCCTGCCCGATCGATTCGACAACGCGTTTCCATCGCGCTTCTGTCGTGGCATCCACGTTGCTGTGCGCGGTCTCTACGCGGCATCCTCCGCGCCTGATCTGTGATTCGGTAAAAATCTTCCACCCGGAGTGCGACAGTTGCTCACCCATTTGTTTGCGCACCAGCTCAGCATCGTCCGGATGCAGGATCAAATGGGCATTCTGGTTGAAATGCGGCAGGTTGTTGATCGCATCGCTGACGATTTTCAAAACCACTTCCGGCCTGGCCTGCAAGGTTTCGCCTACCATCCTGCGGGCAACTTCCAGCGACAAATCAAGCAGGGACTGTGCTACTTGTTCGTCCACCTGGTTGAGCGCGTCCTGCAGGTTTTGCAGTAATGCATGAATTTGCGCTGCCTCGCTGCGCGCCTGCTGGATGCCGGCGGCGTAACCCGCATCACGGCCCTGTTTGTGTGCCTCATCATGCGCCTGCTGGCGGATGTTTTTCAACTCGGCCACAGTGGCGAGACTGGTGCTTTTTTTTGTGTCGCCGGGATGTATGCCGCCGGGATGCGAATCGAATGAAGCCAGTTCCCAGCGTTCAAAAGCGGTCAGTTGCTCTTTTGGAATGACGATGCTAGACATAAGCTTCCTCGCCCTTGCCACCTAAAGCAATCTGTCCTTCGTCGGATAAGCGGCGCACGATTTTGAGGATTTCTTTTTGATTGGCTTCCACATCGCTGAGCCTGACCGGGCCTTTGGACTCGAGGTCCTCGCGCATCATTTCGGCGGCACGTTGCGACATATTCTTGAAAATCTTCTCGCGCAATTCCTCGTTGGCGCCCTTGAGTGCCACAATCAAAGACTCCGACTGAACTTCGCGAAGAATGAGCTGGATGCCGCGATCATCAATGTCCATGATATTTTCAAAGACGAACATCTTGTCTTCGATTTTTTGTGCCAATTCGGGGTCGTAGTTGCGCACGTTTTCCATCATTTCCGCTTCCAGCGTGCCGCCCATGAAGTTCAGAATTTCCGCGGCGGTAGCCACGCCGCCTTGCAGACTCTTTTTCCCGCTGCCGCCGCCGGACATGAGTTTGCCCAGAACATCATTGAGTTCACGCAGCGCAACGGGCTGCACGCCATCCAGCGTGGAAATACGCAGCAACACATCGTTGCGGGTGCGATCGGTGAGCATTTTAAGGATTTCGGCGGCCTGGTCAGGTTCCAGATGCACCAGAATGGTCGCGATGATCTGCGGATGCTCATTGCCGATCATTTCCGCCACCGCGCCCGGATCCATCCACTTCAAACTTTCAATGCCGCTGGTGTCGCTGTTGTGCATGATGCGATCCAGCAAGCCGGCAGCCTTGTCATCTCCCAGCGCCTTGGTGAGCATGTTGCGGATGTAAGCGTTGGAATCCATGCCAATGGTGGTCTTGCTGGATGCGGAAACCAGGAAATCATGAAACACCTGCGCAATCTGTTCGCGGTTGAGATTTTTCAGTGTCATCATGGCCGAACTGATTTTTTGCACTTCCTTGGGCTCGAGATATTTCAGCACTTCAGCAGCTTCACTTTCGCCGAGTGTCATCAGAAAAATCGCGCTTTTCTCAACGCCATCAACCATTGCTGTTCACCCATTCCTTGACTACGCTGGCGACAATCTTGGGTTCCTGCTGGGCAATTTGCCGCGCTGTTTGCAGACTTTGCTCATAGGATGGGGCGGAGGGCGTATAGGTTGCTTCGGGGTTTGCCTCGCCCTCTTGAGCGGCTGCAAATCCGCCCGTGCTGCTCGGTGGGGTAAGCAGGGTATGGAACGCCGGTTTGATAACGCGAAACACCACAAAAAATATGACCGCGGCGATCACCAGATACTTGAGCAAATCCTTGGCCATGTCGATCATGTCGGGCTGTTTCCAGAACGGTAATTCCTCAACGACTTCCTTGTGTTCGGTAAAGGCCGCAACCTGCACATTCAGGCTGTCGCCGCGAGCCTGATCGAAGCCCATGGCCTCCTTGACCAGATTGTTGATCTGCTCTTTTTCCGCATCGCTCAATGGTTTGTCGCTGCTTTTTCCCTTCGCATCAGTCACCTTGCGATTGCCGTTCACTACCACCGCAACAGACAGTCGCTTGATGGAGCCAACCGGCAGCACGGTATGGCGTATGGTGCGATCCACCTCATAATTCACGGTGGAATCTTTTTGCAGATTGGACAGGCTGGCGTTATTTGCAGCGGTTGCACTGCCCGGTGAGCCTGCGCCGGCAACGATTGGAGCGGTAGCCGGAACCGGGGGTTGATTGGTCAGCGCGCCCGGAATGCCACCGGCACTTAGCCCGGAGCCATTCATCGCCTCGCTGCTTTGCTGGCTGCGAATCACGCTTTCAGCCGGGCTTTGATTCGGTTTGTAAATTTCAGCCGTTTGCTCGATACGTGAAAAATCAATATTTGCGGTAACTTGCGCGCGCACGTTATTCGCCCCGAGCAGCGGCATCAGCAACGCCTCAATCCGCTTGATATAGCTCTGTTCAACCTGTTGTACATATTTGAGTTGATTGGCATCCAGACCATCGCCATTTGCGCCGCCATGGCTGGCGCTGAGCAGCGTGCCGTTCTGATCCACCACGGTCACATTCTTGGCGGGCAGTTCCGGCACACTGCTCGAGATCAGATGAACAATCGCGCTGACCTGCGCGGAATCAAGCATGCGCCCGCCTTGCAGGCTGAGCACCACGGACGCGCTGGGCTTTTGTTGTTCCTTGACGAACACGCTGGGTTTGGGGATGGCAAGATGAACACGGGCAGCAGCAACCGCACCGATGCTTTGCACCGAACGGGCCAGCTCACCTTCCAGCGCGCGCTGGTAATTGACCTGCTCGGCAAATTGGGTAATGCCGAACTTCTGGTTTTCCATCAATTCAAAACCGACATTCCCTCCCTTGGGGAGCCCTTGCGAAGCCAGCTTGAGACGTGCCTCATAGACATGATCGGACGCCACCAATAACGCCCCACCACCGTCGGTAAACTTGTAGGGAATGTTCATCTGCTGCAAGGACTCGATGATGGCGCCGCCATCGCGATCGGACAAATTGCTGTACAGCACACGGTAATCAGGCGTCTTGCCCCACATCCACACGCCGGCGATAAGCGCGAGCAACGCAGCCATACCACCTATCAATCCAACCAGTTGCTGGAGATTGAGTTGATTCAACTGACTTAGCGCTATGTTTTTCTGTTCAGCCATGATGATTGCAAACCACACCAAAAACCCGATCGGGCACTGGGCGCATTATTCAGTGGTAGGGAATTTTTTGAAAACCTGAATAAAGGGAAAAACCCGTGTCTTTTCTCTTTATGGCAATTGCGACCTGTCGGGTATCGTGCCCTCACCTGAAGTTAAGGAGGCATAAAATGAATACCTCGGCAGTAGACAGCTTATTGGCGCAAATGCGCGTCGCGGCAGCAGCAGCGGGATTGCGCGAACCAAACCAGGCAGCACAGCCCGGGAAAGTGGATTTTTCCAATGTGCTGAAATCGTCGCTGGACGGAGTGGCGCAGGCTCAAGCCAAATCGGAAGCCATGCAAAAGGCCTTTGTGCTGGGCGATGACCGTGTCAGTCTGAGCGACACCATGATTACGATGCAAAAAGCCAGCATCAATTTCCAAACTACCGTTCAGGTACGCAATAAATTCGTGCAGGCTTACAACGACATCATGAACATGCAGGTGTAGGGGGTGTGCCCCTACGATGTTTTGGCTTTGGCAGCACGCTGCATATTTGTCACATAACGTTGCAACATGATGATGGACTGACCATCGAGATTTTTGAATTCACAACCGGCACGTTTATGTATGTGACCGGATGCTGAGGTCAGTAAAGCCAGCGTTTTCACTTCTATCGTCCCGCTGATCGTTCCCACTTCCGGCAGATCGATCCGGCAACCCGGATAGGATTCGCCGGGAACGAGTTCGGTGTCCGTTTCTGCGCAGGTCAGTGCAATGCCGCCACCACTGATATCCATGATGGTGAACTCGCAAAGCTGTTTTTTGGGCTGCCTTCCCGTGGCAATGACACAGTGTAACGGTTCGATCACCGGAGCTATAAGCCGGTAGTATTCGCGCCGTTGCAGGCGGTAAATGCTGTCTGGAAGGGGGAGATAAAAAGCAGGATAACCCTGATGCACCACAGTGCTGACTTGATGGGCGGTGAATTGAACCTTGACTTGTAAATGAGAGCTCACGAAAACCAGCTTATTGCTCTCGGCAATACGCCGATTGTCTGATTCGTTCGGGCTTTGCTCCAGCCACAAGCCTTTGTTATCGACATCCAATAGTGTGGTCAGGATGAAGTCATTCGCATCGCCGTAATAAAGCGCGACGCGAGCTCCTTTATCGGCAATGCAACACAGGACGAACTCGATTTCTTTTGCCGAGGTGAGGCGATGTTTGTCATCTTCCCCGCTGGAAAAGATTTCAATTTTTAGAGGGATGTCTTTTTTCATGTTTTTAGTGCTGCGTTATCCAGACTGGCATGCATGATAACAAAACTATGGCTTGGCAAAAAAAGGAATAGCGGGGGTATCCCCGTATTCCAGGCGGTATAGCCAGGCAAGCAACTCGGCCACGGCCAGATAGAGCTGCGGGGGGATTTCCTGATCGAGTTCGACCTTCATCAGCAACCCAACCAAATCTTCGGACTCATGGACGAAAACCCCATGTTGTCTGGCGCGCTCAATGATCGCCTGTGCAATCAGGCCGCGCCCCTTGGCGACCACTTTTGGCGCATCCTTGTTTTGGCCGTAGGTCAGCGCGACGGCGGCTTGTTGAGTTGTGAGATTGCTTCTGTTCATCTCAGATTACCCATTGGCTGGCGCGGGTTAAAACCCGACCTACAATCCTCATGATTTTTCCACTGCCGTAGCGACCAGCGGAATATCGGCATCGGCAAGCGAGTTCTTCAACTTTGGCAGGTTGCGATTGAACAGGTCAACAGTTGCCGAATCTGCCGCATTCAATGTCAGCCGCAGCCCGCTTTCGGCAAAAACCAGACGGGCATGGACATCGCCCAACCTGGGTAAAGCCAGTTCCATTTCGGTGCTCCACTGACGTTCATCCTGTTGATGGGATTGTTGCTCCGGCTCGCCCTGAATTTCCCACTGCATCTGCTGCCCGGGCCAGACTTGGCCCATCCACACCAGATGATGGTGCTCAAGCGTGTGTAGTTGCTGCTGCACCAAATGCAGCAATTCCTTTGCCACCGGCAGGGGCATATCGCCACCCGGTTCAGCCGGCATCATGACGTTTTGCTGCACCTGCGCCGTAGCAGCCTTGTCGAGTGCGGAACGCTGATCGGCGGCGGATAATGGCGCATTTCTCCCCGTCAGCAAATTCTGCGGCTCCTCCAACAATTGATTCGTGCTGCGCTCGCCACGAACCCACTGTGCCTGGTGCGATTCATAAAACAAGCCGCTTTTACCGAGGGTGTCACGCAGTGCGCCAGCCAGCAGCTTGGTATCCGGCACTGGTTGTGCGGTATCCCAAACCGCCTTGTTGCCGAGTTGCTGGACGATCGGCCTTTCGAGTGGCAACTCGGCAAGATTTGAAAGTATGCGTGCCGTGGCGCCGATTTGCTCCGGCGTCGAAAGCGGATTGGTTGATGCGACCATGCTGAAAATGATTCGTGGCTGTGTTGCAATCACTTCGAGTTTTATTGTGTCGCCACTCCGGATATTGCCGGGTAGGCGCATCTGGAGAGTCTGCCCGGCAACCTGCACTTTGAACAAGCCTTCGCTTACCTTTGACTGAACGGAACCCTGCAATTGCTGCCCGGGTTCGAGCTTGGTTACCGGATTGGGCGCGTCGGAAGTTGCCGTGACTAACGGCTTTCCGGAGTTGGAAAGGTTTTGCAGCGCGCTGATTATGTTGGCGGGTATCAACCTCCGTATGCCTGCTGCAAGCGTTGTTCCTGGCGATTGCTCTGCATGATGCGCTGCAACTGCCCCATCCACACCTCGGTGCGATTGCGAATCTCGGCATCATCCGCCAGGATTTTTTTGATGAGCTGTATTTTACGCTGCCGTGCCGGCTCATCGAGCGCTGCAGCTGCATCTGCCGGCCTCATGGCGGCGACCTGTTGGCCGCATTGCTGTTCGATGCTGGCCAGCTTATCCCATTCGCCTTGCACGGCCGCTTCGCGCATCTGTCCCGTCAGGGCAGACAGTGATTCGTAATGGGTAATGACTTGGTAAGAACTCATTTGCCTATACTCTTCCATAGACCAGTTGCGTATTCGATACGGGCTTGGCCGTTCCTCGAAACTCGCCTTCGGCTCGTTTTGGCTGTGGCGTAGCTTGCACGGCATTGGGCCGGATATTTTCCCAAGCCTCTTTCAAATCAGCCAGCAGGCGCGTCACTTCATCCAAGGCTGCCATGTCGTTCTTTAAGTTGGCGACAATCAAACGCGCACTCATATACTCGTACAGCGCGGATAGATTCCGTGCCAATGAGCCGCCGACATTTTTGTCCAGGCTGGCGTTCAGGCCTTCATCGATGATGGCAATGGCTTTCGAAATCGCCACACCCTTGGCGGGGATGTCTTTGCGCATAATGCCATTTTTCGCATTGGCAATCGCCAGCAACGCGCCTTGATAGAGCATCGCAATCAGCTTGTGCGGGTCGGCCGCAGTTACGCCGGATTCGACACTGATTTTTGCGTAGGCCCTGACGGCAGTAGTGGCGTTCATGATAATTACCTCCGGTTATAGTTTTGCGAGTTGATCAAGTTGCTGTGTCAAGAAAGTGCTGGTGGTATTCATGCTGCTCAACATCTGATCCAGCGCGGTAAATTGGGCGCGGTAACGTTTTTCGATGCCGATCAAACGGGTTTCCATCGCGCTGCGCTGCTTGCCGATATCGGTAATGGTTCTGCCGATGCCGTCGGTACGGCTGGTCAGAATCCCGTCGCTTGCCAGGATGGAGGTTGACCAGTTATTCAGTAAATAGGCGTAACCATGGGAATAATTCAGCACCCCCCGTGCCCCAAATGCGCCGCCGTTGATGGTGATACTCAACCCTTGTGGGTCGCCGCTGGCCGCGCTCAAGATCTGCCCGGAGCCAGTCGCGGTGATGCCGCCGATCAAGCCGGCCACATCAACTCCCGGCGTGCCGCTGGTTACCGTGCCCATGAAATCCGAGATTGCGGTGCCGGTACCGCTGGTCATGCTGACATCGGAAACTAGTCCGTATTTACTGGAAGTGATGCTCATGAAGCCACTGCCATTGATGGTAGCGGCCACGGATGATCCGACCGAGGAAAATGCCGATGTGCCATTGATAGCCGACTGAAGCATCGTCGTCAATTGGGAGTTGGTATAGGTGCCCGCGGTTAGCGCAACCGAAGCGGTCACCCCGTCCAAGGTAACATTTACAGTAGTGCTGGCATCGATGGTGTTGCCGGTTGCAGGCACAATCAGGTCGCCGGTAATGCCACCCTTGGCCGCGATCTGGGTAATGTTCACCGCATAATTGCCTGCCTTGGTGCTGCTGGTGGCGCTGCTGAAACTGACTAGGCTGTCCGTTCCCTTGCCCACGGCGGCAAACAGGCTGGCGATGTCGCTGAAGTTGCTGGCGATCGCGCTGTCGAGTTTGGTTTGGTTGAGCGCCAGTGTGCCATCCTTCTGGAAAGTAACCCCGACATCGGAAAGCGTGGTCAATATACCTGTGGTGCCAATCACCGGCGTGCTCAACATGCTGCGCAGTTGCGATTGCAGCGAACGCACCGTGCTGTCGCCCTGCAAGATTGCCCCCTGCTTGGTTGCGGCATTGTAGGCAGACGCATTCTTCAGCATCGCCGCCAGATCGTTATAGGCTTTCACAAAACTGCTGATCGAGTTGCCGACCGAAGCAGTGTCGCGCGCGACCGTCAAAGTGGCCGCCGAACTGGTAATTTTATTCAACGTCAGCGTGACCCCCTGAATCACGTCGGAAACGGTGTTGGAAGTCTTGCTCACCGTTACGCCGTTCACCTTGAAATCGGCATTCTGCGCGGTGACGGTCTGTGCCAGATTCTGTGTGCCGGCCGGATCATGTGCCAGCAGGCTGCTCAACGTGGCATCGCCGCTCACCGTGATTTTCATGCTGTTGCTCACGCCATTGCTGTCCGAGGACAGCGCGAGGCGATAAGGTGTGCCGCTACCATCGTTGATGATGGTGGCCGTCACGCCCGCCTGGGCGGCATTGATCGCATCGCAAATGCCTTGCAGCGAATTGTTGCCGCTGTCTATGGTGATGCTCGCAGTGCCAGCGCCGTTTGAGGCAAAGGCAGACCCCGTGTATTTGCCGGTTGTCGAATTGAATGTGCCGCCGCTGATGGTGCCGAAATCAAAAGTGACGGTAGTCGAAGCCCCAGTGCCGATGGCATTGGTGCTGCTGGCTTGCCCGGTGGCAACCAGTTTCTGTGCCTGCGCCAGGCTGGTCACTTCCAGAGAATAAGTGCCTGCCACTGCGATGCTGCTGGCGGAAGCGGAAAAAACAGTGGCATCGGAAGGCGTGGCGGTGAGCGATTGAAATTTACTGGCACTGCTCAAGCCCTGCACGGCGGTCTGAAAACCGGCCACTCCCCCTTTGACGCTGCCATAGGCGGAAAGCTTGGTCTGATAGCCGGCTTCCTTGACATTGAGTTTATTGATCGGCTGCCGCTCAACCGCCATCAACTGACTGACGATGCTGTTGACGTCCAAATTGGTTGCCGAGGTTGCCATGATCCGTCTCTTTAAGCCTCTCGTGTGGATTGTTAACTTGAAACTCTTCGCGTAGGAGCGCAATTTATTTTGCGCGATAAAACCTTAAAACCGAAATTGCGCTCATACGCGGGTACTGTCTCGTAGGGTGCGTTCCACGCACCACTTGGTAATGGTGCGTGGAACGCACCCTACGTGCTCTACAAATCCCGCTCAACTATACGGTCACCCCGCCATAACCAACACTCAATTAGAACGAAATTAAGCCTCTTGTTTCAACAACAAACCCTGCTGAATCTCACCTATTGCGCGTGAAATCGCCAGCATATCCTCCGTCGGATATTGGCGGATCACATCGCCAGTAGCCGTATCCTTCAACTTGAAGACTGTTTTTTGAGTACTGTCATCGACGCTGAATTCCAGATTCTTGTTCGACTGCTTCAGTGCTTTGTTAATGTTGTCAACCACGTTCTTTAATTGCTCGGCTGAAGGCTGCTGTTCGGCTACCGGTTTGGCTGCAACCTGCTCAACTGCAACACTGGGTTTTGAGGGCGCGGCAACAACGGCAACAGGCGCGCCATCGCTGGCGAGCCTGGCAGGCTGCGGAGCCTGAGCTATATTGCTGGTATTCTGGATGAGCATTTTGCCTCTCCTTTATCTCAAAATCCCGGCCGAATCACTCCGGCCGGGTTGTTATTGCCATGCTTAACGCAACAGAGTCAGAACGTTTTGTGGCATCTGGTTCGCCTGCGCCAGCATCGCGGTGCCTGCTTGTTGCAGGATTTGCGCACGGGTCAGTGAAGCGGTTTCTGCGGCAAAGTCGGTATCCATGATGCGGCTGCGTGAAGCGGTCAAGTTTTCCGAAGTGGTTGACAGGCTGGTCACCACCGACTCGAAACGGTTTTGATAAGCACCGAGTGAAGCGCGTGAGGTGTTGAGCGTGGCAATGGCCGCATCAATCGAGGCCAGCGCCGTTTGCGCGCCTGAAGCGCTGCTGATGTCGATCGCAGAGATTGCCGTGCCGGTCAGCGTAGAGGTTGCGTTGGCAGGAGAGCCGATTACAGCAGCTGTGCCGCCGATGGTGATACCGCTGGTACCAGTCGAGGACAATGTGAGTGTGCCGGTTGTGGTTGCGGCAGCACCGATACCGGTTGCGGCGGCAGTCAAGGTGGAGAACGAATGGACGATGTTGCGTCCGTCGGCAGCAGCCAGCGTGACACCGGTGGCATCCGCACCAGTGTTGGTCGCAATAACGCCGGTTGCCGCACTGATGGCATTGATTGCGGAGGTAATTGCGATCCGGTCTGCTGCCAGCGTGCCGCCGCCCACGGTGGTTGATGCGGTAGTAACGCCGTTGATGGTGATCGTGCCAGTGAGGGCTGCTGTGACCATGCTGGTGCCGGCAACTGTGGTGGCGTTTGCTACCGCAGTGACACCGGTGCCGCTGGTGGCATTGATGGCGGTAGCTTTTGCCTTGGCGCTGGCGGTTGCGCTCGCCGTCGATACACCGTCGGTGACGGAATCGACGATGGCCACACCGTTGATTGTAACGTTGCTGGCGCTGATTGCTGTTGTGCCGACTACGCCGCTGGTGGTGGTCGCAGAATAGCTCGCGCCGAGCGCGGTGGTGCGGGCGCTGCTGATCGAACTCACCGTGATCCGATCCTGCGCAGCGTTGTTGTTGGCACCAACCTGAAAGGTTTGGCTCGTAAACGTCCCATCCAGCAGCTTCACGCCATTGAATGAGGAAGCTTGTGCAACGCGGTCAATTTCCTGGCGAAGTTGATCAACTTCATTTTGCAGCGCGGCCCGGTCGCTGGCGCTGTTGGTGGCGTTGGCTGATTGAACTGCCAAGTCACGCATGCGCTGCAAGTTGGCACCCATCTGCGCCAGATCGCCTTCAGCGGTTTGCGCCAGGGAAATACCGTCACTGGCGTTACGCGCGGCCTGGGTGTTGCCGTTGATTTGGGCAGTCATCCGCGCAGAAATGGCCATACCAGCCGCGTCGTCCTTGGCGCTGTTGATGCGCAGGCCGGAAGACAAACGCTGCAAAGAAGTTTGCAGTGTGTTTTGCGAAGTATTCAGGTTGCGTTGGGCATTCAGGGATGCAAAGTTGGTGTTAATGAACTGAGGCATTTTAGTTCTCCTTATAACTGGGTTTGTTTTCCGGCCTGGTTGCCGTTCACATTGGTTAGCCTGATGTTGCATAACCAGCGACTTGGTTGGCGTTGTTTGCCAGCTTAGTCGAATGGCTAGTAGTTCCATCAGGCTCATCAACCGCCGTTAAGTCCAGTTATCGGAAGGAGCGGGGAAAACTTTAGAAATATTTTTAAGATTGCAAAAGGGTGCGATTCAAGCTGATGTGGAGTTATCTCAAAGCCCTGCTCGCATGGGAGCGCGGACGTCCGCATTCCTGGCTATGGGTAATTCGCTATTCCGCTACAACCACGCGATTTTTGCCGGTGTGCTTGGCTTGATACATCGCCTTGTCGGCGCGGCCGATGACTTCTTCCTGCGGTTCTTGCGGGGCGCGCAACGCGACGCCTGCGCTGAAAGTGACCAGGATGCGGTCGTTTTCATGCAGGAAGAATTTTTTGGTGAGTTCGCGTTGCAGGCGTTTAACGGTGGCGGTGGCTTCTTCAAGGCCAACATCGGGTAGCACGATGATGAATTCCTCACCGCCGTAGCGCGCTACCAGGTCGCTGGGGCGCAGCGCTTCCTTAATGACGTTACTCAGGTGAATGAGCGCCTGATCTCCGGCATGATGCCCGAGTGTGTCGTTGAGACGTTTGAAGTTGTCGATGTCGAGCAGCGCGACACAAATGGAAGTTTGACTGCGATCCGCGCGCGTTGCCTCGCGTTCAAATGCTTCGTCCAGGCCGCGCCGATTGAGCGCGCTGGTGAGCTGGTCCTGATGAACCAGTTCGCTGACCTGGGCGAGCTCTTTTTCCAGCTCCCTGATTTTTGTTTCGGCTTCCTGAACCTGTTTGCGGGTGCCGACCAGTTCGTCATGCGAGCGCAACGCACTGGCCTGAATGACGCGCGTGTCCTGCATGATGTCGTCCAGCAGGTGGCTTAATTCGGTGAGGTTGCTGGATTTGCCGATTTTTTTGCTATAGACCTCGATCTTTTGATGGAAGTCGCCGGTGCTTTCGGTGATTTCGCCAAGCCGGTCAATAAAGGTGGTCATCAGGCTCTTGAGTGTGGTTTTGGCATCGGCCAGGCTTTGCTTGAGCATGCCTTGTTTGATGATGGCATCGCGCAGGCTGCGTTCGGCATCGGCGATGGCGCGTACGTCGATCGGGTTGGCGATGATTTCCTGCAGGATGACGATTTGCCCGTGCAGCCATTCTTCGTCTTCGACCATTTCGCCGATGTTTTCCACCAGCAGGCGCAACAGGCGCACCAGGCCTTCGTGAATCTTGGCTTTGTCGCCGCCGCGCAACTCGACCTTTATCCAGAACTGGCGCAGTTGTTTGGCCAGTGCCGTGACTTCTCCGTGTGTTTTGATGCTGCGCACTTGTTGGGTAAGGGTGCGCACTTCCTGCACCAATTCCGGTTGCGTGCTGAGTATGCTTTCCAGTGTTTGCGCCAGCAACTCGGAAAGTTTGCCGAGTATTTCGGTATCGCTACCAAGTGTGTCGGCAGATGCCGCCGATGCCGCAGGTGGCTCTGTTTTCTGATGCGCGGCAGCCGCAGCGGGCGGTGCGGAGCCGATCTCGATGGTGTCGGATGTAGCCTGTGATTTCGACCAGGAGCGCACCAGCCCATTCAGTTTTTCAAACAGGGTTTCCGGGTTTGCCGCAAACCGCGCCAACACGGTTTCCACCCCTTCTTTTTTGCGAGTGATAGTCAAGCCTTTGTGGGTGGTTTCCAGTTGGCGCAGTAAATCGCGTATCAGCTCCGACCAGGACTGAACCAGTTCTCCGTCCTGCTTGGGCAGGACTTTTCCAATTTCCTTAAGGCATTGTTCCCAATCCCCTGTTTCAATCACTTTTCTCAATGCGATGCCGGTTGGCGCAGATTTAGGGGTCTGCACGAGACGCTCGGCAATGCCGCGCAAGACTTTTTCCGCGCCGTTGTTTTCTTCGGTGGGGATGCCGCTGATTTCAGCGTAAATCTTCGCGTAGTTGTCCGGGGTTGGCGGAACTTTGTGCGATGCCAGCGTTTTCAGCGTTTCGCGGGCAAGCTCGAATGGATTGGATAATTGTTTGTTCATGGCTCAATGATTGAATTTCATTGAGCGGATTATCATGGGTAACAGAACTTGTGATGCGCTGAATAGCGGCAGAGTATCCTTGCATTTCCTTTGTTAGTCTCTTGCGATTTAACCCTTTGTATTTTCCGAGTAGAGTTTGTTATGCGGCAAAGTCATAACCGTGGGCTGTGCCCACCATGTCGGGCAAAGCCCGACCTACATTTGGCCTTGTCCGTCCGGATTATGTATTTCAGTTTTTGGCATCCACCAAATGATGCGCAATGGCATAGTGAACCGCTTCGGCATTGTTCCTGAAGCCCATTTTTTCCAGCATGCGCGCGCGGTAAACGCTCACGGTCTTTGGGCTGAGCTTCATAATCTCGGCAATCTCTGTCAGGGATTTGCCGGAGGACATTAAACACAGGGTCTGATATTCGCGGTTGGACAGGCTTTGGTGCATCAGATCTTGCGATTCGCCGATCAGGTTGTTCAGCAGTTGTTCAGACAAGGCTTCGCTGATGTATTTTTTGCCGCTGATGACGTGCCGGATCGCACCAACCAGTTTTTCCGGCGCGCTTTGTTTGTTGATGTAGCCCATCGCGCCCGCTTTCAGGGTACGCACGCCGTATTGGTCTTCCGGATACATGCTCAGCACGATGATTTTGATGTCAGGCTGTTCCGACTTGAGCTGCTTGAGCACGTCCATGCCATGCTTGTCCGGTAGGGAAATATCCAGCAATACCAGGTCAAAGTGGTTTTTACGCATCATGTTGATGGCCTGTATCCCGGATTCAGCTTCCCCGGCCACTTGCACGTCATGGTTGTCTTCGAGTAACTGCTTTATCCCTTTGCGGATCAGGGCGTGGTCATCAACTA
>Ga0209212_1001232_pt1 | contig 43215 bp, 29 predicted proteins | sample RifGroC2_FD_183996 | JGI IMG/M metagenome (GOLD analysis project Ga0209212, IMG submission 183996) | Groundwater microbial communities from Rifle, Colorado, USA - Groundwater C2 (SPAdes) (version 2) | ecosystem: Environmental > Aquatic > Deep subsurface > Groundwater | place: Rifle, Colorado... | reverse complement strand
AAAACTTAAAAAAATCACAAACCGATTTTGGAAAATTACTTGATAACCTAAATTTGATGTGATAAAACATGTTTACGCTGGTTTTCAGGTGCGAAACTTAAGTAATTATATAAAACGGTCAACCCGGTTTAACTAAAAAAAAAAAGAGCGGGGCCCTTTTCTTTTTCAGTACCTATCCCTGATTCTGCCGTTGAATTTTTTTATATTTATATTTTTTCATTACGGCCGGTTTTGAAAATCCCCGTGGCGATATGCGCCGGTCATCAAGCGTTATTTGCCTTTTTCTTCGGTTTTTTTATCGTCTTTGATCTCGGTTTCGCCGGTTTCGGACTTCTGGCCGCCCGGCTGCGGCAGCTGCATGACTTCTGCGCCCGCAGGTTTTATAAATTCAGCGTCGTCTATTTTGCCGAATTTATAATCGGAAAAGGAGGCCTCTGTCAATAATTCGCCTTTTTCACCGTATTCGGCGACTTTAGTATAAACGAGTTGTTTCGGATCGCAGGTGATGACGGATCTCTTCTTTTTGTCTTTGCTGATAATTGTGTAGATGTCGTTATCGCCGTCTTTGGCTTTCGTGATCTCGCCGGCTTCGCCGCGGCGCTTTTTCTGCTGTTTTTCGACGTCGAACTGCTCTTTCGAATCGGCCGGGACGTCCATGATGACGTTATATTCCTTCATATACATCCATGATTCTTTCGGGGTTACGACTACTTTAACTTTATTTTCACCGGCTTCAATGTTCATCACGAAGTTTTTGATGTCTCTGAAATAGGCGTGCATTTTGACCGCTTCTTCTTTTCCGCTTTTTTTCGTTTTGCTGTCGATGGCGTAAGACGCGTTAGTGCAGGTTTTTTCGTCATATTTAATGAACTCGTCTAAAAGCGCCTCGAGTTTTTTATCGTCCTGTTTTTCAGCGGGTTTGTCAACGGTAATTTCCGTGGTTTTTTCAGCCGGCTTCTCAGCCGGTTTTTCGTCCGCGGCGAACGCGGCTGGCGCAGCCGTGAGAACAGCCGCCATAAAGAATGAAACCAATATTATAATGAAGATTGATCTTTTCAACATTAATATCCTCCAAAATTATATTTGTATAATAGTTTGTTGTTACATGTTAATCTATCATATTTCAGGATAAAAAGCAAATTAAATTAGCCGCCGATTTATTGATGAATTTATCGTTGAATTTGGCGGTTATATCTGATATAATCTTTTATCGCCGGCTGAAAATTTTGAAAGCATAGCAAGGTATTTATTTTGGCGGATTTTAACCAAATAACCACGATGCAGACGGATCTATTTTTCAACGAACTGCTTCCGCGCTACATTCAGCTGTATTACAGAGGGCGCGGATATTATTTCGTCAGAAGAATGCTGTACGATCTCGACAGGAATAAATTCCTTGAAATACTCGATGAAAAGATTGAGGTCACGCCCGTTCTGCTTCAAAAATCGCTCAACATAAAAAAGATATGCCCCGTCAGGGTCTGTCCCGAGGCGCAGTTCGGCCCTAAGGAATCGGTCGTCCTGGGGCACTTTTCGCATGTCGAAAGATATTCGGCCTCCGGTTTCGCTCCCAACACCCCGTTTATCGAAAACCCGGCCTCCGAATACCGCACCACCTTTGAATCCAAGTCGATAGTCCTTTTCGAAGGCTCGTTCGAGCTGCTCGAGATACGCACCGAAAAGCAGCTTTCATTCCAGGTGCTCAAAACCATATTCCACGAGTACGTTCACTTTTTCGAATCTTATTTTCTGCGCAGCGAGCAGATGCTCACTTCCCGCGAAGAAAAGCCGCAGGGCCTCTCCGTGCGCGTTTATTCGCTCGACGAGGCCCGCGGGATGGATAACAGTTATATTTTCTGGATATATTTAGGCCGCTTCATTTTTCTCGCGGCGATAGCGGCGATGATGTACATGCTGTTTTTCAGCTGACGGGGGCGATTATCTTTTTGTAACGGCGCGCGCTTTTTTATTTTTAGATTCTGCTTCCTGCAACGAGCGTTTTGCGTCAAGTTCCTTCAGCAGCGGAACAAGCGACCTTATTTCAGCGCTTATCAATTGTTGCAGGTCAGGGTTGTCTATTTGTTCCATATAATCTTTGAGGTCTTTTGCATGCTTATATACATGCTGCATCTGGTCGCGGTATCCGCCCATATCGTCGAGCGTCTTTCCAATGAGAACGCTCATTTTTCTGACATACTGGCTGGCGGCGAAGCTTTCAAAAGCGTCGAGCCTGTTGTATCCCAGGAAAATATCCTCTTTGTTCGAGGCGTTGACGGTTGTCTTGCAGTCTTTCGTGCAGTAGTAGGATATCTTTCCTTTAATTTCGATCCTCTGTATGAAATTCAATGACTCGCCCAGAGTGAAAAATTTAAGCGCTTCCTGTTTGTCGAATGTTATAGGCCTGAACGGGTAATTTTCCCAATCTATTTTATATTCTTCTTCGGTTATGGCGTGTAGAAATTCTACTTTTTTAAGTTTATTGTAAGTGCTTTCCCATTCCTCGATCTTTGATATGGCGAACAGAGGTGCGCCGTGCTCAGTTTGAACGAGAGTTATCGAGTGAGGATCTTTTGTCGAGACGACGGGATGTTTGTTCTGCAGTATGTTTCTGACGTGGCCGCTGATCTTCGTGGTTTCTTTATCGTAAACGCCGAGTATATTCAATTTTTGCATGACGGCCGGGTATATGCCTTTATTTATCTGCCACAGAGGTTTTCCTTTTAAAGCGAGCGCTTCGCCGGCCTTTTTGATTTCGTCTTCGCCGGTCACGGAGCTCTTTTCTGTTAAGAAATTTTCGATGGTAAGGTCTTTGATCTGATTTTCTATGACCTTGACGGCGTATTCGAGTATTTTAATTTTGAAATCGGCCTGGTTGTTAGCGAAGTAAGGCCATTTTTCGATTATATTCAAACCTTCCTGTTTTCCTACGAAAGCGGTTTCGTAAATATTCGGGTTATCGATATATTTGCGGTAGATCCTGTCGAGATCGCTCGTTTCTATAATTGGATAATCGAGCAGCCACGAGCTTTCGCCTTCATTCAGAGATTCGCCGGTAAAGGTGGCGTTTTTAACGAATACTTCGTCCTTTAAAAATTTAACGTTTTCTTTGAACTTTTTAAGTTCGTCGACGTTAGACTTGATTGTATTCATTAACTGGTCGATCGCTTCGATAGCGAAGTCGCGCCGCTCGCCCTGTATGAGTTTTTTAAACGCAGCGTTCATACTGTCGGTCCACTCTTCACAATTCGAATGGATATTTCTGTCGTTGCGAAGCACCCACATTTTCAACGATTCTTCCTCGACGAATACTTTGTGTTTTGAGGCATCGTGCTTCAAATTGGAATACTCCCTCGAAATTGAACTTTTTTCAGCGCAGAGTTTCGAGCGGAATTGTTCGAGCATCTGATATATACGGATCGAGGTCTTCGCGGCGATCCCTACGCCCTGATCGGCGTCTCCCATTGAATTATTCAACAGAGCCGCGTAATTTTTAATAAGATCGGTTTCGAGCTGCGCCTTTTTATCGCCTATATCCTTTTTTAATTTAGCGTGCTGTGAAGCATAGTAAACTTCATCCTGGTTAAGAATGTCGCAAAGTTCGGATATTTTAAATTCTTTATGCTTCGACGGCGAAATGGAAGGAGTTTTAGTTATGTCGTAAAGTTTATTCAGAACTTTCAATTCCTGCTGAGAGTCGATCTCGAAACCGTTATTCTGTATGAAGCGCAGGGCGAGTTCTTCCCACGGCGGAGTAGTTTCGTTTTTAGGGTTGGAATACTCCAGCAGCGCATTCATAAGATCACTTGCGAACCTGTTCGACAGAATGCCGGTTATCTTTTCCATTGGAATAGCGCAAGAAGACACTCCAAGTGAGCTGTAATTGGTTATTTTACCTATGAATTCCCCGGAAGCTATCGGTTTGAAAGCGGTCGTCGGAATGTTTGAATAATAGCTCTTATTAGTATCCTGCATGGTGCCGGCGCCCAGGCTGTGGAAGATCTGTTCAGCCTCGACCTTTACGATAGTATCCTGTTCGTTGATGTCGACGCCTGAAATGAGATAGCAGAAGTTATACGGTTTCAGCATTCCTATGTTATTGGCTATCTTGAAATTGTCTGAATACTGCGTTGAAAAAACTTCGCCGCCGTCCATGAACAGATCGATTTCTTTAAGCGAGGCCGCGCTGTTGGCTTTGATGCGGACCAGCGAAGAGTCGGAAATGTTGACCAGCGCGTCCGGCATCGATAAATAGCCGAAAATTTCAGGCTGGATCATCGATTCGAGTTCGATCAGCTGGCGGACTATATAAGAAATATCCACGAACATTCCGGAGCCGGTGCCGCCGCAGACGGAGCCGACTATATAAACGTGCATGGCGACGGAATCGTTGGTCCTGATTATGTCGCCCGAAAGCCATTTTTTATCGCAAATGTTATTGATGGCTTTTTTTATCGAATCCAGTATGTCGTCGATATTAGCGAAAAGCGAAAGGCGTCCGAGCGCCCTGATCTGGCGCGCGCCGCTGGAGATGGTCTGCTTGATCCTGTGCGCCGGGAACCAGCTTTTTATATACGGGAATTGATTTATGTTGCCGAGGATTTTGGATGTGTCGGCCGTCAGGATAAGTTTTTCAGAGGTGGTGAATACGGTTTCATTAAGGGTATTCGGATCGGTGTCTATGCACAGAAAATTTATCATTGGCGGCACTTTGTTGGAGTATTGCCCGCTTTCTATAAATTTTTGCTTTACCGCTTTGAGGGTTTTATAACCGGATCCGCCTACGCCTATTAAAAGAGTTGGAATGATCTCCTGGGTTTTCTTCTTAACTGCCATCTGATCTCGCCTCGCTTTTAAATTTAGTTTCAAAGTTAAGATGTTTTTATCATTATTGAAAATTGTGTTTACGGCCGGTAAAAATTTATGTGTTATTCAACACACTCGCCTTCCCACTCGCCTTTCGATTTTTTCGAAAAATTAGTGTGCCTCATCCTGCCGTGCTTGTCTCCCGCGCTGGTCCTTTTCTTCTCGTCTTTTTTATGGTTGCCGGCCCATATATGGCATACGGGTTTATTCAATTCTATTGCCCTGTATACTATTTCAGCCGTTCCGCCCTGACCCTGCGCGCCTTTGCCGTCCCATACGGCTATTATTACGTCGCTGTGTTCCGCGATGTAATATCCGGCATTCTGATAAGCCTCGTTCCTGGTTGAGGCCGGCGGCATAGTTATAGTCTCGATGGCTTTTTCCGAAAGCCAGTAATTGAATTCCTGCCTCAATTCGGCGCCGTTATATGTTTCGTCCTTCATCGCCGGATTGTCCCGGTCCCTGTGGTGCGCGTCGGACTTGCCGAAATCGGTTATATAATCTTCTTTTTCAAACGGCAGAACCGCTATGAGTTTTGAGCCTTCGCGCGTGAGCAATGCACGCGCCACTACGCGGTCGGCGCCTTCGGCCAGCGGTGAAAAAACCGTCAGATTTCGATTTTCAAAATGTTTTTCGATCAGCTTTATAGCGTTTTCAATTCCGGTGCCGAGTTCGTTCATCCGGGAGGGATCGAGCCCTATGTGTCCCGTTATTCCGATTCGGAGCATATCGCGATGGCCGAGACGGGTCAGCGACATGAATTCATTTGCGTCAACATGCATTTTGAGAAGGTGGTTCGGAGGAATATTCGAAAGTTCGAATTTACTTCTGCCGCCAAGGGCGCTCATGTCTATTATGTTGACCAGTGACCTTGCTCCATGGCGGTATCTGGTGGTTTTCAAAAAAGCGTTTATTACGCCGTCATCGATATTTACCATATCTTTTTTAACGAGATTTTTATATCCGAATTCAAGAAAATTGTTCAGCAGGAAAGCGCGCCTTATCATGAACAATTTATCTTCGACCGTGTTCGGTGAACCGTTGGGCCCTTTCACATTGATGAATGCTCTCAGCCTGCTTATAAAATCGGGTTTTTTAGCCATTATTTCGTCTTCGCCGCGCGTGTTACAGAATTCTTCGAACGACTGACTGGTTCCGCCGGCGAAAACGTATATGCCGCCGCCGATCGGATGCGTTATGCCTTTTTCGGCGAAAGCGCCGTCCTGCATGGGCGCGAGAAAATAACGCAGCCAGCCGAGTTTTCTTCCCTGGCACGGCGTATCGAATTCGTCCCAGAAAACCAGCGGGAGTTTGCCTTTAAGATGGATATCGCGGATCTGATGGAACGCCTGAGGAAGTTCATCGGGCGATTCGAACTGTGAGAGATTGAAAGTGATCTGGGCGTCTTTGTCTATTTCGAGGTTTTTAGCTATTTCTTTTATAGCGAACGATTTTCCGGAGCCGGGAGGCCCGAATACGACCACTGACAAAGGTTTATCCGGCCTCTGTAGCTTCATGTAATCTCTAATGGCGTTATTTACGCTTCTTACGCCTTCTATTTCAAAGCGGTCCGCGCTGCGCCAGATCTGGACGGACTCCAGCGGCACGTTCGGCAATACCTTATCGGGTCCTTTTTTTACTATGCTGCAGGCCATTTCAAAAACCGCCGTCGCCTTTTTGGAATTAGAATCTTCTCCTATCTCGTTTATGGCCAGGGTGTCTTCAAGTATAGTCCATTTTCCGAAATTGCTTTCACTGAAGATTCTTTTATTTTTATCTATGAAATAACCCAGGTCCCATATTCTTTTCGGCGTTTTTACGATATCTTTAGCGCCCTGCTCGCCTTCAATTTCGTTGCGCGTTTTGAAAGTATCTGATATGACCTTGAAAGGGAATTGCAGATAATTTATTTTGTCGGCGCCCAGGAAGCTCTCGTAGCCGTAAAAGTGAAGAAAACGCGCCAGCCCGAGGCCTTCTTTAACGGAATATATCCATAAATAATCGTCCAGCAGCTTTTTATAATCTGCTTTTTCGAGTGTCACGCCCAGTTTTTTCAGAACAGTCTTGTGCCATTCAGGATTGTTTTTATTTGCGATCCAGCATGATGTCATAGCGCCGATCATGCAAGTGTTATAACCCATCATCTGTCCCGGATAGGTGTGTTCGAAATCTCCTTCCTGGCCGGTTCTGTCGAATATAAGCGTGCATCTGTCCTTGTTTATTATTACCGCGCCGCTCGAGCCGATCGATACGATCACCTGGTAAAAGGCCAGTTTTCCGGTTTTTTCGTCGATGAACGGGCATGATTTGCCAAGCACCGCGCCGGCAGTTTCCTCGAAAATTTTCTCCCATGAAAGAGATGTCGAAATTTTTTCGGCGCAGGAGCGAAGGTCGCTTATCGAAGTTACAATGGTCGTTATTTCTCCTAATCCGGATTTGATTATTTTTTGAAGTATGGCGCTGGGCTTTCCGCTTGAATATTTCGCGAACTTCACTATTATATGTTCAGGTTTTTCACCGGCTTTATTTTTAATAGTTTCAGGCCAGTATTCGTGGTTTTCTTCAGCACTGAATCCGAGCCCGCTGTCTTCTATAATCAGCAGGTCGGAATTTCCTTTATAGTGTTCTTTTGAAAAATCGTAATTGCCGGGTTCGTATTCGCGCCATTCTGACAGCCTGAAAGCATTATGGTCGCTTCCTTTATTTTTATATGCCTGCCAGACCGTCCACGAATCGGTAATATAATTGTTGATAGGTTCTTTCAGGAGTTTTTCGCTGACATCCGACCCGTACAACTCGGCTTTTTCACCCGCCAGCATTTGTTTCAAAAGCATAGTTAAAAGCGCTGAACCTCCGGGCTGAGAGCTGAGATTTATAGGAGGTATTGTCGGCGCCTGCCAGTAATAAGGTCCGCGGTCGATTATCTTATTATTGCGGACGCTTATCCAGTCGACAGTCGGGTCGCCGCAGACGTTAACCGTTAACTTTTTCATTATGATTTCCTCCCCGTATTTATCCTGTATATTTGAAATCCTATTTTTGCCAGAAGTTTCGGCAGCATTTTAATGACGGTCCTGTTTTTTTCTTTTTCGCTTTCGTCGAGTTTGCTCCATTCGACAAGAGACCGGTGTATCTTTTTATCGCGGTCCGTTTCGAACGCGCTGTATTTCCACCCTGATTCTATTCTTTCCTGCACCCATCGAGAGTGTTCCATCTGTGCGAGCCGTTCTATCTCGTCTGTTTTGAATTCAAAAGGCGCGGCGCTGAAGTCTTTTAACGGCTCCTGCAGCCTGTTCGATTCTTTAAACTCTTCCGAAAGTTCATGCCATTCTTTCATCGCTTTATCCGCGGACGATCCGTTATCGCCGGAAAATTCATTTTTATTATTTATTCTATGTTCATCGTGAATAGCTTTTGCCAGAGTTTCGTGAGTATCATTCAAAATAACTTCGGGCGTGGATACCTCGTCGAAAAGTGCGAATGTTTTAAGATTATCGGACCGCCTCGTTTCTATTCCGTTGATAATGGCTGCAAGCCCGGCGCTGTATCCCATGCGCAGAATAACGGGTATGTTCAATTCCTTCACTTTCTGATTTATTATTAAAGCCGAAGAAAGGGCGAGTGAATCGTTGTCAAGACAAATATAAATGCACGACAGATCTATCTTTTCACCTGGGGCCGACAGGAATTTCAGCGAATTGAATTCAGGCGAACACACGTCAAATTGAAGGACTTTAAAATCGCAGATATCCTTTAAACAAGGATAACGGACCTGCAACAGCTCCAGTTTGGTGAAAGCTTCGCGGTCTATTATAGTTATTTTAAGATTACCCGTTCCCGTGTTTCCATAAAAATGACTCATTCTGCAGATATGCCATATGAGACGCTGGCCGTTGCGCCCCGCGCCTATGACAAGAAAGTGCTTATTTTTATTTTCGGCCGTCGCCTTCGGGTCAAAAGGCGGATATTTATCGAGCATGACGCGGGCGCCCTGGTCGAATGAATTGAAAAATTGAAGTCTGAAAGACTGTATGTTTTCGGCGGATATTTCGCGTTCTTTGAGCAAGTTGCAGAGCGTGTCGTCGAATATGTGAACGTAGCAGGTGAGCACCGGCCAATTGCGGTCTTTGACTATGCAGCAGGCGTTGACCGCAACCTCCGCGTTGACGCTGTCTTCGCCGCAGGCCGCTATAAGTATTTTAGCCCTGTCGACGCGCGCTTTCATTAAAAAAACCGAGTCGGTGACGTCGCCGATCAAAACGGTAATTCCGCATTCGCGGCATTTGTCGATAAACGGATTTTTATCGTCATAATCGATCACGATAACTCGTTCGCCCGACTTGTTGAATTTTTTCGCGAGCGTCATACCCTTGTGGCCGAGGCCGCAAATGACGATATGGTCCCTGTAAAATCCGGCTCGTAAGATCTGGATCTGTTCGTAGAAAAGAATAGTGACGGCTTCGAACGCGGCGTACGCGGTGATCGCGGGGGCGAGGAATCTCGCGATTTCAAGCTGCCATGGTATGTTTCCTGGAATATTTCCGGATTCGAGAGCGAAAAGCTGGACGGTGAGATAAATGAGATCGGCGATGTTTTTATTTTCATTCGCCGCGCGGAAATATTCGCTGAAGCCGGTAAACCCCATATAAAAAGCCGCGGCGGCAAGGGCGCTTGTAAAGTATAACTTATAATGGTTCCAGCATTTTAAAGGCGCCCCGAAAAACGTATTAAGGATTTTTTTCATTTATTCACCGCGGTTACTACAAAAAAAAATTCAAAACGCGATAACGACAATAAATTTAATCGTAATTATTGTATTATAAAGCTCTGTTTTTGTCAAGAACTTTAAAATGTGACTCATTTATAAAAAAGCCCGATTATATTGCCAAAAAGTTCATTTCATACATAGTAAAAAGGCCGGCCGGATTTATCCGGCCGGCTGGTTAATTTATCAATAAAAAGCGGCTTTAACGAGCGCGTCGTTTTTAACTTTTATTAAGCCGGGATCTTTGATAATTAAAGCTTGTTTGAATTCGTTAATAGCACTGGCGATCTGAGCCTGTTTTTCCCCGCTGGAACTGTTCATTTTGATTACGGCCTGTTCGTAGATCACTTTATATTCCTGCGGAATTTCGCTGTCGGATTGCTGACCTCCCGTTGTAGGAACCGAAGGCGGGGGTGTCGAAGCCGGGGCGCCGCCGCCGGCCGGAACGCTTCCGGACATTATCGCGGCCATTTCACTCTGGCGCTTCTTTATTTCATCGTTGCTCAATTTCTGTGTTCCACAGCTTACCTTCTGTTCGTGTTTTCCAACCAATTGTCCGGCTTTCATGTGCAGGACCGTTACCGACAGAAGTCCGTTAATATCTATAGAGAACGTGACGCCGAAATTGTGTTCTCCACGAGGTCTGGGATCAAGCGGTATGGCGACCGATCCGAGTTTGGTGTTATTGATGCAGTTCGGGCTTTCACCTTGATAAACCGGAATTTCAACGGTTGTTTGATTATCTACGGCGTTGGTGTAACCTTCTTTAGTTATGGAGCAAGGTATCTGAGTGTCTTTTAAAACAAGCCTGTCAAAATCGCTTCCGGTAGTGGGATCTCTCATTATGCCTATTCCAAGGGAATGGCCCGTGACGTCGAATATTTCTATTTTAGGCGCTTCGGCCGCTCCTTCAGAACCGCTGGCTTCGATGCTGACAACCTCGCCTTCGAATTTATCCATCGGCAGCATTGTCCTCGCCATCATAGCCGCGCCCATCGCGACTATTTCATCAGGATTAAGATCGGATTTTATCATTTCGTTAGCTTCGACTTCGCTTATTCCTTTACCCGCTATTAATATAGTTTTTAAAATTTCACGAACTTTCGGAATTCTCGAAGAACCTCCGACGAGAATGACCATGTCGAGGTCTTTTATTGTGACTTCATTTTGTTTTGAAGAACTTTTTAACGCGTCATCGATGCTTTTAAGCGTTTCGTCGAGGTAGTGTTTAATCATTTGCTCAAACTGCACTCGTGTAATATCTATGTTAGCTGTTAATTCAGGAACGGCTATATCGATAGCAGCCGATTCCGCATGGGAAAGGTCGCGCTTGGTTTGCTCGCAGGCAGCTTTTATCTTTTCTCTTACTGATTTGTTAGTGCTAAAGTCCGTATTTTCAGTTCGTTTTATTTCATTAATAGCCCATTCCGTCATGGTGTTATCGAAATCGCCGCCGCCGAGATGATCGTTGCCGCTCGTTCCGACGACCGAGATCTGACCTTCGTCCACCGTAATGACGGAAACGTCGAATGTGCCGCCGCCAAGGTCATATATGAGAAGCGTCTTTTTTTCTCCGGAATCTTTGAACTTTTCAAGACCATAAGCGATTGCCGCCGCCGTAGGTTCGTTTATCAATAATCTCGGATTTAACTGGGCAATTCTCGCGGCGTCTTCGGTAGCCTTTCTCTGCACTTCTGTGAAATATGCAGGAACGGTTATTACGGCGTCGTAAATTGAGCACCCTATAAACTTTTCAGCCGCTTTTTTTAGGTCGCCCAGAATAATCGCCGAAATAAATTGAGGTTCGAATTCCCTGCCGAGGAATTTTACTTTCATAGATGCGTCCGATGCTCCGGGAACGACGTAGGCGGGCAACGGAAGAGGATTGCCGTGAGCGTCCTTATAATCTTTATTCGCTTTTCCCATCAATCGTTTAACTTCAATTATTGTTCCGTCCGGCTTAATAGGAATGTTCCTTTTAGCGTGATCGCCTACCAGTATTTTATTATTTTTATCGGAACTTACAACCGAAGGAGTCGTATTTTTACCATAATTGTTAGGTATGGTCACGACGGTATTTTTATTGTTATCGAAAACCGATACCGCTGAATAAGTTGTTCCAAGATCAATTCCTATTATTTTATGATGTTCATTACCCATTAATAACCCCCTTTGATATTATTTATCGCCTTTAATTATTACATCAGATGGTTTGAAAACGTATTCTCCTAATTTAAACCCGTTGACTTTGACTTTTAAAATACCGTTTGGCGGAGTAGCGTCGAAATTTTCGAAATTCCCCCTTTCATTGATTACTTCTGAACATTCATGAATTTGCGGGTCAAAAATAGTCGTTCCTTCGATGATTTCAATTTTTTCAAGGCCGAGTCTTTCGAAAGAACGGTATACCTTGACTAAAAATTTCTTTAAATAAACAACGAATTTTTGATATTTTTCATCATTGTCATGCGCCTCTTCTTTGGTCAGGACCATTTCAAAGTCGCATATTATAGGTACGGCTATGTTGAAAATATCTTTCAGTATTTCAATCTTCAAGCCGGTTTTGAGTGAATTGTTGAGATTGGTTATTTCGGTGTTATAAAACTCTTTCATTCTATTTACCGAATTGTTGAGAGAATTATGTTTTTTATTAATTTCATCGTTTATTTGAGGAAGGTAACTGAGAATGACGTCCATCTTTTTACTGATCATTAAAATTTCATCGTTTTCTTTTTCAGCGCAGGTGGAATTTTTACCTTCATTTACTGGAACTGCGGTTTCATTTTTTTCGTTTTTGTTGTTTGCAGGGACTTTAGGGATTTCAGTATTTTTGAAGGCATTTTTAAATTCGTTAAATTTTTCAAAGGTTTCTTTTTTTAATTCATCGATTTCATCGCTATGGCTGGTAAAAAAATTACCGGTTTTATTTTCTTCGCCAATTTTACCGTCATTTTCAAATGTTGGCGTCTGCGGCTTATTAACCGAAGGAATGTCATTCATTTTTTTTGTACATTCCGCAGCCGGCGTTTGAGGCGCATTCATTGAAGGCGCATCCATTTTTTTTATTATATCCTCCGCCGTTGTGTTTTCATTTTCAATTTTTACCGTCATGTTTATTCTCCCTTCAAATTAAATCGTTCAATAAAGTGCAATCATCACAGGCAGCAAAGTCTTCCGCAAAATCGACCTTATAAATTTCGGAAATCGGAATTCCTGTAATTTTTTCATTTTCAAAGAAATTTTTATAAAACATTTGTTCGATAAACTTGCGCATGTCATGTTTTTTTATTAAAAAATCAGGAGCGATGTCTTTTAATTCGAAGGTGGGCCCCACTAATTTTTTATTATATTTATCTCTTTCCGTTTCGACTTTTTTATCTTTAGAAACATCCGCAGCTTCGGACGGGTTTAAAGTATTTTTAATTTCCTGCGCCAGTTCGTATTCGGCTATTATCTTTTTTTCATCTTCATTTAACTTTGATTTTTCTTTGTCTTTCACTCCCATGTACTTTTGCTGAATGCTTCCGAATCTCTTTTTCCATGAATCCGAAATTTCTTTCTTTTTCGCATCCATTGAAACGCCGAGAATGCTGTAATACGATTCGTCTTCAAATTCGATAATGAACATAATTTATCACCCTCAAATATTTTCAGATATTTCTAACGGCGCTGTCGCTTTTGACGGCGTCCGTCAAAAATTCATTTATAGTTGAACGCATTTTGCTGTCTTTGCATCCGTCATAGGCTTCCCTTAACACTTTAACCGCTTCGCTGAATATGTCGCGCCGGGGGGTGGCTCCTCTGTTCATGCAGTTGGCGAATTCAATGTTGGCCTGCTTATAAAGGCATACGCCAAGGTAAAAAAGCACTGTAGCGTCGCAGGGGGATATCTTCAATACTTCCCTGAAACCTTTTTCAGCTTCGTAGTAATTTTCATTTTCGAAATGTTTTACCGCTTTATTAAATTTTTCTTCTATTTTCCCGTGCTGCTCGAGTTCTTTGAGTTCGCTTTTTGTATTTTCAACCGCCTGAACGAGTTTTTTCATTTCGGGCTTGTATTTCATGCTTTCTTCGTTTTTAGGAAATTTATCGTACAGGGACGCCAGCCCTGTCACAAGGTCCAGTCCCGATTTTTTCCTTTTAATTTCAACGTATTCGTCATAATAAATTCCCATATTAAAACCTCTTAAATATTATTGATTATGCGATTTTTTAATTTTTTCAATTTCGACATAATATGTAGCGAGAGCCAGATAATACCATAACTCGCAGTCTTCGTCTTTAAATTTTAAGGTCAATTCAAGATATTTTATGGCGTTAGACCAGTCTTCTTTATTTAAATATTGTACCGATGATCCTTTTAACTCGTTGAAAACGTATTTGTCAAAATCTTTGAGGATCTTATTTAAATTTTCTTTCAGGTCCGGTTCCTGCGCCTTTTGTAAAGATTCTTTAAAATATTTCTGCGCTTTATCGGTTTCGCCTATTTTTATATTCCACGTTCCGAGGTAATATAATATTCTTGAATGATCCTTTCCGTTCTCGTATTTTGCCCTGTTCTGCTCGATTTTTCTTATAGCGTCGGCGTAATCATTATTCCTTAAATCGTTGGATATAGCGCCGTATTTGCATAAGATTTCTATATCCCTTATCTCCTGGTAAAGGGCGTTGACTTCGGATTCATAATCATTAGTGCAATATTGTTTAGACTTTTCAACGAATCCTCTGGCCTGCACGGTGTCATCCTGCTTGTAATATGAAATCGCGCACAAATAATTTAACAGGAACATATTCGGATATTCGTTGAGATGTTTCTGGCAGGAATAGACGGTTTTTCCGTATTCGCCTTTTTGAAAAAGTTCGTTGATCTTTTTAATTTCTTCGGCATAATTGTATTCGAGCGCTTTTTGCATGATTTCATTGCATTCTTTCATGTTTTCTTTATTAACTTGTTTTTCAGAGATCTGGTAGGCCTTGTAAGCTATGTCATATCCTTCTATAAATTCCTTATTGTTGATCGCAGTAATCGAATCGTTTAATAATATATCTATATTGCCCGGATCGATCTTTAATACCTGTTCGGTCAAAATCTTTTTTTGTTCAGGATTGCAATTGACGAGTAATTCTTTATACGGCGCCATTACCCAGTTTTTAAACACGGCTTTAACGTTATCGCCGTATTTTTTACCTAAAATTTCGTTCATGTTAACGAAAGGAAACGAAAGCACGATGCTCGCGGCGGGATAATAGTTTTCAAGCGAGTTAAAATTAAAAATTTCTTTATTGTTGTTGAATGAATGATAAACGAATTCCAGAAACATGTCTGCCGCAGACGCTAATTCTTCGGCAAGGGTTTTCGCTTTATCAAGTTCTTCTTTATAAAAATTATTGTGATACCGGTACCGTTTTTTTTCGTCGCCGAGAGTATCAAACGCGTTTTTCACTTTATTCATCCAGTGTTTTTTTAATTCTTCAATGGCCGACGAGTTTTTAACATAAGGAAAATTTTCGATCCTGACAATGGCCGAATCATATGACTCATTTATCGCGTCTTTAGATACGATCTTTTTAATTCCGAGAATATGATAGTAATTTTTGAATGATAACTGCCTTAAAAGAAAATTGCAGTTCAGTTCCTGTATAAATTGCATTAATATTTTGAAGTCGAAATCTATGAGAGATCCGCCTTTATTAGAAGCAGCTTTCAGCGTGTATTCAGATGTTTTATCTCCGGCCTTCATTCCAAATACGCGGTGCTTTTCAAGAAGCCTTGGAAGATATGGAGAAGTATCAGGGAACAGCGAATTGAGCGCATACCATTTTTCGGTGATTTTATTCCAGAGCAGACGATAACTTTCGGCGTCTTTCAGTTTTGCCGCGATAATCGCCAGATTATGAAGAATATTGTTGTTATCCGGCTCCAGTTCAAGGGCGTAAAGATATATATTATTGGCTATATGATATTTTTTTTTCTTGAATTCCTCCCTTGCTTTATTATTTAAGAAATTCAAAAAACCTTTTTTCAAGATGAGGCAATTTGGAAGTATATCTATTACGGATTCCCATTCTTCAGCTTCTATAAACAATATTTCAAAATAGGAATTGCTGTTTGGTTCATTTTTGGAGTTTTCATTCTTCTTTTCATCTTCTTTGTTTTTGGCTTCTAATTTTTTGGCTTCTAATCTCAGATAAGCACAAATTTCATCGATGATCTTACATAAAAGGATTTCAAGAAAAGAGTTGTTCAGACCGCTTTTTAATAATTTTATGACTAACTCTTTTTTATCATAAAGATCGAGCTGATTTAACTGGTAAAGTGTATCGATGAATTTATATAATTTATGGTTTTTAAAGTGAATCATGCGCCGAAGAACTTTTTTAAGAAACTCGTGCATATCCTGAGTATTTTTGCCGGAAAGGAAAAAATATTTGATTATCTGCTCGGCGTATAAAAATAAATGGCTCTGGCCTATTATTTTAGTTCCGATAGCCTCGGAACCTATGCTGTCGAACTTATCTTCGAATTCTTTTATCTTACTGTTTCTTATGTACCATTCGAGAGTGCCGAATATTCCTCTTATTATAGAATTTTTTTCCATTTCGGAAAATGGGTTGGCGGCGCCGCTTTTCTTTTTATTCACTTCATCCTGGTCGAGTTTTAACATTGCCGCTTGAAAATCGATCCTGACGCCAAGGCTTGGATTATCTTTATTATATTTTTTAGCCGTTGTATAGTCTTTATCGGCGTCGTCAAGAAGCCCCACTTTCTGCTTCAGCAGACCGCGATGGTAATAATATGCGGCTTCGTAAAAATTGGTTTCGATCGCTTTTTCAAGAAGCGGCATGGCGTCGACGGGGTGAGTACCTTTTTTCATGGCCGATCTGAAATAAGCTTCACCAATAAAATAATACTTTTTACCGGCGTCTTCTTTTTTGCAGAATTTATTTGAAATTTTTAAGATAACATTTTCGAGATTGTTATCGTAAGAGGCATTCATTATTTAATGACCTCCCAGAAGTATTCTCTTTCAATTTTTTTTATAATGCCGCTTCCGTCATCATAGTCGGCTTTAAGCGTCGTTTTTACGGTTCCTTTCACTGAAGGTAATATTACGTCATCAATAGTTATCTGCCCGCCCGGCCTTATCGGACCGGAAATTTGTTTGAAAATAGGTTCCCTGATAAGGCCTGTTATGGATACCGAAGCTTTCGAAGCCTTTTTCTGTCCGCGGTTGGTTAAAACAATAGAAATTTTAGTGGCCTCGTCGAAAGCGAGCTTGCCTCGAAGAATGACTTCAATTTCAATTGAAGCCGGGCTGAGCATATCTAATTTTTTCTTGAAAGCTTTCATGTATATTTCATTGTTTTCATGATTAAAGTAAGTTAATTTAATGCCGCCTCTATCAGCCGCATAGTATTCATTTTTAAAATTCTGGATCAGCAGATTCTCATACTGAAAATTAGATACCGACGAAAGGCTGAAATTATTGTCGATAAAAGCGAATTCATTATCGTTGATATGGATGAAACTGCTGGCCGGGCTTGACAGTATGAATTCCTTTTGCGATATCTTAAGTCCGGCGCGGGCGTTATCTGTTTCCTGGCGATTTTCATATGAAGCCGCCACGTTGATCAATTTTTGCGCGGTAAAGAGAAAAACGGAGTCTTTCTGGCTGCTCGAGTGAAAGCCGATCAGTCTGTCATTTAATTCAAAATTTACGATACTGTTTTTATCCGTATCGGTCAGCATTACCTGTCCGTCATTTGACAAAGCCAAAAGCCCGTTTTCTTTCTGATCGAATTTTAATTTTACCAGCGGCCTGTTTACATCGACATTCCACTGCTCTTTAAAATCTTTGTCGTACAAGTATATTTTTCCGTTCAGATCGGCAATAGCCATTTTTTCAAGCGATTTATGTATATCGAACGCGGATACGCCTGTTTGAAAAGAAATAATTTTACTGACGCTGCCGTCGCTGAAATTATATATACCGCCGTCCCACGAGGCGAACAAAAATTCGTCTTTTCCGTTTACGCAATTTATCTTTATTTCGGAAACGGGAAGAGTAAGAATGTGTTCAAATACGGTATCGAATGAAGGTTTGGACAGGACGATCATCATTCCGTTCCACATGGCAAGGCAAAGATAATTTGAAGTTATTTTAAGCCGCTTTACGGGGAATCCGTAATTTTTATCGAACCTGACGTTACCGTCTGCGTCAAGCGCTATAAATCGCCCGTTCGCCATTCCGGCATAAGTAAAATCATTAAAGGAGTCGATTTGAAGCATGCTTATTTTAGAACCGGTGCTGTATTTCCATAGTTCGATAGTGTCGCTTTCGGCCGCGCATGGCTTGAGTTCAGGTTCGGAAGCGGCGGGTTTCGCCTTTTGACCTTCTTCTATTATCTTCAGAAGATTTATTATTTCTGAATTTTCATTTGATATCGAAAGTCCCTTTTCGCAAAGTTTTTTTGCTTTATCCCATTCCTGCTTCGATATCAGGATATTTACGATCTTTATAAGTTCGTTAATGGCTTCCTGGTTCTGATGCTTTTTAACGTAAAACTGGACGAGCTTCGCGCGCAGCTGAACATCTTCAGGTTTTTGGGATATTAATTTCTTTATTTCTTCCTCTTCATTGAAATTTTTAGTGATCATAGCTTTTTGTAGAACTTCGTTGAATTCTTTATCAGGAAGCGGAAAAAGCTGGCGCAGCGCCGCTATGTTTTTATTTATAGCGTCGGATTCCGTTTTGGACTGCAATAAGTTAATTATGGCATTATAAAGATGGTCTTTATTTTTTTGAATGCTGCTTGTTTCGATTTTATTTTTCCACGAGTCATACCAGAAGAAAGACTCGAGTTCGGAATAATTAATATCTTCGGTAATTATCGCTCCGCAATTCGAACATCTATAATTTATTTTCCCTGTTTCACTCTTTGAATTAAAAATAAACAGATTGTTTGAATTGTCTTTCTGGCATTTATTATAAATAATGAACGGATAAAGGTCTAAAAACGGTTCGGGATTGGCGAGATTGGCGAAAATATAAACGTGCTCATGTGCAAGCGGCTCATCTTTTTCAACCTTTTTACGGGTCCTGCCGATAACATCGCCGGAGCAGACGATCAGAGTGTGGTTAAATTTATTTTGTTTTGTTTTGTCGATCTGTGAAATGATTCCCGGAAGATAGATCTTAAATATGGTAAAATTCGAAAGAATATAATTTAATAGACATTCGTGCAACTGTGAATGTAAGACCGTTTCGTCATAACTCAATGTTCCGGAAGGATCGGAGTAATATCTTATATATTTGGTCAGAGTGTCAAAAATTTCTGTAAAACGAATTTCTTCGCCGGGCTGCTGTACATGAAATTTTTTTGCGGAATACTTGTAACATTTTATATAATTATCATGAAGACCGTGGTCGTCTTTCGCCTTAAATAAAATGTTAGTTAAATCATTTATAAAAGGAAGCGTCTGCTGCGATTTTTTAAAAAATTCAGCTAGAGAAAGCGTGCACGAAAAAATATTTTCAGGCATAATATTTGATAAACTCTTCAGGGTGTTCTCTATTTCCGTATCGGGCTGCTTTATGTAATACCTGTAAAAAGTCAGGTAAATTATAAAAATATACTTGATTATATTTTCGTATAATCTAATAAAATTTTTAAATTTTTCAATGTTTTCGACGCCTTCATTGCATAATGAATAATTGTTGGTATAGCATGAAGAAATTATCGAAGGATAATCGGTCATGACGGTTTTATATAGTAATTCGGCGTTGATGCTTTCTCCCGCTTTCAATATAGCAGGCAGTTTTTTTATTCTGAGCATGTACGCTTCGTCCGACATTTTATTCATGTATATATGGTCGAGCTTGCTGATTAAAATCTTTATTTCAGGGGGGATCGAAGTTTCTTTGATGTGGATAACCATTAATTCTTTTTTTTCATTGATCGCCAGATTTATTTCATTTTCAACATATTCAGATGCCATTGAGTTATGTGACACAAATAGCATGAAAAGCGAGCATGAACATAATTTATTAGCTATTACCCTGTTGAAATTCGTTCCAGGAGAAATTCCTTCGTCGTACCATATCCTGAAGCCCATTTTTTGATATCTGTCGATTTGTTCGAACACTATTTTAGTATCTTTATGAGAATAACTGATAAAAATATATGGTTCGTTGCCGGCATAGGCGGCAAAAGGCGGCGTTATTTGATCCATTTCATTTATTTCTGCCATATAGTACCTTCTTAATAAATATTATCAAAATCCGAAAGTTTTTTCCTGTTCTTTTAATTCGTTCCATGTATTAGTGATTTCATTTTTAATATTCGTTATTTGTTTGAGGATAGCGATTTTTTTTGATTCATAAGTGTTGTCTTTTTGAGTTATTCCTCCGCTTGTTTTCAAAAGTTTTTCAAGCATTTCAATTCGTTCGAGCATATCGTCGATGCTGGGATCTATAGCCAGCTCGCCCCCATCATCGATTATTTCAATGCCTCTGTCTTTGACGAATTTTTCAAATTCCTTATTGCGGCACAATTCGTTTAATAAGCTCAATTTTTGTGCTTTTGGAATACCGTGGCAGTTTATATAATTTTCAAAAATTTCAAAGAAAATTTCTTTCGCTCTTTTATCCGAGTCGAGCAGTTCGGATAAAAAATCATCGTTTATATTTTTACGCGACAATTCGAGATATTTTTTGCCTTTTAATCTTTCTTCCTTGGAATCGTCCATACAGAATAGGATCAAACCAATTAGAAGTATAGAACTTTCTATTGAAGTTTCGGATAAATGGTCTATTGACAAAGCCCTTTTGAGTTTTTTCATGACGCCGTCATAAGCCTCGGGCTCGGTTGTTTCGCCGGCCAGAATGAATTCGAGTATGGCCGAAAGAAATAGCAGATCCCTGGGAAGCTCGTTTTTTATTTCCTTAAGTTTTGTTCCAAATTCTTTGTTCGCGGAAAAAATATTTTCTTCCGTCGTTTCGTCGAACTCCGGAATGTCTTTGAAAAAAACTTTAATTAACTCGACAGCCTCGTCAATAAGTTTTTTTGCAGTATCTAATTTACTAAGAAAACTTATATTGATTAGTGCTTTAGCGGCCGTCATAATGCATTTTGTCTTTAGTAATTTATTGTTATCTTTTTCATTGTCTTTGAGCGTTTTTAATTCCGCGTCTATTTTTTCAATATTATTCAGTGCTTCCTTCTCCAAGTCTTCTTCCTTTGAAGCGCTTTTTTTGAGGGAATTTTGTATTAGTTCGCAGTATTTTAAATCTTTAATATTATCAGGAATATTGAATTTTTTAACATACAATTGACCGTTTTTCTGATTCAAAATTTTTTTAAACGTTTTTTCGGCAGATTCACTGTCATTTTTCAATAGCTCTTCGACGCCTTTTTTATATATCAAAAGGTTATAGTAATATTCATTGTCAGCAAATTTTGGATCGATTGAATTTATCTTTTCGAATATTTTAAAAGCTTCGTCTTTATCTCCGTCTTTTAACATCAGATATCCCTGAAGATATAACACTGACAGGTCTTTATCGGAAGAACCGGCGATTTTTTTTAACTGCATCAGCGCTTCCGGCTTCATGTTGTTTTGAGTGCAGGCAAAAGCATATACGAAAGCGACTTTTTTTAGTTCCGCGCCGGAATATTTTTTTAATATGCCTTGTTCGTCGAATTTATTAAGCGCTTTTTTGTATTCTTTTCGTTTTACAAGATTGATGATCTTTTCTAGTTCATTGCTTTCTTCCGTGGCTTTTTCTTCCGGCCGGAATTTTTTATATAAAAAGAAAAAAATGCCGGCAAGAACTACAAACACCGGGATTATATAAATTATTTGATCCAATCCAAAAATGTCATTCATAAATGCTATAACCTGCTCCGCTGTTCTTATTTTACCACAATAATTCTGACGGTATCTGAGTGGTCAGCACATCCAGCATTTCATTGATTTGCTTTGTCAGTTCATAGTCGGTAGAGTGAGATTTTGCGTTTTCAAGACTCAGTTTGATCAATTTAAAAACTTTAGGATCCGAAATTTTCTTATATCGCTGCAATTCATCCATTGCGTCGTTAAAAAGGCAGATAGCCAGATAATAATTGGCGTGAGGATCGGTTGAATGGCTCGACAGATATTTTATCCAGCACATGCTTGCGGTCTTCCAGTCTTTGCTCTTCATAGCATCAATAGCTTTGCTGATAGCGGGATCTTCCTTTGGCGCAGTGATAAAGCCGTAAAGCATATCGATAATATCCCGGTCCTTGGAACTGCAGTTAATTTTAGCCGTATCGAGAGTGTTTTGGGCGTCGGAAATGCTTCCGGCCAGGACGCAGCATATGAATTTGAGAAAATAAATAAGTACGGCATCCTTTGAAAGTTTAAGGGCTTTATCGCACTCGCTTTTTCCTTCTGAATAGCGTGCTTGGTTTATATAATCGATTATTTTATCCAGGTGAAGGTTTAAAACGCTTTTTTGAACGTCATTAGTTACTCCGTTGAAGCCCCCCGAAGCTGTTTTATCAAGAAGAGACGACAGTGAGCCGAGCTTTCCATCGAGTTTCAAGCCTCCACTTTTACTAAGCATGGAACTCAAGCCCGAACCCAGTGAACCTATGCTAAATTTTTCCGGCTTGGAAATTAACGACAAACTTTGAGGCTTAATATCGATCTTGTCCATTTTAGCAATTTTCAAATGCATTGAATCGTCTTTAAGGCTCACGTTAATTTTATTTATACCTGAAGAAATACTGACGCGGTTTTTGTCGCCGGAAGGCCCTGAAATTTTTCCTATTCTTAACGATGGTTTATCGGGGTCGCAACCGCATTTAGGGCATTTTAAATCGAACTGACCTAATATTTCGTTGCACTCAGGACATTTTTTCATTTGCTTTTCCCCCTGGTATTATTTGTGTGCAATTCCTGTTTTTTTTGAAGTTCGATAGCTTTAGGAACTTGCAATTCCTGTGAAAGAATTTGCAGTATTTTTTTTGCTTCAACTTTTATAATTTCATCCGTGTCTTTGATCAGATCATCAAGAAGTTCAATTACTTCGTTTGTCGCGATTTGAATTATAGCGAATAAAACGCTTTTTTTGGCCTGTCTGTCATTTGTTTCTATCATTTTTTTTAACTCATGTTTTATGTTGATTCCCGGGAAATTTTTGAGTGCAATTATGACGTTGGTTTTAACTCTGCTATTTTTGTCGTTGATCAGAGAAAGCAAAACCGTTGAAATTTTTGGATTATCGAATAAGGCGAGAGTTTCAACCGCGTTGGCCCTGATCCTCTGAAAATGTTTATTATTTATCAGTTCTTCAGCAATATTATCGGTAAGAACTTTAGTGCTGAAATTAATTACCAGCTCGCTTTTTTTAGCGCCCAGTTGTTTTACAATCAATGAAATTATCTTGTGCGGGCCGGCGGATTCAAAAACGAAACCGCATTTAGAGTTTGAACATTTCCATTTTTTAATTCTGATTTCTTTATCGAGCAGTTTGAAGCTGGAATCAGTATTGCATTTACTACAGGATACGGGCGGCTGAGTTTCAATAGCGAATCTAGTCTTAAGGAGTTTTTTATATTCTTCGATCAAATATGAATATAGTCTTGAATAAATGTCTTCGCTTTCATATTCGAAAAGAGTCAGTATAGTTTCGATTTTTTGCGAAATTTCGATATTATCATTGTTTAAGGAATTAATCATTTCGTTTATTTTTTCATTTTCGGCCTTTTTTAACATATTGATTTCTTTTTTTAGAAGATTGCAGATATTTTCGATGTTTTCTTCCTGCTGTGAAATTTTTTTAACGAGTATTTTTGCCTGCTCAAATCCTGAGTCAGCCGCTTTTTTTAAAATATCGGTCGCTTTATTTTTTACTGACATGCTCGGGCTGTCGAGCAGTTCGCCAACAAGATCGAACACTCTGCGTATATCGAAGAATTTCAACGCAAAAGCGGCGCTGTCCTGCATCCATATTTCGTTTGAATGGATCATTGTTTTGAGCGTTTCAATGCAATTTGCCGTGCCTATATTTTTAAACGCTATTATCGCGGATGATTTTACGCGGTTGTCCTCGTCATTGAAAAACGGAAGAATGTGAGGATAAATCTTTTCATCGCCGATCGCAGTAAGGCATTCTATGGCGTTGGCTCTTACCCTTGCATTAGCGTGATAAAGGAATTTAAGAATATGCTTGACGTGGGACAAATCGCCGAGAATTCCTATAGCGGTTATAATGTATGGCAGGAGGGTTGCATCATCTTCTATGTCAAGTCTTTCAAGCAAAAAAGGAAGCGAATTTATGTTCTTATTTTTTATAATGAATTTGACCATTTTTTGCCTGACTTGAAGATCGGGAGATGACAAATTCTCTTTAATTTTATTTAAAATATTTTCATCCGAAATATTATCGTTTGCGTTAGGGCTCGAGATAAGTTCGGGCGTCAGTTTTTTATTTAAAATATACAGGCATTTTCTCGCGTAATACTTCAATCCGAGGCTGAATTTACCTTCGCTGTCGAATGCAATGATCTGGATCTCTTTCAAGGCGTTTTCGTCATTTTGAATGATAAGGTCAAGAAGGCGTTCTTTTTCTTCGACATCATTTTTATCGGGTGTTTTAGTATTTTCTTTTGAAGCAAATTCCATTATGAAGTTCTCCCGTTAATTATTTTATTCGTATTGCGATTCAGGCTGCATTTGCTCGATTTTCAACTTTTTTTTCATCTCGTTGATAATAACTTCCGCTTTTATTTCCGATAATATAAGAATTTTTGATTCGAGATTTTCAAGAGAAACGTTCTCTGCGTTATAATCTTCTTTCGGCTCAACCTCGCTCTGGTCGATTTCCGGAAGAGAGGACAAAAGTTCGATCTTAAGAGATTCTGGAATAATTTCGTTAAAAGATTTACTCAAGCCTGACACCTCAACTTTCAAATAACATTTTTCCGAGATCTTTTATTGTCTGTATTTCACTGATTTCAAGAGTTTGTATAGACTTGCTCAGTTCGCTATATTTTTTATCGATATTTTTCATTTTTTCATTATAATCTTTATCATTCGCTGTTTTCGTTTTCGATATTTTATAGTTGAGAATATCGTATCTTCTTCTTACCTGGCTCATTGTAGTGGGCTTATTTTCAGAATCCGTATTAATTTTAGTTTCAAATCTGAGCGAACCGAAAGAATTAATAAGATTTGACGAATTCACTATTTTGTTTTTCAATATTTTAATTTCTCGTTCCGATATTTTTTCTGATGAGTATTTATTTAATAAAATCGACCTTTCGGCGTTTTTTTGATATTTAATAAGCGCTGTAATTTCCGGATATTCCAGGCCGAGGAAATATAATTTTTTTAATATGGCGGTTCCTTCTTTTTTATCGTCGTTAAAAACAAGGAACGCATAAATCAGCAGAGCTTCGATAAAATTGTTGTCAGCGTTTAAACATTTTTGCAGCGTTTTTTTAATATCGTCGGTTTCTTTTTTTGTGCAGCCGTTATCTTTAACCATCAATAACTTATCATAGGCTTCCATAAAAATTATTTCTTTCAAAATATTGCTCTTATTGCCGTCTGAATCAGTTTTAGCAGGACTTATTTCTTTTATTATTTCGACTATGGATTGTTTTCCCGGATGATATGCATACGACTTTGCTTCGCATTTTCCGGCAAATTTTTCTGCGGCCTCGAATTCTTTGAGAGATAAATCGTATTTTTTCGATTTAAAAAGGAGTATGCCTGTCATTACGTGTGACCATAGGGAAATGCTATTTTTGTTTTCGTTTTTATCCGGAAGTTTTAATAAATTTTTAAAATTTTCCATAGGCTCATCATTATTTGCAGCTGTTTTCATATCATCGACGGCTTTATTAAATTTGAGGATTTCAATATTTTTTATTTCGGGGAATTTTTTTTTATCACCGTAAAATTTTTCGAATTCGGCCATACAGGCGAAAGCTTCGTTTAATTTATTGTCCAGAAGGTATTTTACGCATTTCTTATATAAAACCAGTCCGACGTATTCGGGAACTCTAAAAAACTCCTTTTTGACGTCGATGATACTCTTGAAATTTGTTAATGCGTCATCAAGTTTTCCGCGCTTAATTGAATAGAATCCTCTTATATATTTTCCGGAAAGGCTTTTGGGATTTTCGTTCAAGAGCCTGTCTAGAGCTATTTTCGACTGTTCTTCGTTTTTCAGGTTCAGGTGTATGATCGTTTTAAGCAGATAAACGTCTTCGATCAACTTTTTATCTTTTGTTTTGAACACATCAAAATTTTCGATATGTTTTGCGGCAAGGTCGTATTTCGGAGGTTTTGCACTTAAACAACTGACGGCCTGTTTAAGAGATTCGTATTCGGCCGCCAATTTTTCTTTTTCAAGTTTTTCCTGGCGGGCCTTATACATTTTATTTGAAACTGAAGTAACTGCGATAATAATTATAATGGCGACGATGCCCGCAATGATATTTTTAATTCCGATTTTATTTATAAAATCAAGTTCCTGGAATTTTTCCAATACTTTTTTTATCCCTTTTGAAATATTGTCTTTGTAGTCCGTTATGCTGCGGGATTTTTGAATAGTTTTGCTTCCCGCCGCGGCGCCGTCGTCATAAGGAATCATATTGGTTGAATTTTGAAATGTGTCAAGAGCGAATAAATTTTCGCTGCCGGTCAATTTTTGATGATATAGTTTTATAAGAAAATTTTCGGGATTAAATTTATATGCTTTTTTAATGGACTCGATCGCCTTTGCTCTATCGTACTCTCTTAAATAATACATAGCGAGATTCAAGTGAGCTTCAGCAAAATTGTTTTTTATCGAAATAGCCTTTAAAATTTCGGCTTTTGCTTTTTTGTTGTCGCCGATTCCCAGATAAGCCATGCCGAGCTGGTTATATAAATCCGCCTTATATTGAGGAATTTGTTCGGTGCCCGGTTCCGACAATCTGGCCTTTGCCTGTTTAATCAGTTCTTTGCCTGATTTGTTAATACCTTTACGGGCGGATTCATTATTAGGATCGAACTCGAGAAAAATAAAAAAAGCGTTTGTAGAGTTTTTCCAGTCCTGGATTTTTTGATAAGTGACTCCAAGGTTATAATAAGCGACGTCGTATTTGGGATTTTTTTCTATTATGTTTTTAAAAATTTTTATTGCTCTGTCGAACTTTTCGGCTTTATAGAGTTTAATCGCCTCTTCGACATTATTTATATAATAGTTTTCGTTATCAGTTTTATTGGTTTTATCGGCTAATGCCGGAGAAAGGAAATAATGACAGATAATTATCTGAAAGATTATGAACAGTATAAAAATAATCAAGTGTTTTATTTTTTTCATAAATTAACAATCCGGACTGAAAGTTCATTGTATTTATTTGTTAAATTTTTACCGCTCCAAATTTTACCATAAGCGTCGCAAGCTTATCCATTATTCTTTCCTGGTCGGGTTTAATGCTGATTGAATTCAAGAAACAATCGCATGCGTCTAATTCTTTAAACGTTTCAAGATACAATTGACCGAGGTTATTGTAAACTCTCCAGTTCATTTTATCGTAGTATAAAGCTTTTTGAAATAATTCTTTAGATTTGTCGAATTGTCTTTTCGCGAACTGTATGCTTCCGAGGATGTTGTAAACCTTAGACAGTTCAGGAAAAAGAATCGTATGTGACATTTTTTTCGATTCGTGGAGATGATTAATTATTATAACAGTTTGCATCGCGAAAGTTTCGGCTTCGTCGATCGTGCCTTTAAGCATTAGAAGTTCGGTTTTAATTATCATAAATTCAAAGTCGAGGTAGTTGATTTTAATCATTTCCTCGGCGCAAGCTATCGCTTCATCGATACGGCCGACAATTTTCAAATCTTCGATCAATTTGTGATAAGTGTCTATGGTCGCTATTCCGTTACGAATAATTTCTTCATAGGTCATTACAGCCGCCGGTACCATTTCACAATTTTCAAAAGCCCTGGCTTTTGATTCATAAGCGGACAATTTGTAAGGCTCTCTTTTTATAATTTCGTTGAAAATTGCAATGGATTCGAGATTTTCAGAGATTTTTTCCGATTTGATAAGAATTTTTCCCTTAAGCATGAGGGCGTTTAAATTATCTTTTTCCGCCGCGAGCAGATCGTCTATTATCTTTAAAGCCTGTTCATAATACTGGTTGATATAAAGGGTATTGGCGACATTGACGGGTTTGAAATCGTCTTCGAGTATCTTAAGGCTGTTTATAAAGTCTTTCAAATTTTCAACTTTGTGGTTTTTTCCCGGCGCAGTTATATCCTGTATCAGTTTCAACAAGTCGTCGAGTTTGTTAGACATAACGTCTCTTACGAAAGTACTCTCGATTGCAGGATTTATCACGAGTTTTTTTTGAAGCGAATGAACCGTTTTTTCGATGCTGTCATAAACATTGCGTCCTCTTAAAAGAGAGTTGTCGCAAAGTATGTTTTTTATCATCATTCCGATCTGGCAAAGCAATTCATTGGCGTTTTCATTTCGAAGGATCATTTCCTTTGTATAAAAAAAAATCGATTCCTTTGAGCAGAAAACCAGATCGCTTATTGCCGGGGTTTGGGGCATCGGCAAAGGCGCTAAAACGGGCTTTCCGATTTTTCCGTCTTTGAAGAAAATTAGATTAGGCTCTATATGAAATTTTCCGACTTTTTTAGCATCATCGATTTTGCTGAATAATTCAGTGGATTTTATGCCGTAATTTAAAACATCATGTATATTGATCGAAAAATTTTGGTTAAATATATCGAAATAACTTTTGACGGAACATGGGTTGAATATTAAATAAAATTGAGAGCGTTGCCGGTAATATTCTGAAATAGAAAGTAATGAATCGCAGGATAAACTATAAACATCCTGTAATAATTTTATATATTGATCGTTTGAATAATTCGAATTAAATTCGATGGCATATTGAGAAGTTCCGCTTTTATCGAAGCGTAACAGGCTGCCCACTGGAAGATTGGAAACAAATAAGCACTGGCCGAACTTTTCAGTTAAATAAGAAGGAATTGAGTTTATCACGCCGGCCCCCTTAAAACATCAAAAAATCAATTTGCTTAATAATTTTAAATCATTATACTTAATTATAATTTTGTTGTCAAGATAAATATAATGCGATCGTTTGAATTATTAAAACAACCGTCTTAAATGAACCGTTCGTGAGATTGTCTTTGAAAATATAATAATATTTTTATTGAATACCTTTTTCAAAGCGCTATTTTATAAACAGAGTTAAAAATAACGGGATTATTAAACGGCGGCTGAAAAAGAAATGCATTGATCTATTCAAAATAAATATAAAAAATAATTGACGATTTTATAGCATATATTGAAAACTAATTATTATGATGAGTAATCCTCCTCTTCATCGCCAGGCGCTTCGAGCCCGTCGAGGAAGTTGACCTTTATAGGACCCTCGCCGTTCTCGACGCCGGCGACGAGTTCTTTATTTTTAATTTCATTTACCAGCATGTCCAATGTGCCTTTGCCGTAAGTATTTTTAAGGTCCTCGATCTCGGCATTCCAGTCTTTTACTTCCAGTATTTTTCCAAGTATATCGGAAATTATTTTTCCGCGGCTTTCGTCGGCGCAGTCGAACATGGCAGCCGTGAGTTCGGCCGCCGCGGGTTTACCGATCCTGACGAGCGCCGCCTTAGCCCATGCCGCGGCTTTGGTATTATCGTCAGACAGCATTTTGACGAGGGCCTTTACGGCTTCGTTTCCGCCGATGGCGCCGAGCGCTATGGCGGCGCACGATCTGACTTCGAACGACGCGTCGGCCGCCGCAGCGACGAGTTCAGACTCGTCGCGGAGAGCAATTTTGAGCAGGGCCGTTGAATTACGGGAGACGACCTTCTCGAGGACTGCGATGATCCCTGTTTTAAGTTCGTCGTCGAGGGAGGCGAACTTTTTTTCGGCCGCCGCGAGATCGTTGGTCGAGCCGATCCTGGCGACATTTTCAAAATATCTCATCTGGTCGCCCGTGATCAGCGCCGAAAGTTCGGCCGCGATCGTTCCGCCGAACGAATCGATAGAAGCGTTTTTCATTGTTATGCCGTCGATTGTTTTCATGCCAGCCTCCCTTTTTATAATTTATGTTATTGAAATCGTTAATTTGAAGAATAGGGAGCGCGTTATCAATATGCGTCCCGCGCCCCGGCACGCTACCTATGCCGGTCTCCGGGCGTTTTCGTCCAGCCCGCCGCGGCCTGTCCGGTTATTATATTGTATGAGTAAGGAGGTCTTTCGGCCCACTTGCGTGCCTCGGACTTCGCCGAAGGCCTTTTAGCGCCCGAGACGGAAATGCTGACCTTTTCGGTGAAAAGGTCGTAGTTGGCCTTGAAATAAAGGCCGGAGGCCGAGAATATGAGGCCCGCCGCCACGAAGGCGACGAAGCACTCGGCCGGGATCACCCAGGAGACCATTTTGAATATGGTCACCACGAGAAGAAAACTCATGAACATTTCCGTCATATCAACCCCTCCTTTAAATTTATTTCGCTGTTCGAACATTCGTTTTCAGTTTATTTCGTCCTGCGCCTTTATATAATGCATGAGGCGTGCCAAAACTGAAAACCTTTGCTTTGCGAGTGGTTTGCGGAATTTGGTTGAGTAATATTTTAAAATATTGAGTTGATTTGTATCTTATCGATGAGTAAAATTAAAAAATGAATTAAAAAAGAAAAAATAAAGAAGTTGAATTGTAAATTTAAACTTCGCGTAAGAAAGATGGTTGATTTGTAATTATAAATAAAAGAATTAAGGAGCAGTAATTATGTTGATACCAGTTGCGGTCGTCCCTGATGAATTTTATCGCTCGACTGAAAAAGGTTTCTTTTGCCTTCCTGTATTCGTTTAACATCGCCTCTTTTTCAACGAAGTCGGGACTGATAGTGTTAGTCATTTGAGCGTCCTCCCTCTCAGCAGAATTTGTTTATTGCTCGACCACATACGCATCGTTTGATCGAAGATCTCGATCTCGCTGAATTTCGAGTAGGTTTTTTCCTCGAACATCGACTCGAAAATGTCGAGATTTTCGGAAATGAACTTCATCGACAGCTTCACCGCCTGCGGCAGTATCTCTTCAGCCGAAAAATGGTGCCTGTTCTTTGACTCAGTCCTTTCGACATATTCGATCAGCTCGGCTATGGCGTTATGCTGCTGATACCTTCCCGCCGCTTTCGGGTTCGCCGTCTCCAGGCTTTTCAATTCTTCGAACGCCCTTTTGAATAGGTCCATCCTGGACTTATCCGTCCTGCCTTCGCGGTAGATACTAACCGCACGCAATAGTGAAAGCCCGTGGACGAGCGTCTCTTCTATCGCTATGTCGCCTTCGAGAACGGTGTGATAAACTTCGTGCGGGATCGCCATCACTTCGAGGCAGGCGCTCTTGCCGAGAATTTTATCTGAAACGAGCATTTTATTTATATATTTTCGAATTGAGATGTGGCACATGTCGTTCGTGACCACTATGATCTGGCTGATCTCCTTTCCGTTGGGCTCGTTTTCGATATATGAAGCGATGCGCCCGATATTTTCGCTCACCGATTCCATACTCAGGTTTTTCTCTGCCAGTATGCGTTTTGCCGTTTCATTACCGCCGCCTGCATATTCGTCGTTCAACCTGAATTTGAGTTTATTGCCGGGCAGGATCACCCTGTCGAAGGCGGCCACCGGATCAGCCATGGCAAGATGGATCATTAAATAGAATTCAATTAGCGACCTGCCCTCGTCGGTTTTATATTTATCAATATTGCGTTTTGAGGTTGAGTTACTGACATCATTTTTTGCGGAATTACTGCGTCCGGGCGAGATTGAAACCGGCCGGTCCGGAGCGGAAGCATTTCGCCTGTAATATTCTAACCCGCAGCCGAGAGCGGTCAATATGAAAATTATAGTGGGCGCGGCAATTCGCCAGCCGGCCGGCCCGCTTATGCGCGCGTGCGAATGAACGGCGGCCCCGGCGGTTGTACCCGCAAAAGCCCAGGCCAATGCGCAGAACTGCAGCATTGCCGCCGCGGCGAGAGACGGCGTTATGAGTCGAAAAATGTATTTTTTCATTTTATCCCGCCTCCGGCAAGGTCTTCTAAAAAGTCGAGGTCAACGCTCTCGTTGAGTTCTTCGAGTTCATCGAACTCGCCGAATTCTTCGGGAGCCACGATTTCTGTTCGGGGTTCATCCCTTTCCACGGTCCCGGCTTTGCCCCTGACTTCAGTTTCGGCGGCGGCCTTTCTTTCATATTTACGCTTATATTCTTCAAAAGAAATAATGACGGCGGGCTTGCCGATAGGGTACTCTTTCTGCATTTCGATCAGGGCCTGTATCTTTTCATCCCTTGTGAGTTTGTTATTTACACCCGGATTATTCGTCATGATCATCGCCCCCTTCAACTGTTAATATTGCATGTTCCGTGCCAGAAAACAGGTCTCCTGAAAATAATCAAAAAGTATCGAAAATATTGAATTGTTGAAAAAATGAATTTGGAGTTCTTGCGGTTGATTTATGGTTTAGTTGAGTAATGAATGAAATTACATTTCAAATGGTGGCTTTCTGTAAGGAATTTTTTCAGCTGACCGGACCAGGTGAACTAAGGTTGATTTATTAAATTATTAAACCGGGGATAAATTATTTTATTTACTTATTAAATTTTCATCCAATTTTAAATTCACCGGCCGCGTCTGTTTAATCCAAAACCACCGCCGTGCGTCGGATATCAAAAAAAACGCGCCGCTTTTCCATGTCTCCTCTCTCTTTATGGCACGCAAAATGCATTTATGCTTACGAGTATTGCCGGTACAGGGGAGGTGAGTCGATAATGATAAATAACGTATCTTCAGAAAGCGAAACTCAAGCCCGTTGCGGCGCCGTTTCAAAAGCGAACGAATCCTCCGGCGGCGGCGGCTGGCCGGCATACCGAAGTGCCGCCAAAGCCCCCGGATATATGTTTTCGCTGATGAATATTTTTAAGATACCGTGGAAGCAGCTTATAATAGGGTGTATCAAAGTATACAGGCGCGACGGCATGGCGGGGCTCGAAAAACTTTTAGAGATCATCGGCTCGCAGCAGGCCGGCGGGAACAATTTTTCAGATGCGCTGGTACAGAGCGGCGCCATGCTCGCCGGGCAGATAGGATATGACGGCATTGACAAATTATCGCGGTATGGGGCCGGCTTTGAGAAGGCAAGCACAGCGGCCGTGCGCGGATGGTTCGAAAACTGCCCGAAAATAATCGCGGCGTTCGGGTACGACTGGCTCGATGAGTTGACGGCAATATATATCAAAGTGATAAAGGTCAATCCGGAGTTCGGGCTCGCGCTTCTTAATAAGAGCAACGACATAATCGAAAGGGCCGGTTTCGATATGGTTTATGAACTGTCGCGCCATTATGAACTGCTGCCGGCCGGAAACGCCGTACTGATAGAAAGCTGGATAGAAGGATGTTTCGGCATGACAGCACGCGCCGGCGAAGGCGCGATAGAAAAATTCGCGAGGCGCACAAGCGAAATATTCGCGGAGAACCCTTCGAGAGCGGCGGCGTTTGTCCGCGGCGAAACGGAGAGTTTTTCCGATTTCATGATCGAAATTTTCGACGGGTTGAAACTCGTCAAAATAAAGAATGTTCTGTCGGTCTATCTTGAAGCTCTGCTCGGCGCTAAACTGACTATCGTCGAATCCGACGCGGCCTATACCGACGGCATTAAAATATTTCTTCCGTCGTCGGTGACCGATTTTCAGAACCGTGAGATGAATTTCACCATGTACAAGGTCATGGCGACGCACGAGGAGGCGCACATCGAATACGGAAGCTTTGATTTCGAATTAGGCGCCGCCGCCGCCGCCGTTTATGAGAAGGTAAGCGCGAGATACGCGATATCGTATCCCGCGGAAGGCAGCGATATCGAAAAATTCTGCGGCATTTTTCCAGAACCGTCCATGGCAGGATATATTTTCAACCTGTTCGAAGATTTCAGGATAGAAAGCAGGCTCATAAGCGAATATCCCGTGTTTGGAACGCAAATAAAGATGATCAACGCGCACTTTCTGACGAAAAGGCCGTCGCTGGATTCCATGTTATGCGAAAAGGAAAGGGTGCTCGAAATAATACTTCAGGCGGTGCTGAGCCCGTCTGAAAATTTTTCGTGTTCGGGAACGCCGGCCAGAATATTGCGCGAAATACTTCCAAAGGCGGCGGCGTTGAGATCGCCGTCAAGCAGCGTTCAGGATTCCGCCAGGCTTACGGCCGATCTATATATACTCATCGACGAGATCCCGGGCGAGCCGTGCGATCAGTTAAAATCTCTGACGTCGCCGCTGAACCAGTCCGTCGTCGAGAATAATATCGGTAATTTCAAACGCGCCGCGAGGGAAATCAGGCGAAGAATGAATACGCCCGCGCCTTCGTCGGCCGGAGCGGGGAACTGTCCCGAAAGCGTCGAAAAAAGCGGTGGCGGCGGCTCGCCGGGCGCAAAAAAGAAACTCACCGGCAAAGACGCCCTGGAAGATAATATCGAAAAATTGCTCAAATCCCTTTTCAAACGAAGAGGCGTCAGGCCCGCGGACGTCGAATCGGCGGCTAAAGGCATGGCCGATGAAGAGTTTCGCAAATATATCGCCGGGCTCAGGTCCTCCGTCGCGCCCGCGGAAGAGGGCAAAAAAGGCCTCAAGTTCTTTTCATATCCCGAATGGGGCCAGGACATAGGCGAATACAGGCCGAATTTAGCGCGTGTTTTCGAAAGAGAATGCGAGGCTGATAAAAAAAACGATTTTTACGTCGCGGCCTGCAAGAAACACCGCCGCCTGATCAAATCGGTGCTCAGGGAGTTCCAGATGTTAAAGCCTTCCGCGGCCGGGTTCGTTAATAAAGCCGACAGCGGCGACGATCTCGACCACGACCCCATGCTCGAATATTTAATAGACAGGAAACTTAAAAAGTCGCCGTCTGAAAAAATATACGTAAGGCGCGAAAGAAATAAAAGGGACATAGCGGTCGCGATCCTGCTGGACAGAAGCGGCAGCACCGCCGGAAAGGTGCTCGAATGCGAAAAAGAATCTTTGATAATCATGTCTGAAGCCCTTGCCTCTCTGGGTGACGATTTCGCGATCTACGCTTACGACGGCCATGGCTTTGAATGCAATTTCGGCATAGTCAAAGATTTCGGCCGCGGTTACGACGTGGAAGTAAAACGGAATATCGGCTGCATATCACCGGGTTGGGCGACTGCGGCCGCGATACGCCATGCTGCATTCAAACTGAAAGGCCGCGAAGCGAAAACGAAGCTGATAATGCTTCTTACTGACGGAAAACCGACCGGCATGACGGCCGATCCGATCGAAGACACCAGGATGGCTTTAAAAGAAGCGAAAAAACAGTCGATACAGTCGTTCTGCATAACCGTCGACGGCACGGCGGCGGACTATCTTCCGAGAATGTACGGCCACTCGAGCTGGATAGTGATCGACGACGTGTCGAAACTGCCGGAAAAAATATCAAAAATATACAAAAGGCTGACGAATTAAAGCGCGAATGAATCATATTTTTCAGCGCTTTTATTGCGAATTTGTTGCGATAAAAACGAAGTGCAAATGTAGCCTGTGGAATGGCGGCAGATCGATTTTTTGAATTTAAGATACTCTATGAAGGACAGCGGCAGGCCGCGGGTAACGTAATTGCGGCCGCGCAGCGATGCCAGAGTTTTTTTCATAGTTTCCTCTAAATAAGGAAATTATATCATAAAAGTTTTCTTATTTTAAGGAAAAATGATTGAATAATATGATTTTATTGTTGCATTGATGCGGTAAATCAACTATGAGACTTTGATTTTATATCACTTTTTTTCTTCTACGGCTTTGACCGGTTTTTGAAAAAGCGAGTCTTCGACCGTTCCGAACGTCCATTCCGAGTATTTCATTTCACCAGTATGTTCTTCGTTTTTATCAAAAATATTCCTGCTGACCGCCAGTTTTTTTTCGGGATCGATCGCAACCGTTTCACACTCTTTGGAGGCGGCGTCGGGATAGTATGTATAAGTGACGTTACCGTCAGACTTGCCTTCCTGAAATCGGGTAATTAAATTCATCCTGTGCGCTGACAGCGGAGGAACGGGTATAGGCGTTGTCTGATCCGTGTTTTTCAGGTATGACCATGCGGTGTTCCCGTCCACTACCGTTATGGATTCCAGGCTTCCTTCCGCGTCGACCCTCATGTCGATCCTGTAGTGTTTCTCGTCCTTGAAATAGGCTTTCCCGACGTTGCGGCGCCACCAGTTTGCCTCGGGGTTATTCCTGCCCGCTTCGTCGTCGGCCGCCCAGCTCACGTTGCAATGGGGGCATCTGTTGCCGATCGTGAAGTAACCGGGAGATGATTTGCCGCATTGACCGCATTTTTTGATGTTTACAACGCCGGAATTATCATTTGCCCTGATCAATTCATTGTAGTCGATCGAATATATCGCGTTAACGCTCATTTTATTCATCGTTTCCTTTAATAGTTTCGGGACATTCGAATCATCGTATTTAGTTCCCTTGGCATCCGCGCCTTTTGAGATCAGCAGCCTGCATATGTCGTCAAAATCTTTATTGCACTCGCAGCAATGCGCCAGCAGAGTTTTTCCGTCCCGGTCTTTTGCGTTGATTTCTTTAAAGTCGGTCATATTTTCGATCAGCAGTTTAGCGATGTCCGTATCTTCGCTTTTAACGGCATAATACAACGCGGGGTACCCGTCATTATTTATGGAATTTATGTCGGCTCCCTTTTCGACTAAATATTTTGATATTTCGCTTTTTCCGCCCTTGATTGAATAATGCACGAGGGTGTCGCCCTTACTATCTTTTGTTTTGAGGTCGGCCCCTTTTTCGGCCAGCGCTTTTACCATTTCGATCTTTGCGGACATTACGGCGTATATGATAACGGATCTGCCTTCATTATCGGTAACTTTGGCGTCGGCGCCCCTGGATATCAATTTTTCATAAAGAGGCGCATTCCCGATCTTGGCGGCATATAACAAAGCGGTCATTCCGGCTTTGTTTTTCAGGTTCAGATCGGCGTCGCCGGTTATTAAAAAATCCGTCAATTCTTTCAGATTCTGATTTATTGCAAAAAACAACGCCGTATTGTTATTTTCATCCTGATAATTAATATTCGCTCCCTGTTTGATAAATTCCTTGACCTCTTCCGTATATCCGTCACGGGCGGCTTTGATCATCTGCTCGTTGATCTCCGCCTGTTTTTCCGGCTTCAGGACTTTGGCTTTTTTATCGGGCGCTTTCAGAGGAGTTTTATCGCCTTCGGCATTTTCAGACTTCGAGGGCTGGTCGGCTGCTTTATTTGTTTTCTCAACCGCAATGCCTTTTAAAAATTCATTTACTTTTTCATGTCCTTTTTTTTCCGCGAGGGAAAGTGCCGTTTCGCCGTTACTTGCCTGTATTTTAACGTCCGCCCCGTTTTTGACAAGCAATGTTACAACATCGATATGGCCGAAATTCGACGCTATCATTAAGGGCGTATATCCGTTTTTATCCTGCAGATTAATGTCAGCGCCTTTTTCTATAGAGAGTTTTGCAAGTTCGACGTCGTTTTTCGCCGATGATTTTATCAAATCTTCGTTCACGCCGGCAAATAATAAATCAGCGAATAAAAAGACACATGTCAATAAAATCAGCATTAAACGGATTTTTCTCATTTATAAACCTCACTGAATAATGAATTTTAAAAATATTTTTTACAATAAAATTGTATCATAAATTGAGATTTTATTCAACTTCCATTTTTACTGTTCAGCCGGGGAAAAGTCTTTCCCCGCGGCCGGGTCTCGCACCCCGGCCTCCCCTTTCTGCGGGGGCTCGGCGCGCCCCCACAACGCCCCGCGCTTAAAACACATGATTTTCATCGAACACAAATCATTAACTTCACGCAAACAATGAATTTATTTTGCCAAAATCTCACGCCAAAAGTGCTTTTCGAGCTCCACCTTATCATTAAACGCCAAAAATATTTTATAGCAATTTCAACACGGTCTCGACGCATTTTTTCAAGTCCGCTTCGCCGTTCGACGAATCGGAAAATCCGTCGTTTGCAAGCAGGCGGATATTGTTTTTGACAAGCTCCCTCAGAACGCTTTTCATCAACCGGTTAGATTCAGAAATTTGAATATAATCCGAAACCAGGCTCCAATCTCTCGACTCCAGAAATCTCAAGATCGTGTTGAACGCTTTAAAAATTTCAGCCCAGTTCAGCCAGCGGATCTTATTGACCGACTTTAATTTTAAAAAGTCAGACCATCTTTTCTGGTCGAGCGCGATTTTAATTTCTTTTCCATTAGGCGTAAGCCGGGCCATTCCAGATCTTTCGAATTCGGCGCAGGCCTGTCTGACGGTCGGCTGCGAATAATATATTTTTTTCGAAATTTCAGTCGGATTGCCCGTCTCATGGGTCAATAAATATGCGATAAGCTCAGCGCGCAGGTTGATTCCGAACAAATATCTCAATCTGATGACGAGGTTCGACACACGAAACGCTTCGATCCTGGCCGATAGTTTTCTTAAATTCAGTTCCGGCCTAAGCCATCCGCGGCGCGCGAAATCTTCATCGACTTCACCTCTGACGGGCAGCGGCCCGCCATCGAGCGACAGAAAAAGAGGCGTTTTCTTTTTGCTTTTTTTATCGGCCATCTTTTTCCACTTTGCGCTCCTGTTATTGCGCGCCAGGACCGACGATACAGCCGCGACCAGCGATTCGTCGCCGCCGCCGTCCGCCTTCATAATGTTCTGCATGCGCTGCACGTTTATAATCTCTTCATTTTCGACCAGCCACGAAAGCGCTTCGTCATAAAGCCTCGCGTCGTACCTGCCGGCTTCGGCGGTGAACAGAATCAGCGCCTCCGGATCGATAATCCGATTTTCTGAAATATTAAAATCGGAGTAAACGCCAAGAAGCGACCATTGCCGCCAGGCAAGGTCGAGCATCGAGCGTATAAATTGTTTTTTATATTCTTCCAGCCGCATCTTTAAACCCCATTATTAATAAACATTGCCGCAATTCATTTCGAAACTCAACCGAGGCGTCCTGTTCGAGAAGCCATGCCGCCGCACCGGAAATTTCATCGCTTTTCGGTTCGAGTTTAACGAGATCCTGAAAATGACGTGAAGCCGGCCCGTGATCGGTAGCGGCATATAGTTTGAAATATATCTGGTCGATTCTGTCGATAAAATATATTTTTAAAAATTTACCGTAATTAACGGGATGAAGTCTTTTAATGAAGCCTTCGGGAGGCCCGAAATCGATCAGCGACGCCGGGCCTGAATTGATCCAACCCTCTGGCAGGTTAAAATCTTCGGCGACTTTCGCGATGGCCTGATTCAAATAATCAGGAAACTTAATGCATTTGACCAGCTCGCCATGTCGCATCAGAGCGAGAACGTCGATGTCTCTGGTCGTTCTTTCGATCAATCCAAGCGCGTTGAGCGCCGAGCCGCCGCACACCACAAGTTCGGTAAGCGGGCATTGAGAAAATGACAGATGTTCATTGAGCGCGCTCAAAATATTATTAAGGTTCGATGCGTCAAACAAAAAATTATTCATAACTTATACCTATTATAATGATATTATTAACCTATTAATAATATTATAGCATACTTTTAATTTTAATGAAATAATTTTTTTATTGCGGTCCTTTCTTTTTATTTTACAGCTGAAGCAGCCCAAAAGGGTTAAGAATCCCGCGACTTGTTAATCAGCCTCGTCGGGGTATGGGTTTATTTTCATTTTTTCTTTCAGCCGGGGAAAAGCCTTTCCCCGCGGCCGGGTCTTAAGCCCCGGCCTCCCCTTTCTACGGGGGCTCGGCGAGCCCCCGCAACGTCCCGCGCCGAAGCCATCATTTCATCAAGAAAATCAAAGTGATCTTACAGGCTCTCCTGTGAACCGTTCCAGGCTTTTTCAATCTCGCGCCAGTCGCCCTCGATCACGAACGGATTCAACTTGACGCGCTTTCCGCATTTGGGGCATGGCATTTCAGTGCCAAGCGCCGATGCTGGAATTTCAGTCCATTTGCGGCAGTGGGTGCAGCCGAAGGCGTGGGTGTCGCCATCGGGGTCGTGCCATGCGGTGAGGATGTGGGGGCCTGGATAATGATTCATTAAATCAAAGGAATTTGCTTTATCTGATCCATCGACGACAACGAAAGAATTGCCAGCAATGGCTGCCACAAGAAACATAGACGATAATGCAACTGATGCAAGACATTTGCCACTAATTAAATCCCACACACGTAGTGTTGTGTCATCACTACCAGAAACCGCGGTCTTGCCGTCTGGCGTAATAGCTACGGTATTAACATAACCCGTGTGCTCATGCCCTTCAAAAGTTTTCAATAAAACCGGACAGGGATTATACGATTTTCGCGTGCCTTTCTTTTTCAAAAATAACGGCAAATCATTTATTTTTTTTATAAGTTCCTCAGCTTGATCCGCGACCATTCCACCTTCCGAACTGTTATACGCCTGCTGAATACAAAACTTCGGAATATTTAAGGCATTTTTAACAAATTCATGTGCTGAACCATTGACAAACCTCGAAAACGCCTCTATTTTTTCCAAGCAAGTTAAATTCTTCGTATTTTTCAATCTTTCAATTTTCGCGTCTATCTCTTCGTCAGTAAATATCTTAACCGAATCGATATGCGGCAGCTGATTATTATCAGGATCACTCGAGTATTTTATCAAATCATCGACATATTTTTTAATTTTAGCCTGGTGCTTCTTTTCTTCTTCAACTCGGTCCTGCGCCTCTGGCAATGAGTTAATCGCCTCCTGATAATCTTCGAGCAGATCATAATTCATCCCCGCAACGCATTTTGTATCGATGAAATTCAGGTCGGTCAGAACATTTGTAATTTCATCGAACATTTCAGCCTTGCGCAGTTGAAATGGCAGTTCGGAGCATTTGCGATAATTCGGAACACTTTTTTTATCTTTGGTGGGGGTTGAACTTTCAATATATAAAGGCTGCTCCAGAAAATATTTCGCCAGAATTTCATGCCTTTTTAATTTATTTTCGGCGGTTATAAATCGCTTTTTCGTCACTTCGCACAGCTGCCTGTGATAAAAATTCAAAAGCGATGTGCCGTCGGCCGCTTTTTCAGTAAGATACGGCGCAAGGTCGAAATATAATTTTGACCAGATGACGACCGGAATTCTTTCGCGCTCGTTTATGCTGCCGCCTTCCTTTAATTTCCAGTATGAAATTTCGTTGAAATGCGTATAAAATTCATCGTCATGCGTCAGAACCTCGATCATTTCATCGTCGGTCAGGCCGTTTTTAGCGGCGGCGAGATATCCGAGGCTGCGGCTTACAAGCTCTTTGCCATGAGTGCGGAAGAGGCGTTCGAACAGAACATCGAACATCGATTCATAATCATGGCCGATCTTTGTGTGCGCATCGTCATCGAACGATCGCCATAAGACGGCTTCTTCGAGCAGCAATTTAAAATATAACGGATAAGGGCAATTTTTATATGCCTCAATGACTTTTTCATATTGGCCCTCGCCCTTCAATTTTCGCTTTTTGGCCGAAAGCCATGTAGCTAAAAACTCCTCGCCTTCTTCTTTCGACATACCGGTTATCTCAACTATATTTTCCGGCGGTGTCGAATTTTCGAGCGATTCGTAGCAGCCATAGCTTTTAAGAGTTGATAATACGATTTTCACGTTAGCCGGAAGTTGAGTTGGAAGCCATGTCGAAACTTCATCGCGTTCTCATATTCAAGAAGCTGATCGAGCGCGTCGATAAAAAGCGCAAGGGTTTTATTGGGAGGTATCTTGCCAAGAAGTTCCTTGAAAATATCCGGCAGATAACGCATGTCGGAAGATATTTCTTTTTCAAAAGCTATGTTGAATTTATTCTTTATCTCTTCGCAAATCGATTTCAATAGCAATCGAATGTCCGCCGAATCGGCCGTGGCACCGATAAATCTTGAAATAACAGTCAGGCCTGCCGCATTTTGCTCTCCGGACTTTTCAGGATCAATATTATCTTAGTGTAATATATCGATCGCCTCGCGAGTAGCGAAGTTTTGCCGCAGCCCGATATTCCCCATAACAGCAAGGGCGAATGGACTTCGGTTTTATTCGATTTAACGTATTCGTCGATTTTTTTCGGCAGCTCAACTCGGCCGATGAACACCCCAGACCGATCTCTTCCAAACTTGTTGTGGCTGATGATTTCACGTTCGAGCGCGCCGATCTATTTGTCAGACGCTATTCTGTCGAGTATCGCATTGGTGAGCGCGGCCTTTACGTCCTCACCGAATTTTTCGATGTGGTCCGTCGCTATCGGAATTTCGTCGCCTTCTTGCGGTCTTTTTCTTCTATCCATTTGACGTCGTATTTGAATATATTTTTGGGTATCTGCCGGCGAAGATTATTCTTGACTTTGTTGAGAAGGCTGCGTGGGTAGGTATCTATATTGCCGTTTCGGCCGATATCGACATATTTTTCGGCGGGGCCGCTTGCGAGCAGGCCTTTAATATGTCTGAAAAACGCGAATACATGTTTCCTGGCTGTCGATTCGGATAACGCGCCCCGCGGCGATCTCCTGGGCGGTCGCCGATAGTTTGAATTTAAGCCTGGTCGGCTCCGATATATTAACTTTATCGCATGCTTCGGCGAAAAAAGAGTGAAGGACGGTTTCAGCGTGATTCCATTCTGCTTCTTCGAGCTTGCGAGCCTCTTCTCGTGCCGCCTCCGGCATATCGTCGGTGATCTTCGGGTCGCGCGGAACAAGGCAGTAGGCCGCTGGATCGGCGTTTTCATCGAGCATATACCATTTTTCAAGAAGCGACTTGACTTCAATTAAATCCGCATTACCCGGCGATAATTTCAATTTATTTTCAAGATGATATCGCGCTGCGTCGAAATCGGTCTGCGGGATCTCATAAGGCAGCGGCAGCCAGCCATAGCGGTTGCCGAGCAATATTATGAAATTAGGCCGCGGCGATATCTTCTGGCTGCGTTTAATCTCTTCGAGGCATATCCTCATCGTCTGCTGGTCGTACGCGGATTCGCTCGTGACTCCCCAGCGCAGATCGACCGCCTGAAACCGATAGCCGTGCGATTCGCACAGGTTTTTCAATTCGGGAAATATTTTCTTCTGGAGATGATTGCGCTCGGGCCGGGTGTCTGAAAAAGTCGAACTGACGAATATTCTGAATATTTTACTTTCGAGCTCGCCGCCTTCGAAAGCTTTCGAATCGCCGGCGCGGCCGTCGGGCACGTTCGGCGCATCGGTTGAATGCGGCATATCTATATTGTTTTCAGTTATTTTTACCTCCGACGATAAGTCGAATTATAAAATAGTGTTGTTTAAAAACCGCTAAACTAATTTTATGAATTCTTCGATATTTATTCCGGTCTGACGAATAATTGCCCGAAACGTTCCGCGGTCGAGCACCTTCAGACTGTGTGTAAACCCAATTATTTTTCAATCCCGTTTGGTATAGCATGTTAATTTTTTTTAATTTTTTTCTTTATAAACCCAATTAATTTTTTTA
>Ga0209212_1001230_pt1 | contig 43236 bp, 42 predicted proteins | sample RifGroC2_FD_183996 | JGI IMG/M metagenome (GOLD analysis project Ga0209212, IMG submission 183996) | Groundwater microbial communities from Rifle, Colorado, USA - Groundwater C2 (SPAdes) (version 2) | ecosystem: Environmental > Aquatic > Deep subsurface > Groundwater | place: Rifle, Colorado... | reverse complement strand
AATCTTAAAACAAAATGGAACAATTTGGGAACAAAATGAAAAAATGGCTATTTGCTAAAACGCCGAAACCCTTGATATAAAAGAGTACCCTGGATTGGATTCGAACCAATGACCTACCGCTTAGAAGTCTGATTTTTCGCTATTTTTCAGCACTTACAAAATCAAAATATTCTTATTTCATAAGGGTTTTAACGATTTTGATTAAAATATGAATTCAGTGATTTTTCATTATCATTACACAAATATTACACAAGAAATTTTTAAAGTATAAAACTCCAAACCTTTTCGAAATCAATCACATTAACTGTGCTGTTATCATAAGTTTCCAAAAACTTTGTAGGTTTCTTAAATTTGGCTTTTGGATTGTATTTAAACTCAAAACCGTCAAGCTGTCCTGAATGTTCTTCAATATAATCAACTTCTTGCCCTGAATACATACGCCAAAAATATTTATTTACAAATCTTTCATAAGCCTGATTGTATTTTAATCGTTCAACGATGCAAAAATTTTCCCATAATGCTCCTACATCATCCCTTTTATCAAGGGTGTTAAAATTTTCAATGATTGCATTTCTTATCCCCAAGTCATAAAAATAAACTTTTTGTGATTTGCCGATTTCTTTTCGTAGATTTCTGCTAAAAGACCTTAAAGAAAAAACAATAAAACATTTTTCCAGTAGGTCAATGTATTTAGATACTGTTTGACTGCTAACTTCAAGAGTTTGGGCAATTTCGCTAAAAGAAACCTCACTCCCTACCTGTAAAGCCAAAAGTTTAAGTAAATCCAACAAAACCTTTGAATTACGTACATTATCAAAAATCAAAATATCTTTGTACAAGTATTTAGAGGCAATATCATCAAGTTCCTGTATTGCTTCTCTTTCAGACAGATTAAAGACAGAAGGATAAGTTCCAAAACGTAAAATATTTTCTAATTTGCCAGAAATATTAAATAAATCCTGTTTGGTTTTAATTTCTGCTATTGATAGAGGAAAAAGCTTAAACTCTCTGCTTCTGCCAACAAGAGGTTCACCGATTTTATTAACAAGGTCAAAACTACTCGAACCAGTAGCGATAATTTGAATTTCGGGGTATGTGTCGACAAGCAACTTCAGTGTTAAGCCAATGTTGTCAATATTTTGGGCTTCATCCAGAACTATAAGTTGATTATCGCCAAAAAATTCTTTTAAGCTTAATTCGTTTGTTGTTTCAATTTTTGACTTAACAGAAATCGATTCACAGTTTAAATAAATACCTTTTTTGCCCTGCAACTCCTGTTCTTTCAGGATTTCTTTAGACAAAGTCGTTTTACCAGTGCGCCTTGCACCATAAATAACCACAACTTTTCCTTTATATAGAACTTCATTAATTTGTTTTTTAATACTTCTGTCAAACATAATAGACCTTTTAATAAAATAATGATTGTATTTTAAAAATTACTGATAAAAATTAAAGTATAGTTATTATTTTATCACTTTGTTGCTATTACTGCAATATATGAAAAATATTATAAAAGAAATTCAGGTAGTTTTTCAATGAAAATTATTTTTTTACCAAGATTTTAGAGAGTATTGGAACTTATTTATAGCTATAATTTATTTTTTACATTAACAGTTTTATAAGTGTATTTTAAAAATCACTTAATTTTATAGAGTTTTAAAAATGGACTTTAAAAACTATTGAGTTTTAAGAAAATAGGGTTATAATAAAAGAAAAAAGGCATTTGATATGATTGAAAGAAAAGAATATCTTAAAAAATTAATAGGTTTTAAAGATAAGCATCTTATAAAAATTATAACTGGAATTAGAAGATGCGGAAAATCAACACTCTTTGAAATATTTCAAAACTATTTATTGGAAAATAATGTAGACAAAAGCCAGATTATTGCAATAAATTTTGAAGATGTTGATAACGAAAAATTAACAGATTACAAGGTTTTACATGACTACATAAATAGCAAATTAGTCTCTGAAAAAATGAACTATATCTTTTTGGACGAAATACAGAATGTTCCCAATTTCCAAAAAGCTATAGATAGCTTGTTTATAAAGAAAAATGTTGATTTGTACCTTACTGGTTCAAATGCTTATATGCTTTCTGGAGAAATATCTACATTGTTATCAGGAAGATATGTTGAAATTCAAATGCTGCCTTTGGCTTTCAAAGAATATTTATCTGCATTTCCAGACAATACAAACTTAACAAGGCAATATCGAACTTATCTTGAAAACAGTTCATTTCCCTACACGCTGGAGCTTAATAACGACAAAAAACTTATAAAAGATTATTTAAGCGGAATTTATAATTCAGTAATCTTAAAAGATGTTGTTATGAGAAATAAAATTGCAGATGTTACTATGCTGGAAAGTATTATTAAATTTATGTTTGATAACATTAGCAATATTTCATCAACAAAAAAAATTAGTGATACTATGACTTCATGCGGAAGAAAAATCACAGCTCCGACCGTAGAAAACTATCTAAAAGCCCTTATTAACAGCTTTATCTTGTATCACGTCGGAAGATATGATGTAAAAGGCAAACAACATTTAAAAACAGGTGAAAAATATTATGTTGTTGATATTGGGTTAAGATATTTTCTATTGGGTTCCCAAAAAACTGACTGGGGACACGTTTTGGAAAATATAATTTATCTGGAACTTCTAAGACGGGGATATGAAATATACATAGGAAAGGTTGGAACTTTAGAAGTTGATTTTGTTGCTATAAAAGACGGAAATACTGAATACTATCAGATTGCTCAAACCGTTAGTCTGCCTGAAACGCTTACAAGAGAGTTAAAACCTTTAGAGAGTATAAAAGACCATAATCCAAAATTTTTAATTACTCTTGATGATGTTCCTTTAACAACGCATAAAGGAATTAAACAAATTAATGCCTTAGATTGGTTATGTGAGTAACAGTTTTTAAAAACAGGTTCGTTTAATTGATATGGCAAGCCTGATGATTTTTAATCGTAATTTATTTTCGGAATCATCCCTTATCCGTACATTAAAATATAAAGAAGTTTAAATATAAACAACTTTTGAATTTGGTTCGTCAAATGTAAAATATTTTTCAAAATCATTTAAATTTAAACAAAGATAATCTGTAAGTTCTTCTTTGGTATAGTCTAAATCGTATAAATAAGCATCAATCATTTCTTTTATGGTCAAAGGTGTTTCAGGTTTTATATAGACAGGTTCTTTCTTTCTATATCCATTTTTTGATAATTCCATAAAAATATATCTATATTGGTTTTCATTTATTGTTTTTAAATCTTTTGCCCTATAAGCAAGTGCCGCCATAGACACTTTCCATTCTTCTTTTAGTGTTTGTAATTTGTAAATATTAAGATTGTATAATTTATTCTTAATATCAATAGAAGGCATTAAAAAAGCGGAGGCAAATTTGTTTGCTTCTTGTTCTTTATTTGGCGAAATCTTATCTGTGTGAAAGAGAAGGTGTCCAAGTTCATGTGCAAGTGTAAATCTTTCTCTATCACCTGGCATCCCATCACGAATAAATATTACTGGATTTAAACCTTTTATCCAAATACTAAATCCATCGATTTTTTCTGTTCCAAAATCATACTTTATTATTATGCAACCAGCATTTTCTAGCACAGTTGTTAGATGCTTAATTGCTCCTGATGGTAAATTCCATTGTAATCTTAATTGTTCAGCTACATGCTCAATGTCATTGCCGAAATCGCTTAAATCTATAGAGTTTATAGTTTTGCTTGGCTCAGGTTTAACATTTTTTTGCAATTTCTTTAAACGACCTAAATAAATGCCAATAAGTGATTCAACAGAATAAAGTATTTTTTGTGGCAAATTTTGCCTTTTGCGGAAATTTCCACCGCCATGCAAACTTATAGGTAATCCTAAAGTATTACCTGATTCTATAAAGAAATTGTAAGGATAATCCAATCTTTCAATAAGTTTATCTAAAATTTCAGGAGAGATAGTCATTTCTCCCCTTTCTATTTTAGAATATCGACTTTGGTCTATTTTTAAATCTTTTGCTAATTGTGTTTGTGAAAGAAGTCTGCTTTTTCTTGCAAGTTCAATTTGATTTGGATTAACCTTGTTCGTTCTTCTTTCCTTTGTCATTCTGTTTTCTTTCCTTTTTTGCTTCTTCAGAAACATTCATTTTGATTTTGCGTTCTGGATGTTGCATATTATCAGATAATTTAATGATTTGTTGAGGTTCTTCAATCTCAAAACGGAAATTAAGTGCTTGACATACAACTTCTACCGAGTGGAGTTTTTCATAAAATTTGTCTGTCCAGTATCCAAAAGTAATAGGTATCGGAAACGGTAATTCCATTGTATTATATAATGCACTGTTTAATAAAGACAACTGTGTTTTAATAAATTGATTATTTCTGTATGTTTGAATATTTTGTGGTAATCCTTTACCTTTACGCCCATTAAGTTTTTTACATCTTCCAACAATCCCATTAAATGTAAACCTAAAAGAATTGTAGGGTCTTTCTGTTATTATTTCAGAAATAGCTTTAAATTCGTTTTCTAAAGAAAGAGTAGTAAACGTCCAAATACGAGTTGAACGATATCTGTTATCAGCTACTCCCCAAATTCTATCTCTCTTGGCTTCATTAAAACCTTTATGAAACGCATAATATATTCTGTTCAAAATTGGCTTTAACGCATTTTTTACACTTTCTTCTGTCAATTTTTAACTCCTGTATTTCAGTATACAAGTAGTATAACAGAAATTAACTGAAAAATCAAGATAAATTAGGTAAGTATTTAGGTATTTATGTTATTAGTTTAAAAATAGCCTGATTTAGCACCATATCGAACATATTTCCGTTAAAATTTTATTTCAAATTAGAAAAACATTTAGGACAAGACTATTTTTAACTTTACATGAAGATATATAAATTTATTGTATAATCAAACTTATCTACACGCTGATAATTGAGAGGGAATATATGTCGGATAAATTAACACGGGAAGAATTGAAATCATTCCTTAAAGAGGCAGCAAACCTGCTCAGAGGAAAGATAGACAGCTCTGATTTTAAACATTATATTTTGGGATTGCTGTTTTATAAAAGACTGAGCGATGTTTTTGATGAAGAATACAATAAAATAAAAACTCAATACGGTGAAACATTAGCAAAAAATAAAGATTTATACGGTGAAATTTTCTATATTCCTGAAGATTGTTCATGGAAAGATGTTCTTAAAACCTCTAAAAATATCGGTGAAAAGATAAATGATACTTTTGAGAAGATTACAAGAGAAAATGGTAAAAGACTTGAAGGTATTTTAAACAGGATTGATTTTAATGATAAGCAGATTTTGCCTGATGAAACTGTGTCAAACCTTGTAAATCATTTTAATCAGCATAATTTAGGCAATGAAAACGTATCGGGTGATTTACTCGGTGATGCTTATGAATATTTGATTGCTCAGTTTGCTGATGATGCAGGAAAAAAAGGCGGGGAATTCTATACACCTCATAAAATAGTAGAACTTCTTATAAAAATATTAAAGCCTGATGAAGGACAAAGCGTTTATGACCCTGCATGCGGTTCAGGCGGTATGCTTATCGAAGCTGGAAAATATCTACAAGATAATAATAAAAATGCTTTGAAACTATTTATGTACGGACAAGAGAACATTTATAACACTTATGTGCTTGCTCGTATGAATATGATTCTGCATGGATTTAATGATGCAAAGATTGAGCAGGGTGATACCTTTATAAATCCTCAGTTCTTCAATGATGATAAGACCTTAAAGCAGTTTGATATAGTGATTGCTAACCCTCCATGGAATTTAAAAAATTGGATGCACAATGTAAAAACAATAAATAATAAACAGCAAGTCGTTGATATAGAAGACAAATATAACCGTCTTACATTTGGAAGACCACCTGCAAGCAGTGGAGACTGGGCGTGGGTTCAACATATGTTTGCAAGTACTACCGAAAAAGGCAAGCTGGGAATTGTTTTAGATAACGGGGTTCTATTCAGAGGTAATAAGGAAGCTGAAGCAAGAAAGCAGTTTGTTGAAAACGACTTAATTGAAGCTGTTATTGGCTTACCTGCAAATCTTTTTGCTAATACAGGTTCTCCAGGGTGTTTGTTAATCATTAATAGAGACAAACCACAAGAACGAAAAAACAAAATAATCTTTATTGATGCAAGTAAAGACTACCTCGAAGGCAAAGCACAAAACCATTTGAGAGAAGAAGATGTTAAGAAAACGCTTGAAACTTATGAAACTTATGAAGCAATTGAGAAATATTGTTCTGTTTGCGAGCTGAGTGAAGTCAAAGAAAATGACTATAACCTTAATATTTCCAGATATGTAGATACAACAGAAGAAGAAATATCTGTAAATATTCCTGATGTGTTGAAGAATTTAAAAACTTTAGAATCTAAAAGAGCTGAAATCAACATAAAATTAGCGGGTTTCTTGCAAGAGGTCGGATATTAAAAATGGAACAAAACGAATTAATAATTTATCAAAGCAAAGACGGAAAAATTAACCTGAATATAGACCTCTATAACGAAACAGTTTGGTTGTCTTTAAATCAAATTGCTAAATTGTACGGCAAAGATAAATCAACAATATCAAGACATATAAAAAATATCTTTGAAAGTAAGGAGCTAAACGAGAGCTCAGTTGTTGCAAAAAACGCAACAACTGCTTCAGACGGTAAAACTTATAAAGTGGATTTTTACAATCTTGATATGATTATTTCTATCGGGTATCGTGTAAATTCAATTACAGCAACCCACTTTAGGCAATGGGCTACTCAAACCTTAAAAGAATATATTATTAAAGGTTTTGTTCTTAATTCTGAAAGATTAAAAGACCCTAAAGGTTGGGATTACTTTGATGAATTACTGGAACGTATCAGGGAAATCAGGGCTTCTGAAAAACGTTTTTATCAGAAGGTCAGGGATTTATTTGCATTAAGCAGCGACTATGTGGATGATATAAGTGCTTCAAATGAGTTTTTTGCTATAGCTCAAAACAAATTATTGTATGCCGTAACTGGTAATACTGCTCCTGAAATAATAATAAACAGGGGTAATTCAGAATTGCCTAATATGAATTTAAAGACTTGGAAGGGTTCTAAAGTCAGAAAACAAGATGTAATAACAGCAAAAAATTATCTGCAAGAAACGGAAATTAAAGCTCTTGATAGATTTGTTGTGATGTTTTTGGATTATGCAGAGAATCAGGTTCTGCGAAGAAAAGATTTGAGAATGTCAGACTGGAAAGATAAGATTGATAAGTTTATAGAATTTAACGAATATTCTATTTTAACAAATGCAGGTTCCGTTTCTGCTGAAAAAGCTAAACAAATCGCACATCAAAGATATGAAGAGTTTGATAAAAAAAGAAAAGAACAAGAAGCTGTAGAAGCAAACGAGCAGGATTTCAAAGAACTGGAAGAGCTGGAAACAGAAATAAAAAAGCTTCCTAAGAATAAGGAGGCTTATAATGGCTGATTTTAAAAGAGATATGAACTCGGTTAATATTATTTCAGACCATTTTCACCGCTTGGTGCATATGGTGGAAATCGCCTCTATAATGAGACAAGAGGTAAAAGATGATGAGTAGCTTAATGCAAGAAAAACAAGGATATAAAGAAACAGCAATAGGTAGAATTCCAGAAGATTGGGAAGTTAAAACTTTATCTAAAATTGCAAAAATCACAATGGGACAATCGCCAGATTCCAATTATTGTAATGATACAGGGAATGGTATACCGTTTTTTCAAGGCAATGCTGATTTTGGTTCAAAATATCCTGTTACAAGGTATTGGACAACTCAACCGACTAAAAAAGCTTTTACTAATGATGTTTTAATGTCAGTAAGAGCACCAGTTGGAGCATTAAACTATTCTAATCTTGAATGTTGCATAGGCAGAGGCTTATGTGCGATAAAAGCTATTAAAACAACTAAAGAGTTCATTTATTATTCTTTAAAACATAATATGAATCGTTTTAATCAATTAGCTCAAGGGAGTACGTTTGAAGCAGTTAATAAAGCAGATGTTTATAATTTCAAAATCCCAACCCCTCCAACACAAGAGCAGCAAAAAATTGCTGAAATTCTTAGCTGTGTTGATGATTCGATAGAAAAAACAGATGAAATTATCAAACAAGCTGAAGAACTTAAAAAAGGCTTGATGCAAGAACTTTTTACAAAAGGTTTAGGGCATACGGATTTTCAAGAAACCAAAATCGGCACAATTCCTAAAGACTGGGAAATCAAACAATTTAAAGATGTATCCAAGGTTAATCAAGGCTTGCAGATTGCAATATCTGAACGACATAAAGAAAAAAAAGCAAATAGGCATATTTATATAACAATTCAGTATCTAAACACTTTAAAAAATCCTGAATACGTTGAAAATCCATTGTCTAGCGTTATGTGCAACAAAGACGATGTATTAATGACAAGAACAGGTAATACAGGCATAGTTATAACCAATGTAGAAGGTGTATTTCACAATAATTTCTTCAAAATTGACTTTGATAGAGGCATTTTAAATAAAGACTTTCTTGTTTATTATTTGAGAAGACCAAAGTTAAAGGATTTATTATTAGCTTATGCAGGCTCTACAACTATACCAGACCTTAATCACGGTGATTTTTATGCAATACCAGTAGTCTTGCCTAAAATAGAAGAACAGCAAAAAATTGCTGAAATTCTTTCTGGAGTTGATAAAAAAATAGAAACAGAACGTAATTACAAAACAGAACTCGAAGAACTTAAAAAAGGAATTATGCAAGACCTTCTCACAGGAAAAAGAAGGGTTAAGGTGTAAGTATGAGCATTAAAATTGAAGCAAGAAAAACTAAGGATAAAGCTTGTGAGTTATTAGAGCAACAAATTGAATTGCTTAAAAACACAGAAGACCAAAAAGACTTGCATATCAGACAAAATATAATTATTAATTATGCAGTAAGAATATACGGAAATGCAAGCAGAGAAGCTATGATGGTAGCGAATGCTTCAACCAAGGAAGAAATAATCGAGTTTCTGAAATCTTTTATCGATGATTTAAAAAGTTTAGGTTTACCTTATAATTCAAGCTTTTCAGGTTCAAAAAACGAAATTAACGTAAACACTAGCAATAATAATCATTTGACCCAAACTCAAAATGTTGAAGTAGATATAATCCTTGAAACAATAATGGATGAAATTCCTCCTGCCAGAATAAGAGAAATAGAAGAAATCGTAAAATCTGAAGAGCCAAAAGAAAATAAACTGAAAAAAATTGGAGAAAAGTTAAAAGATACAGGTATTGAGGTAGTAGCTTCCACCCTCGCTAAGGTTATCGGTCAGTCTATGGGATTACAATAAAAATGTTGCAACGCAAAAATTTTATAAATAATAAAAAGAAAAATTGTTTAAATTGCGTTTTTTGCTTAAGGAACAGAGTTTATAATTATAGCGGCTATATGGGGATGCATCCATATTCAAAGGAACTTATAGAGCCTTTATCAGATGTTGAAAGAGAAGAAGCTAAAAGTAATAATTATGATTTTATTGGCAAGAAAATTAGAGCTTTTGAAGAGTGGAATAAAAAATATGAAAAAGCTTTAGAAGAAAAAGATTTAGAAATTGATAATTCAACAATGCCTGACTTTAGGAAAATTATTGCAAAGAGTCAATATAGACCAAATCTGATAATTGGACAAAATAGTCCCAATGCAACAGAAATACTTGGAATTGAGAAACGTCCTTCTAATGTTCCAGAAGAAGATTATATATCTTGTTGGCAAGGACAATGGAATGAAGATAAAAATCCCGAATTAATTAATCAGAGGACAATATTACAGAATAAAAATTGTGCTTTCTTTTATGCTTACAGTAAAATAGGAACTAAAACTCTTGAAGCATGTGAAAAAGAAAGAATAGAAGAACAAAAAAGGCAAGATGATAAGAATATTACAATTAAAAATTCGTTAATATATTTATTTATTGCTTTTTTAGGTTTGCCAATAGGAATTGGAGTTTATAAATACCAAGTTTGGGATGCAGAACAGAAAAAGACTAAAATTGTTGATAATAAACCTTTAGAAATTGCAAAATCCTCCGAAACGAAGGCAAAGCAGACTAAAGTTATCGTAAAGCAAGCTACAAAGCCAAATATTAAAAAACCTAAAATAGGAACTAAATCATAGATGTACTCTGAATATAAAACAGTTGAAAAACCAATAATCAAAGCCCTCCAAAAACTTGGCTGGGATTATATTAAGCCTGAGCAAAATAAAGAGCTTAGAAATAATGCAACTGATTTTTTTATATTCCCGCATCTTAAAAAGGCGATTCTCAAGCTGAATGAGAACAAAGGGATTACAGAAGAACATGCAGATGCAATCATCAACAAACTTAAGCGTCTTAATGACAATGAAGAGTTTTATTACTGGCTGAAAGGCGAACGTTCTTTCAAGCCCGCTTCTGACAAGAAGAACGTAACCATAAGTTTAATAGACTTTAAGACCATTGCAAACAATGACTTTACTGTTACAAATCAATATACCTGTCCAGTAACTGACCATTCAACCACTAACGATAAAAATATTCGTCCTGACATTATGCTTTTAGTCAACGGCATTCCTATATCGCTTATAGAATGTAAGGTTCTCAGTACTGACGGCTCAAATGTACGAGAAGGACACAAACAATTAACCCGTTATCAGGAAGTTTGCCCTGATTTATTCTTTCCTAACGTATTTAACATCTCAACAGACGGTTTCAAGCTTAAATATGGCTCAACAGGTTCGCCTTACAGATATTTTGCAGAGTGGAAAGACAAAACTGGCTTCCCCGAAGAAATTCTTGAAGATAGTGCTTTCAAAGCCTATGCAGAAGAAAACAAGAAAGAGTTTAATCCGTTTATTGACCATCAGGTATGGGGATTATTGAACAAAAAGAACTTTTTAGACCTGATTCAGAATTTTGTAGTCTTTGAAACACGAGAAGGCACAACTGTTAAGAAAATAGCCCGTTATCAACAATTTAGAGCAGTAAATAAAATTGTCGACAGGGTTATTAAAGGTGAGATGAAAACAGGTTTAATCTGGCACACTCAGGGAAGCGGAAAATCTTTGACTATGCTTTTCACAGCTTGGAAGCTCAGAAAATTAACAGAGTTAAATAATCCGACTGTTTTGATAATTACTGACAGAATTGACCTTGATAACCAGATAGCAGACACTTTTGATGCTGTCAAAATGCCAAATACCGAAAGGGCTTCTTCAACATCAGACCTAAGAAAAAAGCTTATAGCTGATAAAAGACAGGTTATCATTTCAACAATCTTTAAATTTAACGACCTTAAAGATGTTTTGGTTGAACGGGACAATATAATAATCCTCATAGATGAAGCTCACAGGACTCAAGAAGGTGATAACTCCGCTGAGATGAGACGAAGCTTAAAGAATGCTTACTTCTTCGGATTTACAGGCACACCGATAGACAAAGAAGACACAAATACTCACCGTAATTTTGGTATGCGACCAGACAAACAAATTGAACGCTATATGGATTTATACAATATCAAAGAAGCTATTGATGACGGTGCAACAGTTCCCGTGCATTATCAGCTTAGAAATCGCAACTGGCATCTTTCTGATGTTGATATAGATAAAGTTATTGAAGAAGAATATAGTTTTCTCGATGAAGAAAGCACAGAAGTGCTTAAGAAAAAAGCTTCCAGCTTTACAACCTTCATGATGAAGCCTGAGAGACTGGAAAGCATTGCTCAAGATATAAAAGAACATTTCCTGACCAAAATAGAACCAAACGGCTTTAAAGCTCAAGTTGTATGCTACACAAGGGAAGCTTGCTTTATTATAAAAGAACATCTGGACAGGATTTTAGGCACTCAATATTCAGAAATAGTTTATAGCAAAGGACAAAATGACGTACCTGAAGTAGGGTCTAAAATAGATTTAAGGAAACATCACAAAACTAAAGAACAAATAAAACAAACCGTTTTGGATTTTAAAGACAAGAATCATCCTTTAAAAATTATTATTGTCCAAAGTATGCTGCTGACAGGTTTTGATGCTCCGATAGAACAGGTGATGTATTTAGACAGACCGCTAAAAGACCATAGCTTACTTCAAGCAGTAGCTAGAACTAACAGACCTTATGATAATAAAAAATGCGGCATCATCGTTGATTATTGCGGTGTACTTAAAAATCTTAATAAAGCACTAAACTTTAACGAAGAAGAAATAACAGGCTGTTTGATTGACTATGACAAGCTGAAAGATGAAATGGTAGATTTTCTTGAACAATTTGAAAGATTATTTACAGGCATAGAAAAATCAAATCTTTCTCATTGCCTAAAACATATAGAAGACAACAAATTAGATACAGAAGTCAGGACTTTATACAGAAATATAAGTCTTATTTATGAAACATTATCTCCAGACCCTTTTATTTTAGACTATTCAGATAGATACAAATGGACTACTCAAATTATAATTGCTTATAGACAATTAATTAGTCAAGAAAAGCCTGATATTTCTGATTATTTGGCTCATACGAGAGAGCTTATTCAGAGCACAATTAATCTTGATGATATAAATAAAGTTGCTCCAGTCTTTGTTGTTGATGATAATTACTTGAAAAAACTCGATGGTTCAAAATTAGATTTAGATGGCAGAGAAAGCACACTCGAACACCGTTTAAGAAGTATGCTTAGAGATAAAGTGGGCGATTTGCCTATTTATAAAACTCTTCAGGAACGTCTTCAGGAAATAATCGAAAACAAAAATGCCGATACAGCTCAAACAGTTCATTTGCTTGAACAATTAACGCTGGATACAGTTGATGCTTTAAAAGCAGATGAAGCAATGGCTGATACTAAGGGACAAAGAGCTATTTCTCAGATACTTAGAAATAAAATCCAAAACGAGGAAATTCTTAAAAACTTAACCTCAAAGATTCATGAAATAGTCTTAAATCATACAAGAGACTTCAAGAACTGGCAGGAACAAGGCACAAAGATTGCACAGATAAAAAAAGAACTGATAATCTTTTTTGCAACACTTAACATGCCTGAATTCAAGCTGGAACCCGATGAGTATTCAGACTTCTCTAATGAGTTACTTAAATACATTGAAAGTCATTATTGATGAACAGCACCTGTATTGAGATAGAAGGTATAGAAGTTCTACTAAGGAAGAGCTTGAAGGCAAAGCGTTGTAATATAACGGTTAAGCCCTTTGAAGGTGTCCGTGTCTCTGTTCCTCAAAGATTATCATTTGCTAAAGCTCAGGAATTTGCACAACAACATTCAGGCTGGATTAAAAAAAATATCAAGAAAATGCAGAAACACGAAGAAGTTTTTACAATTTTTGATGAAAAAACAATCTTTAAAACCCGCAGGCATGAACTGGTCTTAAAACAATCAGCGGTAAAAAACATCACAGCTACAATTAAAAACAATGAAATAATTGTAAAATACCCTTTAACTTTTAATGTTTTAGATTCAGAAGTACAAAAGGTTATTCGCAAGGGAATAATCAGGGCGTGGAGAGCTGAAGCAAAAGACTATTTAATTAAAAGAGTTAATGAATTAGCAAAAGAACATTTCTTTGACTATAAAAACTTAACTATTAAAGACCTTAAGTCAAGATGGGGAAGTTGCTCACAGGATAATAATATTAACTTAAATCTTCATCTTATGAGGCTTTCCAACGAGTTTATTGATTATGTGATTCTGCATGAGCTTGTTCATACTATAGAAAAAAATCACGGCAGAAAATTTTGGACTTTGTTAAAAGAAGTTTTTCCCGATGCTATAGAGCTTGATAAGAAGCTCAAAAACTTTAAGATACAAATTTATTGAATTATGCAGGAAAATGCATAATAAAAATTAATATATAACACTCTTTTGTTTGTCATTGTCAAAATGATTGTGATATATTCTACATAGTTTCTTTTCTATTTATTAGACAAAAGTAATGGAAGCAAGATGGAAGTAGTAAAAACAGATATCAATTTAGATGAATTAAATTTTTTCCTTAGAAAATCTCCAAAATATCATAAAAACTGGGTAGAAGAATATTGGAAAGAATATTTTTTTAAAGAAAAAAAAGATGCATTGGATAATGATAGAAAAAAATTGTATGAAGAACCAAACTTCTCTTTAAAAAATAATGACATCAATAATGCAATTATAGAATTAATAAAAAATAATGATGCCACAAGAGAAGAAATTATAGAATTATTTTTAGACAAACAAGAAAATTCGCATAAATATATAAAAATTTATAAGATTCCTGAAAACGTAGAAGTTCTCACAATTGAAAAAAATCTACTTGAGTTATTTGGAATAGATAAATTCAACAAGCATGAACTTTGTAAAAATATTAATAAAATAATTAACCAAAAGTTACAACTTATTTATATAAATAAAAAAAATGATAACGAATTTATTTTAGTTTATAACTATCTTGTTAAATGGAAAGAGTCTTCTGAAACAGACTCCATGAGTCTTGTTGAAAAAACGGATGTAACACCAGTTGTTATAAAAATAAATACTTTGAGCAGGTTTGCTGAATTGAGAATTACAAAACTTTCTAAAATGAAGACAATTGATGACTGCTATAAAGAACTGAAAAGTAAATTACAAAACATTCTAAAAATCGAAGAAGATGCTGAAGAAAAGCAATTGGAAGAATTTGTAATTGAAAGTAATGTAAATAAATTATTTTCAAATGCAAAATTAATTAAATATGAAGGAGAGCATACCTCCACAGATGATGGAAAAGTTTTAACCATAAAATTTAGTCTACACGGTGGGGCAGCAACCAAGGTTGATTATGCTAAACTTAAACCTTATGAATTATTAAAAGATTTAATAAATTCAAATTTGGTCATACGTGGCTCTTGGAATACTGACATTGAAAAAGATATTTTTATACCTAAAACCACAAGAAAAATAAGATTTGATGTTAGAAATAATGAAATAATCTCTCAGAGTAGCTTTACAGAGAAAGAATTAAATTATGCATTATCACACATTACAGACTATTCTGAATAAACTAAATAAAAATTTGCCTGATTATAAAGAGTATAAAAAACTTATCAACGATTTGGATAATTTTCTTTATAGTTTAAGTAATGAAGACAAATTAAGGATTTATCCATCAAATATAATATATAAATTAAAGCTTTCAACGAGCAATGCTGAAAGAATTTTAAAAATATTAACTAAAGCCACTATTGAAGGAATGTTTGAAGAAAATATTGAAGTTTGGTGTGATAAATATAATGTGAGAATTGCAGATGTTAATTCTAAACAAGAATTTTATTCATCACCAGACCAATGTGATTTTTGCGAAGAAGAGCATGAAATTCCAAGAAAAGACTTCAAAATAAGTCTTAAATTAAAGGAAAAACCAAGTTTTCTATATAATTTAATGAAAAAAATAGCTTAAACTTATGAATAATAATCTTCCAAGCGGGTTTGACCCAGACAAATTAGAACAATGGGAATGGTGGAAAAATAATATAAATGACGATGTAACTATTTTTATAAAAAAAAGGAATTTTTTTCTTGTAGAAAGCAATGAACATCTTTCCCATTTTAAGAAGACTTATGAATTATATATAAAACCATTAATAAGTTTTTTAAAGGGATTTTTATTTGGAAGCATAATCAGAACAATTATTACAGTTGTTATTGCAATATTAATACCGACTGTAGCCGTATTAGCACAAGATAACGCAATTAAAAATATTAAAAAGCATTGTATAGAAATAAAAAAAATGTGTCAAAGAAAGTTAAAACCGATAGTTAATAATAAAGGATAATTAAACAGCAAATTATAGAACAGTTTAATTATATATTTATTGACGGTGAATAATACAAAATAACATTGTGTATTATTCGTAACATTGCCTGTATTCATGATGCTGTCATGAATTGAACCTTATTCAAGAAAACTCACCACTTGAAAGTTGTTAAGGAATAATACATAATAGTATATATCATTGACTTAAGTCTTATAATGAGGTGGCAAAAATGGAACTTGTTGAACCTATCAGATGTAAGAAAAAAATTGAAGCGATTAAGAAAATTCTTAAAGCTTCAAGTATTAGAAATTATTGTTTTTTTACTCTTGGTATAAACTCAGGTCTTAGGATAAGCGACCTTCTTAATTTAAAAATCTCTGATGTTGTTGATGAAAAAGAAAAAGTTAAAGAGCGAATAAGCTTAAAAGAACAAAAAACAGGAAAGACAAAAGATTTCCCTGTTTCAGATGTTGCGAAGAAAGCTATTAAAGAATATCTTGATACACGTAAATACAGCCCCGAAGAGCCATTGTTTTTATCCAGAAAAGGAAAAACAAGAATTAATAGACAGCAGGCGTATAAAATCATCCATGATGCAGCTGTAAACGTTGGCATAAAAGATAACATTGGAACCCATACCCTAAGAAAAACTTTTGGTTATCACGCATACCAAACTGGTATTGATATTACACTTCTTCAAAAGCTGTTTAATCATTCAGCCCCCTGCATAACCCTTACATATATTGGCATAACTCAAGACCAGATTGATGATGTTTATCTTAATCTGAATTTATAAAAGCAGGAAAATAATTATCTAAAGAGATGTGTTTGCTGGTTATAGCAGTAAGGACACCGTGTCAAAGAATCCATTTTTGGATAATGACCTTTACCGCTACGGGAGCAATTGGAACAGAAAACCATATTACATTTGGGACACTGTTTCATATAACTTCTACTTTTGCAAATAGGACAAATTGGAGCTGTCATAGTAATTTTTCCTTTCTTGTTTTAATAAAACGCATACGAATTTTTCTTAAAACCATTAACTTTTTAATGATTTAAGCCAAGCTTTTTTCTATGGATTTGTGTAAAATAAATGTTTTTTTAAAATCCGCCTTATGATAGCCGTATCAATGTTTTTAAGGGTTTATGGTGTTTGGGTAAAAGCGTAATTCGCTAGTAAATCTCTAGCTTAATAAATTTTTGAAATTTTCAAGAATTCTTAAAAACTGCCTGAGAAATATCGGGACTTTGTGTATTGAGTCTTAAAATAATTTCTACATTATCCGCACTAAAAACTTGACTGTTGTCTGTGTAACCTGTTTCTTTAATTACATTTCTTACAATCGCTTCAACGTCAACAGAAGTTTTTGAGGAAATCTCTCCTGTAATGAAAACTGTATCAGCACTTGCACAAGTCTCACAAGCTACTCTTGAAGACGGGTCTTTTGAAAGATACGCATCCAGAACAGCATCTGAAATCCTGTCGCATAATTTGTCAGGATGTCCCTCGGTTACTGATTCTGATGTGAATAAATGTTTTGCCATAAATGCCTCCTAAGTTAAGTAACTCAGTAATAACAACTTATTTCGTAATGCAGGAGCTAAATGCGTTTGGTTTTGAGAAATTAAATACAAATTTAGCTTCTCTATATTTTTCAGGATGAAATTTTCCGTTAATTTATGGTGGCTTATACGTTTTAAATTAATTCTGTCTTGGAATTCTTTAATAAAACTCATATTAAGGTCTTGAAACGCAGAAATATCATCCCAGTAAACACTATCTCGGAATTCACGTATGAAATCCAAAGAAAGAATTTGTGTACTGCTTATTGTCTGCCAGTCAACAACATCCTTATGTTTTCTGAGAAAGCTCTCTGATAATTTTTGCCTAAATGAGATTAACCTCCAGTCATCGGCATCTAATCTGTCTGCAATACTTTTTATAAAGTCTTCAGAGAGGTCTTGGTACTGAAGAAAATATTTATGATTGAATTTATTGTAGTTTTTGTATAAAAAGTCTTCAGAAATTATGTTATTTTGAAAAACCTTTTTCATATTTAATTTATCTCTATAGGCAAGGATAAATTCATTATTCAGGTTTTTATTTCTCGAAATTTTATTAAAATCAAGTCTTAAAATATTATTACGGATTGTTTTTTGGCTGTATGATTCATAAATATTGTTAATACAGGAAAGCATCTTGCTAAATAAACCAGCTGCTCCCATCCCAACTCTGACAGGTCTTCCGCTTAAATATTCTTTAGGCGTTGTTCCTAAAAGCTTATCAACCCCTTCATTACAATTTTTTATTATATCTTTTGCACTCGGGTTAAGTATTAAATCTTTTTTAAAGCTAACATCACACTTTGAAGAAGTTGGTATATGCGTTCCTTCTGAAAAGAAAGGCAGTTTATAATCCTTCTTGTGTTTTTTGCCAATAATAAACATTTTTTCTTTTTTAATAGATTTATTTTCACAGATATACTTAATTAAAATTATTTTAGAATTATGTATATAACCAAAAATAAAGGGGTTTTTATCTGTTAAGAATTTTATTTTGAATAATGACAGGTTTATAAACCAATAACCGTTTCCATAAATACTTTCTGTATAAGCTGTAAATCTGTTATTGAGCAGAAAAGGTTTTGTATTATCAGAATAAACAAAAGCAAGCACTTTGATTTTAGGCACGGCACTTTGACTCAGGAGCATATTAAATCTCTCCTTGAAATCGATTGTGGACAGCTCATCAAAGATGTTTTTCACTAATACAACTCCTGAATTATTCCGTTCTTTATTTCATTAACAAATTTAATTTGTTTGGATATTTCTTCATAAAGGATGTTCAAACCTGATAATAGTTCTGTTATCCTTTTCAATTCTTCTTTTGAAGGTGGGATGGGTACTTGAAACTTATCAATGATTTGTTTTGAGATATTAGAAATGTTTGAAGTTGTAAAGTAATTAGTGCAATGCTGTTTAAATTTTTCAGAATTTATTACTTGTTCAAAATATTCAGGGGAAATGTTTTCTACAGCTTTATTTAACCTAAGTATTGCAAGAGTTGAACTAACCGTAGCTTTTTCAGGAAGCTTCTTTAATACTTCTTCTGTAATGAGTAATGTTTTACCAAGATTTTCTTTATTGGTTCCAAAGACGTTTACCAATATATCGCCTGCCTTAATGATTTTTGAATCATCATTAACAAGAGATGAAGGGATAAATTTAATATCATCAACACTAATAGATTTAAAAACCGCCATTGTATTATCTGACTTAACAGAAAGTTCTGATGCTTTATAGTTTTCACCTCTTGTAAATGTCGCTATATCAAAAAACTTTTCTTTTGAAAACTTTTTCAGTTCAAGTTTAATATCATCGAGATTCTTAGTATATTGATGATTTGAATCTTTTAGTTTCTTAAAAGAACTGTGAACATCAATTCTGGTCTCTTCTTTAAGATATGGAAAGATATTAAGGTCATGACCGACATAATTTATGTCTGTATGTGTAATATTCTGTGAGATACCTTTAATTTCATTGGAATCATTATATATTTCAACAATTTTATCAATATTATTTAATAATCGTATATTTTTTCTGTATGGATGAGTCGTGTAAAAACTTTCTGCATTTATGAATTGAACTTTTTTATCCGCAGGTTTCTGTTTATTAATTATTAATATAGCTCCTGTAAATGCTGTGTTATAAAAAATTTTCTCTGGTAAAAATATTACTGTCTCGAGAATATCTTTTTCTATAAGCCATTTTCTTAGCCGTTTCTCATTACCTGCACGTGATAAAAATGCGGAATCAATAATGACAACAGCTTTTTTATTAGCATAATATGTTGCAAGTTGAATGAATGCAACATCAGCAGAATTTTTAACAGGGTAAATCTTAACTCCTTCATATTGTTGAATATATTTAACTTCGTTTTCTTCAATTTTAACTTTATCGTATTCAGTTAAATTCCATGGTGGGTTTGTTATTACATAATCAAAATTGTCATCAGATGAATACAAAAGAGAGTCTTCCACTTTTATATCGGCATTAAGCTTATTTAAACCGTTTAAGTTTAAATAGCAAAGCTCTTTTACCTTTTCATCTTTTTCTATCGCATAGAATTCAATTTTTTTACCGACATTTTCTTTTGAAATTGCAGACAGAAGAGCTCCTGTTCCTGCTGCAAAATCCATAACCGTTGATTCAGGTTCAATATTAATAAGTTTGGAAACAAGCTCATTAACTTCTTTGGGAGTGTAAAAGCTGTTTTTATTATCTGCTAAGGAAACATCACCAAACAAATTTTCAAAGGATTCTGAAACCACATCTTTGTCGACAGAGTTAAACTCAATAGTATTAAATAACTGTATAAGAGCATCGCTATACAAATTGAGTTCACTCTCAAGTTCTCTGTTATCAATATTTTCTATGATTTGATTATCTTCTAATGCATTAGCTATATATCTAAAAGTACTTTTTGAACTTAAAATTTTCCTCCATGCGGATTTTAGATTTGAGTCAAAATAATATTTTTCCATTGCCATATACAGGAAATACTTTTCACAGTTAATGTTTCTTAAGATACCTGTTGCTGCTCTGAATAGCCTAATCAATTCTTCTTTTGTCAATTCAGATAAGTCTATTGGAGAGAATTCAACAAGGGAATAAGGTTTTGGATTTTCTCTTAAATGAGCTTCATTATATTCAATCAGGTTGTTATTTCTTAAAATACCTGCTACTTCAGCCATATTAGAATATTTATTGCCCGTAAATTCTTTTAAATCCTTAACCTGAAAGATTTCTTTATTTTCAGTTTCTACTTTTTTTTCAATGATAAAGAATGCTTTTCTATAGCGGTCTTCTATGGATGCAAGCGATTCATATTTATCTATAATTGTTCTTTTAGTATTTTCCATTTTTATTCCTCCTATATATTTAATTTATTTAATAATTTTAACTTACTTTTAAGAGTTTCAGAAATGTGGGATTGCCACATCAAAATTTCCGACAGGTTGAATTTTGCTATGTTTTCAAGAATAAAATCCTCTGATAATGAATTACTCCAGACATTTATTTTAAATTTATTCTTTTCAGATTTATTTTTCATTACTCCTCCACAAGCTTTCCGAACTTGCTCTGGAATAAATCAAACTCTGGGAGCATTATCAGCGTTTTTAACAAAGTCCTGTTAGCTGTAAGAATATCTTTGAATAATAATACAGCATACTCAGGAAGCATATTAAGCGAGTATTTTAAAAGATTAGCAAGATTTTTTTTGTTTAATATCAAAGATTTTGAAGCTATAGCTGAACAAAGAGCAAAATTTATATCAGGTTCTTTGGGAACTTTATCTGTCTTTCCGTCAAGTATAGATTTAATATCAGGTAATTTATCAAAACATTTGCTGTAACTAAAGAAATCGAATGCTGTTGATTGTCCTATAGAACCTGCTATAAATGGAAATGCTGAATCCATATCCATAATAGATAAGGTTTTATTAACCATTTCCCAAGTTCTCGGAGTAGGGAAAGCATTTTCACTTGACTCAGGATTAAATTTAAACAGATATGAGTTATTAAAATTCAGATAGCCCAGAATCCTTTTATCTATTTTATTTTGAATAGCCCATTGCTTCCAGTCATCAATATTTGGTTCTATTTCAAGATGTACAAGTCTGTTCGATAAAGCTTTTGAAAGTTTATGAGAAACAGAGCGGTCTTCTATTTTGTTTCCTGCTGCTAAAACCAAACAATTATCAGGAAGTTTATGCTCTCCGATTTTTCTATCCAGTATTATTTGATAAGCACACGCCTGTAAAGATTGAGGACAAGAAGTCAATTCATCCAAGAATAAAATATTTATAACATTATCAGAATTATCCATTTTAAATATTTCAGGTCTTAACCAGATTGCAGATTCTTTTTCTTTATCAACTACTGGGAGACCTCTCAAATCAACAGGATTAAACAGAATCAACCGAACGTCGATAAGGTTTACCTGTTTTCCTGTTCTTTCTTGCAGAAGTTCAGAGACTTTTTTAACTGCCTGAGATTTGCCGATTCCAGGCGAACCCCATAACATTATCGGCGGAATATTGTTAGTATCACCTGAACAATAAAGTTCCAAAAGAATTTCTATTAATTTATTTACTCTTATTAAGTTCATACTTTAATATTCTCCTTTAAATTAACCGTTAAACCAAAGGGAGCTTTAATATCTTTATCTCTTTCATTGTTTATTATCCATAAAGTGGGAATATACAATACATCATCAGGGAATTCCGCCATACCGTCTGTTAAAACGACTATAGTTTCAACCTCCAGATTATTATTTCTGATATATTCAAATGGAGCACTGAAATTTGTGCCACCACCTTTTATTGGTGCATTTTTTAAAACATCCTGTATATTTTCAAATGAAGTAAAATTCTTTACCCTGTTATTGAAATAGCCTAAATACCCTTTAAGGTTGCCAAATTGATTTATGCAACCAAGTATTTCTGAATATACTTCTATAACTTCACTTTCTTTAACTGAACCTGAAATATCTATAAAGAAAGCAATATTTTCCACGGTTTCTTCTGATGAATTAAAATCAGGAATAACAAAGTCAGAATCAGAATATCTTTTATCAGAAGGACAAAAAGAATAATCAAAAGTTTCTGGGATAATAAGTTCGTTTAATAAACTTCTCCAGTCTTTTTTAGGCGGAGTAATTTTATTCAATATATTTTTAATAATCCCTGTAGGTTCTTCTTTCCCTCTGGAAGCAGCGAGCTTTGCTGCTGATAATAATCTTGAATCCCATTCAGCTTGAGTAATTGAAGAATCCCAAAGACTATGGTCATCAAAATCAAAAGGAATATCAACTTTAATTTTGTTTATTATCAAGTATTGATAAATATCTTCGGCACACATTTTTTTAAACATTTTGCTGTATAGTGCTTTCTCAGGCATCTTGAAATAAAAGTCTTCAAAGTCTTTAAGGATAGAGTGAATGGCATAATCGGCAGCCACATTAAACAATTCAAGATTCCTGCCTTTTCTTCTTTCAAAATGATTTAAGGCATTGTGCATAATCTCATGAGCAGTTACCCAAGCAACTTCGCCATTTGTTAATTTTTTAATCCAATTTTTATTGAAGAAAATACTTCTCCCATCTGTTGCAGCAGATTCAATATCGTCTCGAAACTCATAATTAAAATACAAAGCAAGAACCCCAAAGAAAGGATATTCTGAAAGCAGCTTGATTTTAATCTTTGTGATTCTTTCAATATCTTTATTCATAAAAACCTTGCTCTTTTAATGTATCTAACCATTGATTTAGGAAAGAGTTTAATTCTGCTTTAAGCCGTGGATTGCAATTGTTGTTGTCATCATAGACATATTGAACAACACCAGCATAATGATTTTCGTAATAAACAGCTTCTGCCGTCTCGGATTCATTATTAATTCTTATCTCAATCATAGGGTCAGACATCAAGTCTCCGTTCTGTTCTCCGTAATGAGCCAAGATAATAGAATCTTTAGAATATTTCTCAATAACTAAATCCATGTACGGTTGATTCTTAATCTTTCTGTAAGCTACTTCATAGCCTTTAGAAAGGTATTTTTTAACATCCCCTGTTAAACTATTCAGCTTTTGATAAATCTGTTTTTCTATGCCCGCAGAATTTGATTTCATAAAGACAGCCTCATTATCTCTGGAATTTAAGAATTAGATTTTGAATCATATCCAAAGTATATCATATTGCTTTTAATTATGCAATCTTAAAATAAATATTTCGCTACTGTATATTTACACAGCTTCATGAAGTTTTATTTCTTTATCTTTATATTTTATTTAGAAAGAAATATTATAGCGGAGCGAATAAAATGAAAAATATTAAAATGCGGTCTAACTTGCAAAAGCTTATGGGATTTGGTTTTAAAGTCTTCAATGAATATAATGACGGGATGACAGGTTATTATGACCAGATTAATGATATAGATAAAATAATTAACACAAATGACACTGATACCTGCGGTTTCAGAATAAATGAATCACGAGACCTTATAATCATTGAAAAAGTTGAAGACTCCTTAAGTCCTTTTTTTGAGGTTCTGTTTGAAGATTCCATAAAAATATTTCAAAAAGACAGAACAATATTTATTTTAAAAAGAGCACCAAGATTTGACCATAAAATTGTTTTTCACTCTTTTGAAAATATAGGCACTGTTATATATAACTCTGGAACTTTTTGTTTTCCCAAAACAGAATTAGCAGAAGCATATATAGAAGACCATTCTATAAAGATGCCTTATGAATTCGATTATGAAGACTTTATTTATCTTAAATGCATTGATGTTGCTGGAAACAAATAAATTTAATGTTTTAATATAATTAATTAAACTCAAAAAGGGATTTGACTGGAACTTCCAAAGCTTCAGCAATTTTTATTATGACCTTCAGGTTTGCATATCGTTCCGCTCGTTCAATTCTGCCTATATAAGATTTATCAACATCAATAGATAAAGCTAAGGATTCTTGCGTAATCTGTTTAGCTTCCCTGAGTTCTTTTATTCTTTGACCAAATTTTAAAAAAACATCTTCATTCATAACTCATATTGTGGTGGAGTGTCTGAATATAATCGAGGACTCGTAGACAACTTGGGTAAAATATGTAATAATAAATAATGAAATTATTTTTATCTATATATTTTACCCAAGGGAATGTAAGGCTATTTAGAAAATTTTCGGTTATATTTTTTATAAATATATAACTTCAATATTATAAACCTTGTTGTTATAATAAAATTTCGATATTGTAAAAAGCTGGAAATATAGAAGAATTATGCAAGAAAATAATATTGACAATTATGATAATTGTTTAAACTGCAATTGTCCTTTATTATATCCGACAAAACCTTGTCCTAAGTGCGGGTATAGACGTTTTGATACGGTTAGGGATTTTTTTAATCGAATATTTAAGAAACAATCTATTAATAACAATTTTATAGATAATAATGAACTACAAAAAATTGAGACACCTTCAATTAAAGAAAATATAAACGATACTAAAATTTGTGATTTTTGCGGAAACACAATAAAAACTATAGCTAAGAAATGTCGTTATTGTAAAAATTATCTTGAGCCAAATGATAAGGCTTCTGAAAAAGAAATAACTAATGTAATAATCTCTGAAGTTAATCCAGAAAAAGAAGATATTACAAACTCAATTCAAAAAGAAAATAAGAAAAATTGTCCATTTTGCAAAAAAGAAATAAATATTTCAGCAAAAAAATGCAAATTTTGTAAAAATTGGTTAGTAGATAATATTAAAACTGAAGAAATTCCTTGCCCATTTTGTTCTGAATTAATCTTACCTACAGCAATTAAATGCAAGCATTGCGGAGAATGGATTAAAAAATCGGAAAATTTCAAACCAAACAAAAAATTAATAACAACAGGAAGCTTATTAGGTCTTTCTGTCGCTATACCTATTATTATATTTGCATATTACAAATATAATACCCTGCCTTCATGTGAAGAAAATCAAGTAACAAAGCAAGTTATTAATAATATTTATGAAAATGCCTTTGGCGAAAGCTTAGATTCTATTCCAGAAGGCATTTCTTTACAAAATATAATTACTGTTAAATCCTCTTCTAATCCTTCTAAATACTTTTGCAAAGCTGAATTAGCTAATTTAGGTGAGGATGGAGCCTCAAATTATTCTATCGAATATAATTATCAGTTTAATAATTCACATAATTTGGCTATAAATGTTACTTTATTGCCTCCTGATTGTTCTTCCTCTCAAACAACAAATCTTGCTATCAGTCTTTTTAAAGATAATAGTGCTTATTTTAAAGAATCTAACTGGAATTTTATTGGAGATAAAGTTGGAGACGTTTCAATAGATGCAACAAGACTTGTCAATTATGATGATAAAATTAAAAAATATTCCTGTGAAGCAAACATAGTCCTTAAGGCAAAAGAAGGAAAAGTTTTAACCCTCTCTCCGTTCGATACAAACAATGCTTCGGAAGAAATAAAATGTGCCATTAGTTATACATCTCAGTTTACAGATAAAGGGAAACAACAGTACGTGCAGGCTAATATAGATTCATCTTCTTGTGAATATAGATAAGGAGTGTAAATTGGATACACGGTCTTCTTTAAAGATTTGTCCGCATTGTGAAGAAAATATATCACAAGATTCAATTACTTGTGAATATTGTGGAGAGGTGCTTCCGATTATAAACGAAAATATTGTGAAAAATTCAGATGCTAATGTTAAAAAATGTACTTTTTGTTTTGAAAATATTCCTTTAGACTCAAAATTTTGTAATTTCTGTCATGAAGAATTAGTTCAACCCAGTTTGAATTCTGAGAATCGGTTTGAAAAAACAAATGAGAGTCCATTCAAAAGTAAATATATAATTGTTTTTAGTATTTCTTTTATAATTTTATTTCTTTTATGTTGTCTTGGTATGAAAATTTACGATAGTGATATTAATAATAATATTTTTGGTAATAAATCTTTTTTCTCTAAGCCACAAGATAAAAATACAGAGATAAATCAGGATGAAAATTATTATATAAATATAGCTGATGAGAATGAAAAAGATAATCAGCACGAGTCAGCTATCCAAAACCTTAAAAAAGCGTTAGAAATAAACCCTGAATCATTTCAAGCCTATTTGAAGTTAGGTTTGATTCATTCCAATATGGGGCACAATGAATTAGCACTAAAAAATTATAAAAAAGCGTTAGAAATAAATCCTGCTTCTGCGATTGTTTATAAAAATATGGGAGTCATTTACGATAGACAAGGTAGTTATGAATTAGCTGTAAAGACTTACAAGAAAGCGATTAGCATTGACCCTGACTTGTCTGATGTTTATTATAACCTTGCATTAACCTATTCCAAAACTTTTGATAGCGATAATGCAATCACTTATTGTCAAAAAGCCATTAATTTAAAACCTGATTATAAAAAATATTCATTGCTTGGTAGTTTATATAATTCAAAAGGAGATTATGATAATGCTGCTTTATATTATCAAAAATCTGTTAAAGCAAAGCCTGATTATGATATATACTCTATTTTGGCAGAAATATATAAAAATAAAAAGGCTTATCCTAATGCTATTGAAGCTTATAAGGGAATGATTAAGCTGAAGCCACAAGAAGCATCAAATTATATTGAAGTTGGGGATATTTATTTATCTGAAACTAAATATGATAATGCCGTTACATATTATAAAAAAGCTCTTAATGAAAGTCCTAATGATTCTTCTATACAGTACAAAATAGAACAGGCTAACTCGACTAAAATGCAATCATCCTCATATCAAAGTAATGATTCAAGTTCTGATGATGTAAACTTTGGTCCTTACATGCGTGAATTGCAAAGAAGAATCAAACGAAACTGGCATCCACCAAGAGGAAGCCAAAGTAAAAGAGTTGTTGTTCTTTTCAAAGTAAGTAAAGACGGCGGGTTATTAGAATTAAATATAAAAGAAAGTTCTGGTGATTCTGAAACTGATGATGTTGCATTAGAAGCTATCAAAATGAGTACTCCTTTTCGTTCATTACCGTCAGAATACAAAGGAAAGGATATTGATATTCAATTCAAGTTTGATTATAACGTTTTTTCAAAATCTGATAGTTCTGGTCCAGGAAATCCCGATGGCTCAAGTGGTTATTCAAAATCTTATAGTTCTAATTCAAACAATCCACCTATAAACAATGGTAATAATTATGTTCAAAATAGAGAAATAAAAAAATCAGAAGATATGATTTTAAATTAAATGAGGCGTATAAATATGACAAAAAAATCATTATCAATATTTATTTTGTTTATTTTTGTAATTTCTCCTGTTCTTGCTGCAAATTGGACTGAAATTACAACCAAAAAAGGAATCAAACTATTTATAGATGATTCAACAATATCTGTAAAAGATAATACTGTCTTTTATTGGCTTAATTTTAAAGCAGGCGACAATTCAAATAATAAAATGTATATGATTTCTAATTGTGAAGATAATACAAACGGAATTTTATCAACAATTAAAACTTATCCTAACGGTAAAGTTATAAAAGATGAAAAAGACCAAAATAATTTTAGTATGAATAAAGTTGTGCCAGACTCTTTAAGTGAAAATGCACACATTTATGCCTGCAATATAATTTCTAACAATACATTAAAATGGACAACATTAATGAATAACAAACAAAAAGCAATTTTAAACCAAGATTTTTATAATGCTGAAAATTTTTTAAGGCAAGCTTTTGATGAAGCGACTGTATTAAATCAAAATGGATTTGGCAAAAATTATTTGGTTAGAACAAATTTAGAACTTGCTGATTTTTATAAAAATCAAAATAGGTATACGGATGCTCTTCAACTGTATCAAAATTTACAATATTTAACCCAAAATGATGAAAAATATAATGATATCTCTTCTCAAATTCCAAATACAATTCAAGATTTGAAATATAAAATAAATGATGAAATGTCCAGACAGCAACAACAACAAGAAACTCAACGACAACAGGCTCTTGATGCTCAACGTCAGCAACAACAGTATCAACAAAGTAATTCTGGTTCGGTCAGTGATTTGATAAATTCCAGTTTAAATATTATAAACAGAGTAAAGAATGGCTATTAATAATTTAAGGTTTTTTTATTTTCACAGGTAATTTCATAAATTTATCAATAATTTTTACGTTAAAATCGCTGTCATTATCGCAGATGCTAAGATAATTACCTGTGAAATCCCTTACAGAATAGATAAAGTCTCCTTGTAACGGATTCCATTCGTTAAAAATCTTTTCAGTTAAATGTTGGTTAAATTTAAAGTTTTTTCTTTCAAGATAAAGTTCATAAGGAACAGAGATATAGACTAATAGAGATTCATAACCATAATCAAACAGAATTTTTTTAATTCCCATGACTTCTGAATAAACGGGAGGAACGTTTAAAATAATGCCTTGAACCGATTCCAGTTTATATTTTAATTTGATGTCAGAATCAAGTCCCAAAGTTTTTATTTGTTCTTGAAGCTCTTGTATGGATTGAAAATATTTGAACTTATATAATTCTCGAACTTCTTTTATAAACTCTTCTTTTCTTGCAACAGAACAACTTAAGACTAAAATAGCTTTAAAAACAGAAAATGTTTTTTCACTATTAAACACTATAAAAATTCCTCATATTAACTCTAATCTAATGACACTTTTATTTTTTAGAAAATCAGTAAGTTCTTGCTCTGTATAAACATTCTTAATTTTCTTCATAGAAAATAATACATTGAGGTACTGATATAATAATCGAGCAAGGTCTTTGTAATTTGACTTCAAGACATAATTCAACAAGCCGAGCTTTTCCACTAAACCTATAATGTTTTCTTTAACCTGCTTAACCTCTCGATGGGTTTTGTTCTTCTCAAGAAAAATCAAATCATACAAAGCATAACACCCCCCACTTATCCTCTTTGAGTTAAAGGCTTTTTCTAGCTCTTCATAATGATTAAAAGGAACTTCTGAATAATAAGGCTTATCGTTATGTCTTAAACCTCTTATTAACGGTTCTTTAAAGGTTATAATTAAATCTTTTGCTCCTTCTTCATATTCATATAATTTATCTATCTTATAGAAATAACAGTCGCTGTCTTTTAATCTATACTTAAACAGGAATTTTTTTTCTGCAAGTTCTTTTAAGACTTGTAATACCTTCTTCGTTTCATTGCTGGAATACTCTTCTGATTTGCCTTTGATTCTTTTCTTTAGCCCAAAAGCTTTGTATAAAGTACTCTTTTTAAAGTATAATACTGGAAATTTATTACTTTCAAAACGATATGGTGTCGTACTAAGTAATTTTAGCAACCCCATTATAACTTTACGTTGATATATTGTAGAATCTATTCCTATTGTCTTAATATTTTTTGAGTCAATAAATTTTTGTTCATCTTCTGGTAAAGTTTTAATAACTTTTTCCTTAAGTTCTTTAGGGATTAGATTGTGCTGTAAAGCTTTTGAAATCTGAAAACTTCCATCATTTTTTAAAGAATCGAGCTTTACACAGTATCGCTCTACCACTTGGTCTTTTTGTGCATTAAATTGTTTTTCTGCTTCCAGTTTTCTGTCTATTTGTTCTAGGCAAAGAATAAAGTCTTCATCAATTTCTCTAGTTTTATTAAGAGTTATATTGTTTACCTCGTATTTATTGTTACTATTATAAGAAAAATCAATAAAAAAATTTAGGTTATTAAATTGATTAATCCTTTGCTCAAAAGTACTTGTAGGACATTTAATGACATATATTTCTTTTTTTTCATTAGTAATAAAGTTTATTCTTTTTAATGATGTTGCTGTTTCTAATTTTCCTATTTGAGTTTTAAAAATAAAATAGTAACCCGAAGGCGGATTAAAACGAATCTCATACTTATCCTGATAGTTTATATAGCTATTTACGATATTATCGAAATCATTTTTGTATAAATTCTCACTCGTATCTTTATCATACAAAGATACATCCAGACCTAATTTTCTAAACTTTTTTAAATCTGCAAAAATCACTTTTGACATAATCTTTATACCTCACTCGTTACAATAAGCTTTAAAAACATTTCTTGGAATTTTTTCATATTTCCCCCTTGTTTCTTGGAATAAATGATAATTTACCTTATCTTTCTGGGAATTCTCCCTAGTATTAATTTGAAAATTCGTTATAAAGCTGGGACATTTAATCACCTTATAGCCTTTCCTTTCAAACTTTTTCAGGATTTTATTTTCAGAATAATAAGTATAATAATAAGTAATAATAATAAGATAATTATATTTAGATAAATAAGAAGGCAGTTTCACTGCTGTTTGGTATATAAAAATAATTATCTTATTTGCTTAAATTCTATATATGCAGTTTTTCGATAAATTTTTTTATTTTGTTCCTGATTATAAATCGTTGATTCCTTTCTGTTGATTTTATCTATTATACATATATTTTATCATAGTTTGGAAATTATTTCAAGATTAAGTTGTTTAGATAATATTTAGCACTTGAATAATTTGCCAACCAATGTTATAATAAAGATATGAATTATTAAAATTATTTGGGGTTTAAAATTTGAGAAAATGAGGTAGAAAGAAAAGAATGGAACTAATGACAATTCAAGAAGTAGCAGATTATTTTAATGTAAAACCTCATACGGTAAGAAACTGGATGAGAAGGGGGGAAATCCCCAAAGAAGCTATTTTTAAAATTGGTGCAACCGTAAGAATTAGAAAGCACGTATTAGAAAACTTTATCTTTAAGACCGCTTGAAATAACAGCGGTCTCCATTTGTAGCATAAATTAACACGCCCTAATAAAGAAATGACAGCTTATGACTATTTTGCAAAAAGGTAAAAATAAGTGGTATTGTGAATTTATGATAAACGGTAAGCGTTATCATAGAGCCTGCAAGGGTGCTACTTCATACAAAGAGGCTCAACAGTTTGAAAACATACTGCGTAGTGAAATTATGCGTGGCAATTTAGGCATAGTAGAGAGAAAGAACAATCATACTTTACAACAAGCCATAGACCTGTATTTGCAATATTCAAAGTTGCATAAAAGAAGTTATCAAAATGACATTAACTCAACAAAAATTTTTATTAACTTTTGGGGAAAGAACCACAGGCTGGAAGAAATAACACCTAAAAGCATTGAAGAATTTATTGAGTCAATAAAGGAAAAATCGATAGAGAAAAAAATAATAGACCCCGAAACAGAAAAAGAAAAAATAATAACTGAAACTAAAATACTGAAAAATGGAACTATTAACAGGCATTTACAAGCTATGAGTAAGATGTTTAACCTTGCTATAGCCAACAAGATTTTAAAAGAAAATCCTCTTAAACAGGTATCAAAGTTAAAAGAAAACAATTATAAGACTCGCTATTTAACCAAAGATGAACAAGAACGCTTATTTAAGGAACTTGGAGACGGCTATTTATCACTAATTGTTCTTTTTGCATTACATACTGGAATGAGAAGAAGTGAAATATTAAAACTCAAGTGGTCTTGTGTAAATTTTACACAAGATTATATTGAACTGTTAGAAACAAAAAGCTATAAAGCAAGAAAAATACCTTTATCAAAAGTTTTAAAAGAAAAGCTAAAGAATTTAAAAAGAACATCAGAGTTTGTTTTTACAAATCCTAAGACAGGGCAAGCATATAAGGATTTCGGTAACGCCTTTGAAAGTGCTTTAAAAAATGCTGGTATAAATAATTTTGTTTTCCACGACTTAAGACATACAGCAGCAACCAGAATGGTTGAAAAAGGAATAGATTTAGTTGTGGTCAAAGAAATTCTTGGACATTCAGATATTCAAACAACAATGAGGTACGCTCATCCTGTTAATCAAATTAAGCAAAAAGCAATACAAATTTTGTCAGAATATTAGTATTTAAATCCTGCTGATAGTCTTTTATGACTACACAAATATTACACAAAAAATAAAGTCTTAGATATAAAAGAGTACCCTTTGTTAGACTATTTTAGAACTTTTAGAATAGAAAAAGTGAAGATTTTAATAATAAAACAGCTTTTGCAGATAGCATGAATAAATTATGCTAAAATAAAACGGATTAAATAAATTATATAAAAAAGTACGGCACACCCGAAGATGTACCGTGTAGCATATTCATAATAAACTAATTTTAATTACATTTCAAGTGGTCGAATAAATGCTTAAAAAATATATAAATCAACTGGAAAAAGACCTTTTAATCTCTGAAAACCAAGTATCAGAGGTAAAAAGCTTTTTAATGCAGGTTCATTATTCTAAAATTTTGCCGTATGTGTTAAAAGCTAAAAATAATCCCGAAATTAAAGACAAATGGGGCTATGTAATAACCAGTTATTACAATAATATTCAATTATCAAACTTTATTTATCCATACATTTATTTAATTGAAACGGTTTTAAAAACAAGAATAAGCAATTTAATTTGTCATAGCTTTGGAAATAATTGGTATAAAGATTTGGAATTGCTTTCAAATGTGAGCAAAGAATCAAAAGAGTATATTAAATCTTTTGTAGAAAGTTATTTGAGCAAAACAAAATCCGAAAAACAAGATATAAATGATTTTATCGAAAACGGAACAACTTTGGGCTTTTGGGTATCAATAATTGACAGCGGATATTTTTGGGATTCAAAAGAAATACAGCTTAGAGATATTTTTGCAGAAGGTGAAATTGCAAAAACTATGCTTTCAAAAAAGCAAATTGCTAATAAAATTAAGGGTATTAACGATTTAAGAAATAAAATAGCTCATTTTAACAATATTTATGACTGTTTAATCTCGCAAAGAAAAGGCAATTTATACAAATTTGAGGATATTTTTAATCATATTTTGTATTTAAGTAGTTTAATGAATTTTGATATTAAAAAACAAGTTGAAAGTTTTGAAAAAACAGAAAATATAGAGTTGACGCAAACTGTTTAATAAAAAAGGTACTTCCTGACGGGAGGGGTCTTTGCGGTTATGTAGACCCGCACTCTTTTCTCAACTGTGAAAATTTTTAAACAAGCATGTTTGCAAATTTACAAATTTCCATAAAAACTAAATTTATATTATTATATTCTCATCTTACGAGGGTTTGGGAATCATTTTAAATGCTTTTTAATAAAAAACTTTTGCAAAATGAAATAAATAATTTTGAATTTCCTGCAAGTGAAAAGCTTGAAAAAATTCAAAAGATTATAAACGGTTGGCAAATTGCTTTAAAAGACCGGAATTTGGATAAAACGAAAGAAACAACTGTTGAAGGAAAGTTTCTTACTAAATTTTTTGGAGAAATACTCGGTTATATTGAATTAGGTGGAGATGAAAAAGAATTTAATCTTTACCCCCATCCAAAAACCGATTTTGATGGAACAGAAGCAGACGGAGCTTTGGGTTTTTTCAATAATTCAAGTAAGATTGTTAGAGCAGTTATAGAGCTTAAAGATGCAAAAACACCGCTTGATGAAAAACAGTCTTCAAGAAAAGATTATGATTCCCCGATAAGTCAGGCTTTCAGCTATGTTTCAAAATTTGACCGTTGCGACTGGATTATAGTTTCAAATTTTAGGGATATTAGACTTTATCATAAAGACAGGGGGCAAGGGTATTACGAAGAGTTTAAAGTCTTAGATTTAAATAATGAAAAAGAATTTAAACGGTTTTATTTTTTGCTTTGCAAACAAAATTTGCTTGATAAAAACAGAAATTCTCTTTTAGACAAACTAGTAAAAGAAACAACGGATACCGAAAAAGAAATTTCAGAAGAATTTTATAAAGACTTTAAACAGATAAGAAAAGAAATTTTTGAACATGTTTTAGAAAACAATCCTACTATAGATAAAAAACTTTTGCTTGAAAAAACGCAAAAACTTTTAGACAGACTGGTTTTTATAATGTTTTGCGAAGATTCGCCTGCAAGACTTTTACCTCAAAATATTGTTTCTGATACCTATAACTACGGAATAAAATCAAGGGAAAGAAGCGACCAGCGGATTTGGAGAGAGTTTAAAAATCTTTTTCAGGATATAAACGAAGGAAGAAATGACATACCTCCTCCAATTAATGCTTATAACGGGGGCTTATTCTCTTTTGATGAAGTTCTCGACAATCTTGTAATTAAAGACCTTATTTGGGAAAGAATGAAATATCTTTCTGCTCAATATGATTTTGACAGCGATTTAAACGTAAATATTTTGGGACATATTTTCGAGCAGTCTTTAAGCGACTTAGAACAGTTCAAAAACGAGCTGGAAGGGATAGAAACCGATAAAAATCAAACAAAACAAAAGAAAGACGGGATTTTTTATACACTTGAATACATTACGCACTATATTGTAGAGCAGACAGTTGGAAAATATCTTGAAGAAAACCCTGATAAACTTGAATCAATAAAGATTCTTGACCCTGCTTGCGGTTCGGGAGCGTTTTTAAATCAGGCTCACAGTTTTTTAAGAGAACAACATAAAGTCAGGTTTGAAAAAGAAATTGCGGGGAAAACACAATTAGGGATTTATAACTGGAATTTAGCGGAAAAAGATAAATCAATACTTTTAAATAATATTTATGGCGTAGATTTAAATGAGGAATCAACAGAAATAACTAAACTTGCCTTGTGGTTAAAGACTGCAAAGAAAACAGAACCTCTACAAAATCTTGATAATAATATTAAATGCGGAAATTCACTAATTGATGCCTCTGAAATTGCAGGAAAAAAGGCTTTTAACTGGAATGAAGAATTTAAAAATATTATGGAACAAGACGGTTTTGATGTCATTATCGGAAATCCTCCTTATGTATTTGCAAGAGAAAAAATTGATATTAAAGAAAAAGATTTTTATGGAAATAATTATATTTCAGCAGAATATCAAGTAAATACTTTTGTATTATTTATAGAAAAATCTTTAAAATTATTAAAAAATAATGGTTATTTAGGATTTATTGTTCCAAATTCGCTATTAAAAATATCATCAATTTCAAAATTACGAGAATACATATTAAATAATTCAGCAATAAAAGAAATAATTAATTTATATGGTTATTCATTTACAAAAGTAAATGTTGAAACAGTTATATTCATTCTTAAAAAAGGAGAATCAACTAAAAATGTAAAAGTATTGGATATACATATACAAGACGAAAAAAATATAGATATATTTAATGAAACTTCTAAAATAATTAATGCTGAAAAATGGAAAAATAATGAAAATTTTGATTTTGACGTTTTCCTATCGGAAAAGGATGAAATTATTTTAAATAAAATTGCTAACAACTTTCCTAAATTGAAAACTTATTTTGATGTAAAAGCTGGGTTACAAGCTTATGAAACAGGAAAAGGACATCCTAAACAGACTAAAGAGGATGTAAAAAATAGACCCTATGATTACTATGAAAAAATTGATGAAACCACCTTCCCCTATTTAGATGGTTGTGATGTGTCTAGGTACATAACATACAATAATAAAACTTGGTTAAAATATGGTGATAATTTAGCTGCACCAAGAACTTTTGATTTGTTTTCTAGCCCACGTATATTAATAAGAGAAATTACTTCGGATTTTCCTAGATGCTTCCATTCCACATATTTAGAAAACATTTATTTAAATAATCGAAGTATAATAAATGTTTTATCAAAAAATAATGATAAAAACAGTTTGCTTTATTTACTTTCAATATTAAATTCAGCATTAATTTCTTTTTATTTTGAAAAAACCAATCCAAAAGCAAATCGTTCTATGTTTCCTAAGCTCATTTTACAAGATTTAAGAAAATTTCCTATTCCTGAAATGACAGAAAAAACAGGAAAAAGTCTTGCTGAAAAAACAGAAAAAATGATTGAGCTTAATAAAAAACTGCATGAAGAAACTAAAAAAGCTCTTGATACAATGATTAAAGAAAAACATAAGATTCCTAAACCTTCTCAAAAATTGGAAAAGTTTTATCAATTAGGGGTTAACCCCTTTATTGACGAGCTTAAAAAGTTTAAAGTAAAATTATCTTTGTCCGAAGAAGAAGAATTAAGAAACTGGTTTAAAGATAAACAGGTAAAGCTTTCGGAACTCGAAAAACAGATTCAGGAACTCGATAAAATTATCGACAAAGAAGTCTACGAGCTTTACGGGCTTACCGATGAAGAAATTAAGATTATAGAAGGGGAATAAAATGGAAGATAGAGATTTGGAATTTTTTGAATGTACTTGTCATACACCAGACCATCTTATAAAATTTAACCTTGATAAAGAAGATGGTGATTTAAGTCTTTATGTGCAAATAAATCATTATAAAAATTTTTTTAAAAGACTTATTGCCGCTTTTAAATATATTTTCAAAATAAAACATAACGATACTCATTGGGATTGCTTTATTTTAAATCTTAAAGATACTGACAGATTAATTGAATTTTTGCAAAAATCAAAGCAAATTCAAGAAGAAAAATTAAAATAACATGGATAAAGATTTACAAACAATAGAGTATATTAATAAGTTTGTACTGCAAACCTTAAAAATTTTTCGCCAAAGTTTAAAAGATAAAGAAATTTCAATAGACAAACCTTTTATTAAATATAATTACTCTTTTGATTTTGATGAAAATTTTGAGCCTATTTTTCCTGAATCTCATAGACAACTAAACCTTAATTTGATAATGGCTTTGTATAAATTTACAAAAAATTCTGCAATTGTATTAGATTTTGCACAAGGAGAAGGATTTTTAAACGTTTATTCAAAAGATAAAAATTTTGTAAGTATCACTAAAAATTTAATAGAAAGCAAAAAGGTTTTTGAGCTTAAAGATATTTTAGGGCATTACAATCATAAATTAAAAGTTATATTAAATACTTTTCGTTTAGACAATCCTTATGATGAACAAGAAAGAGAAGGGAAATATTTACTTCATATTTCGCCGTTATGTATAAATAAACAAACCCGAAAAGGGTTTTATCACATAACTACAGGTTTTGATTTCGGCGAGTTCAGTTTAAATATGATTCATCCCGCACAAATAGATAATTCATTAAATTTATTAATAGAAAAATTCAAACAAACAATTTCTGAAATTTTACCTCAAGAAAATAACTTATTTATAGAAAATCTTGAATTGAACTCGGAAAGCTCACAGCAGGCAGCCGATTTCATAAATAAGTTAAATAAATCTATAAGTATTGGAAAGATTTCATTCAATTCGACTGCTTTAGCGGGTATAAGTTCGGATTTGCAAGGTTTTGACCCGCTTACCCTACAAATAATAAAATTGGTATCAGAAGGGTTAAGCAATCCGATAATTGCCGAAAGAATTTATAAAAACAGAACTAAAACTCAACAAATAAAAAATAAATTATCCGCTATTTATTTAGATTTTGGCATTAAAGGTGATTCTAAAGGCAAAAGAGAGAAATTAAAAGAAATATACATTCGTAAGTTTAAATAAAAAAGTTACCAAAGTTACCGTTTGGTAACTTCAAAAGATTACCAAACATAAAATAACATACCTGTAAGCTGAATTAATGAAGCGTAAAGCTTACAGGAGCTAATTTTATGCAATCAAAATACTTAAATCCTTCTGATGTAGCCAAAATATTTAAAATAACTTTAAACAATCTGTATGTAAAATTACACAGGGGAATTTTCCCGCAAGAAACATATTTTAAACTTGGCAGACGTATTTATTTTAACGAAATTAAATTAACTTCTTGGATTGAACAAGGAGCTAAAAAACAACAATTATTAGCAGTTAGCAAGCAAGCCGATAATTAAAAACCTTTAACGAGTTTGGTTATCTGCTTTTTTATTGAGGACAGATGAAGCATAAAAAATTAAAACTGAATATTATTCAACCTCAAAAACCTTCTTCAAAGGCGGAGGAGGATAAAAGGCTTGTTGCGTTTATGGATTTGCTTTATAGCTGGCATATTCAAGAGCAAAGGGGCATAAATGAAGAAAAAATATAAATATTGGCTTATAAAAAGCAATTTTATTTATACAACGGATGAACTGGCAAAATTGCTTGAAGTTCATCAGGGAAGTATTCAACGGCTTATTAATACTGAAAACATGCCTGTTATTGACAAAAAACAAAAGCCCTATTTGCTAAAAGGCAAAGATACAAAAGAATTTTTAAAAAATAGGACGAAAAAAGACAAAATTAAACTCGAATATTTTGAATTTAGATGTATGAAATGCAAAAAAGCCGTTAAAAGTGTTCTTGAAAAGCTCGAATATAAGATTTATGAAATACGTTTAGGGAAAACTGCTTTTAAAGCTGATGTTAGGGGAATTTGTGCAGAATGCGGAAGCAGATTATTAAAACTTTCTTCTGATATAAAAATACAAAAAATCAAAGAATTTTATCAAAAAACGGCAAAATCAAAGGCAACAAACAAACAAGTTCAGTTGTCATTATTCTGTAATTAACATGCCTGCATAATTGTATAGATAGGAGCAACAAAAAATGAGCAAATATTGTTTAGAAAATGAAAAAATAAAAAAGGAATATTACAGACGATGTTTAATTAAAAAACAAGAAAAAACCGTTCGGCAAATTTCAAAGGCGGTAGAAAAATTTGAAGAATTTAACTGCTACAAAAATTTAAAAATGTTTAATTTTAAGACCGCTGAAAAATATATCAAATATTTAAAAGACAGCGGGTTATCTTTGAACACAATTAACGGGTATTTAAGGCATTTAAGGGCTTTTTTAGAATGGCTTTCCCTGCAATCTGGCTATAAGTCAAAAATAAACCCCGCCGATGTTGAGCTTTTGTCCTTATCGCATAACGAATTAAACAGTATTAATAAAACCATAGTCTATGATTATCCGACTTTTGAACAGGCAAAAGCTCTTTTTAGTTCAATTAATCCGATTAACGAAGTTGCTAAAAGAGATAAAGCATTAATTTCATTGGCAACTTTAACGGGAATGCGGGCAGATTCTTTGATGAATGTTCCGATGGGAGCGGTAAATATAGAAAAGATGCAAATTTTACAAAAAAATGCAAAATTCGGCAAGGAAATTTTAACTAAAATATTCAACTTTGATGAAGAAATGCAGGCTTATTTTGTTGAATGGTACAGATATTTGAAAGAACAAAAATTGTTTAGCAACACAGACCCGATTTTTCCCCGCACAAAACATTCACAAACGGCGGACAATTTATCTTTTATCTGTGAAGAAGTCGAATCGTATTTTTGGCAGTCGTATTCATCATTAAGCAAAATTTTTAAAGGACGGGCAAAAATGGCTGAATTGCCTTTGTTTTCCCCTCATAAATTCAGACATTTATCAATATACCTTGCTTTGCAAAAATGTAACGGCGGTTTGGAAATTAAAGCAATCAGTCAACATTTTGGACATGAAGACATAAGAACGGCTTTGGAAGTTTATTCAAATTTATCACCTGTTAAATTGTCCGAAATTTTAGAAAAAATAAACAGCAATAATAAAAATGAAATAGCGGACGATGAAAAAATGAAACTTGCTTTAGAATTAATATCAAAAGTGCAAGGTATAAAATAGGTTATATTGTTATAAATATTAAGATTGCGAATACTTATTATAAATTATCATAAATAACACTTGATAAAAACATCAGGATAATATAAAATAAAAGAATAAGAAATTTAAGGATTTTAAATTTATGGAACAGGCATTCGGATATATTAGAGTTTCAACAAGCACGCAAACCGAAAACGGTTTCGGCTTAAAAACGCAGGAACAGGAAATAATAAATTACTGCAAAACTAATAATATTGAACTTGTCAAAATATTCAGAGATGAAGGCATAAGCGGAACTATACCCGACAGACAAGGCTTAACAGATTTACTTTCAAGTCTTAACGGCGTTAATAAGATAATAGTCTTAAACACTAGCAGATTATGGCGTAATGACACCGTAAAAGTTTTAATACATCGTGAACTTAAAAAAGCTAAAGCCGATGTTATCAGCGTTGAACAGTCGAATTATTCAATCTATAACAAAGACCCGAATGATTTTTTAATTAACGGGATGATGGAATTACTCGACCAGTACGAAAGAATGAGCATTTCCTTAAAACTTGCAAAAGGCAGAAAAACAAAAGTTAAAGGTGGAAGCAAAGCTTGCGGAACTTCTCCGATGGGCTACAAATGGGATTCAAAGGCTCAAATTGTTATAGATACCGAAAAAGTTGAATTAGTTGAACTTATTTTTAAAAAATATTTAGAACTCGGCAGTATTTCAAAACTTAAAAAATATTTGATTGAGAATAGTTACAAAACGCTAAGAGATAAAGAATTTTCAGACCAGTCATTGTATATTATTCTTACAAATGATTTTTATAAAGGCGTAATCAGGCATGGTGATATTGTTAAAGACGGTAATCATCAGCCGATTATAAATAAAATTACTTTCGGCAAAGTTCAGGCTATGCTTAGTAAAAATAATAAAAAAGGGTAAGAAGTGGGATTAATTAATTTCAATTTTATAAATTATGGTACTTCTGGAATAAATATCTTAAAGGATTATATTATTCCTGTATTAGCACCCATTATCGGTGTTGCTGGAACTTATTGGTTTATTTTTAAACCTCAAATGGAAACTCAGCAGAATAATTTTATAAAACAGCAAGAAGAAGAACGGGAAAGATGGATTAAAGATGTTTATATAAAAAAAGAAGCTGAATTTTGGATAGAATTTAGAGATGTTATAGAAGATATTTTAAGCTATAAAAATTTTATTAAAATTTTAATCTTTATGGATTTTCCAATAATGAATAAAGACGAAAAATTAGATAAATTTTTCCCTGATAATTATTTAATTGAGAATATAAAAAGAATATTGAGAAAAAAATATTATTTAAAATTCATTACTAATAAAATCGGAATAGATGCATTAAATTGCTTAATTTGTTATTTTTCCTTGAGGGAAAGAGAAGAATTAATTTTAGAATTAAGACAAGAATATGGTAATAATAAAACAATATCTGCCGAAAGCAGAAAGACTTTACTCTCGAATTTTTGTCTTGAAGGGCAATATATCTTAGAGGAAAATTTAAGACGAAATTATTTTGAAATAATAACAATGAATCTTAACGAAAAGGAAAGTAGCATTTATTTTGATACAATACATTATTTAATTTTTTCAAATCTAGAACAACTCCTTGAAGAAGTAATTAATAAAACAACTAAAGAAATACAAACTATAAAAATCTAACTAAAAGGTAAATAAACAATGGAAAAAGCAGTTTCATATATTCGGGTTTCCAGTAAAGGACAAGAAGACAAATTTTCTTTAAGCTCTCAAAAAGAGTTGATAAAAGATTTTGCTGTAAAAAATAATCTTGAAATTGTAAAAGAATTTACAGAAATTGAAACGGCTAAAAAAGCGGGAAGAAAAATCTTCAATGAAATGTTTGAATATATAAGAAAAAACCCGAATGTTGAACATATTTTATTTGAAAAAACCGACAGAATGGCAAGAAATTTCCATGACAGTTATATTTTAGATGAGTTAATAAAAGAACTGGATAAGAAAAACAGAAAACTAACAATTTACTTGATTAAAGAAAACAGAAAAATCGGCGTTCATTCCAGTCCTTATGAGCAAATGGCACATGATTTTCAAGTTATGATGGCAAGAAATTTCATTTTAAACTTGTCGGCAGAAACTAAAAAAGGAATGGATGAAAGAGCAAAACAAGGGCTATATCCTTACAGGTCGCCTGTAGGCTATAAAATGATTGAGCAAAATAATCAAAAAATTATGGTTTTAGATGAACAGCAAGCACCCTATATCAAAAAAATGTTTGAGCTGTACGCAACAGGAACGCATTCTTTGAAATCTTTAAGAAATGAGATGATAAGACAAGGGTTTACTACAACAAGCGGTTTAAAGCCTTGCAAATCTCATATAGAGTTTATTTTGAAAAATGAAACATATACAGGCGTTTTTTATTACAAAGGCAGAAAACATGAAAAAGCTCTTCATCCGAAAATTGTTGATATTTCAACATTCAGGCATGTTCAAGCAATAATGAAAAATCCGACAAGAACAAAGAGCAGAAAAGAAATATTTACTTATGCAAATTTGCTTAAATGCGGGGTTTGCGGGTGTGCTTTAACCGCTGAAATTAAGAAAGAAAAGTATATTTATTATCATTGTACGGGCAATAAAGGCGGTATCTGTAAAAAAGATTATATAAGACAGGAATCACTTGACGAAAGCATTGAAGAAATGCTTAAAACTATCAAATTGTCCGATGATAAGATTAATTTTATTATTGATGAATTGAAGAAAAGTTTTGAAGATAAAAAAAGTTTTGAAGATTTTTCCATAGAAAATTTAAGAAAAGAACACGACAAAATCACAAACCGAATACACAAGATTTATCTTGATAAGCTTGACGGCAAAATTGAAGAATCTTTCTGGCAGGAAATGAACTTAAAATTGCAGAAAGAAAAAGACGAATTATTTTATCAAATGCAACTTTATAATGAAGCTGATAAAGACTTTATCGTAAATGCAAACTTAATGTTCGAACTCGCCAAAAACACCTCTAGTCTTTGGTTAAGACAGACAGATGAAGAAAAACGGAAAATGCTAAACTTGTTATGTTCGAACTTTTCATATAAAGACGGAAACTTAGATATAGAGCTTAATTCACCGTTTGCAGAAATGTTCGAGATTAATAGACAAAAATTGCCTGTAAACACAGACAAATCAATGGTTTTAGACGATAACATCTTGTATTTAGATAAAATAAAGTACCCTGGATTGGATTCGAACCAATGACCTACCGCTTAGAAGGCGGTTGCTCTATCCAGCTGAGCTACCAAGGCAACTTTAATATAAGTTTTATCACAGACATTATTTAAAATAAATAGATTTTT
>Ga0209212_1001228_pt1 | contig 43271 bp, 38 predicted proteins | sample RifGroC2_FD_183996 | JGI IMG/M metagenome (GOLD analysis project Ga0209212, IMG submission 183996) | Groundwater microbial communities from Rifle, Colorado, USA - Groundwater C2 (SPAdes) (version 2) | ecosystem: Environmental > Aquatic > Deep subsurface > Groundwater | place: Rifle, Colorado... | reverse complement strand
ACAATATTATAACACAATATTGTCAACAACCGACTAAAAAACTATTTCTATTTCGAAAGGCCGTTAATAATCCTTACTAATTTGTTAATAGGCTGTCAGTTTTATATTTCTTCGTGCGTTGCCCCTGATTAACCGCGAGAATATCAGGAACAATCAATAACAGACTATTGGCTCATTTAATAAGCGTTTTCAGGAATGACTTAACTCCGGGGTAGTTTTCAACTATCCGGTAAACATCACATTCACGGCAATCTATATTCTTACATTTGATCCCCTTTTCAGATGCATCCCAGCATGGGAATTCATCATTGCTGTAAGCACGGCACTCTTTCCGCTCTCCATCGGAACAATTCCGCACAGCCCAGCAGGGAATCATTGCAAATATTGCTCTTATGCCTGCAATATTTAATCCTCCTTCATCAAGTAATTTATTTATATACTCTAATCGAAGGATATCTACCTGAGAAAATAGATTTCTTCCCGATTCTTTCTTAAATGGGATTATCAATCCCTTGTCAACATATTGCCTTATTGAATGAACCGGAATTCCTGAGAGTTTTGCTGCTATACTGAGAGTGTATACCGGAGTAGTACTGTCAATTGTATTATTTACCATAATTCTTCCCCAAAAAGTTTCTTTCTATTAAAATACAAAATTAAGGATATAAGTTGAATTTTTCTGTTAATTTATTAACAGCATGATTTTCAGAATTTTATATGACCAAATATGCAAATTATTGAAAAAATATATTTATATTCGTAATTATATGTATTTATTGGTGCTGATTATCTGTATTAGCCGACTCCTTTTTCAAAATACATCTTTTATTATCGTTATAAGTCCTTACAATCAGGTTTGCATAAATTTAAAAACCAAATTATGGGAATTCTGAACAAAATCCGCGGGGAATTTATCGACATAATCGAATGGCTCGACCCCACTAATAATACCATAATTCACCGTTTTGAGCGATACCAGAACGAAATCAAGAACGGCGCTAAATTAACCGTCAGAGAATCGCAGCAAGCCATCTTTATCAACGAAGGTCAGATAGCCGATATTTTTAAACCCGGCATGCATGCCCTTTCTACACAAAACCTTCCAATCCTTGCTACCCTTAAAGGCTGGAAATATGGATTCAACAGTCCTATCCTGGCCGAAGTATATTTTGTCAGCACCAAACAGTTTACCGATCTGTTATGGGGCACACCAAATCCCATCATGCTCAGGGATCCCGAATTCGGGCCGATTCGCATCCGCGCCAACGGAAATTATGCAATGAAGATCACCGATCCTGCCATGTTTATAAAAACTATTGCCGGTACCGATGGAAGTTTCACAACAGAGAGCATTACAAATCAATTGCGCAATGTTGCCATTACGCGCTTTACCGATGCAATTGCTGAAAGTAAGATCCCTGTTCTCGACATGGCCTCCAATTTCGATGAAATATCTAAGTTCTGTGAAAATAAAATGAAACCCGAATTCCAGGAATATGGAATTGAACTGATCAAGTTTCTAGTTGCCAGCATTACCCTGCCGGAAAACGTGGAAGAAGCACTCGATAAACGTTCCAGCATGACTATCATCGGAGATATGAGCAAGTTTACCCAATTTCAGGTTGCCGAGTCGATGGAAGCAGCAGCAAACAATCCCGGAGGCGGTGCCTCTGAAGGAATAGGTATGGGAATGGGGTTTGGAATGGCTAATGCGATGATGGTCCAGATGGGTCAGGGCTATGCATATGGGCAGGATTTCACCAATGGCGCTAAGACCTACTACTACTTAAAAACTTCTGTCTACTATGTATGTGCAATTCGTTCTTTCTAATAATTCAGGTAAAAAATCTATTAATAAACTAAACCCCAATTAAAACTATTTGACAATGAAAAAATTATCAAAAATCGCAGTTGCCATGATGATCTTGTCAGGCATGATGTTTAATTTGTCGGCACAGACAATAAAAGAGCAGGTAGACGAAGCTAAAACAGTGAAAGTCTATATCAGTATTAAGGATATTACCCATACCCCTAATACAAATGCAGCCCCGGGCAGTCAGCAAAAGGGAACTGGTTGTGTAGCTTTTACCCAGACTACACCTCTTCCTGCAGATTATGCCGATGTGGTTAAACAGATCGTTGACATGCTCAACAAAGGTTTTAATACTTCTGCTTTTGTTACCGGTGACCTTTCAACAGTCCCATTGTTTGAAACCGGTATTCAAAAAGGAAATCCCGACTGGCTTAAGCATGGAGAACCATTAGTAGTTACCGTTTATGCCGGAGGTACATATAATGTTAATAATGTGGGCCTTATGGGTGAGGTTAAGCTCTCCAATAACCTTAATATAAATTCAGGTATTGGAATATATGCCATAATCGATGGTAAATTAAAAGCACAGTCAGTAAAAAACCTGGGGGCAGTTAATTCACCGGCAATAGAGTCAAAAACTTGTGCTGACTACGACTATTTCGTGAAGAATTTCCCGCTGGCTGACTTTTATGATAAGTTTAAAACTTCATTTGAAAGTAAAACTGCTGATTTTACTCAAAAGGAAATGGAAAGCTATGAAAAAGCAATGAAGAAGAAAAAATAAAATCCGCAAACATCTAATGATCAGGTTGTGAAAATTTTACTGAGACTACCCCCCTTTCATCAGAGTATGTTGAGGCTGTTCAGCAGATAACAGATCTTCTTAATAAAGGTTTTAACACAACAGTTTTTATTGCCGGCGACTTTTCGGAGATTAATAATCTGCCCTTTAATTCCTCCGGAGAACTCAACTGGCTCAGGCTTGGTAAACCTTTAGCAGTTTATATTTCTACCTCGGGAGGCTATTTCACCAGAAGACAAACCGGCTCATTTGTCAGGGACAATTCCCTGGAAGTGCAATCATACCTTTATATTTACTCAGTCACCGAAGGCAAACTTAAAACGCTTGAATCTAAAATGCTTGCATCGGTAAAAACACCTGATTTAAAGTCAGATAAATGTGAAGACTATGCATATTTTGTAAAGAATTTTCCTGCCGAAATATTAGCTGAACCCTTCAGAAAGGAGATATTTGAAAATACTTCGGGATTAATTGAGAAGGAGATGGGGAAATATGAAAAGGCAATGAAGAAGAAAAAATCTTAACTATGAACGACTCTTTAAAATTCTTCATAATCATCCTTCATCTGTTAATACCTTTCTCATTAAAAGGACAAATGGAATCCTTTCCCTGCAGGAACAGTAATCCTGAGTTGAAGATTCTGTTCAACGGAGATGTAATTAATGAATATGAAATTAATGTTCAACTGCGTGATTAGTCCAACTTTGCGCCTTTACGGCTATAATTTTGAATAATAAACAATGGGGAAAAATGTCAAACTAAATCTTAATAATTATGAAAAAACTATTGACTTTCCTGCTCTCATTTATCATGCTAACCTCTTTTGCTCAGACCAGCAGGTTTAATCCGACTGATCTGGGTAAGAATTTCAAGGGTTTTCGTATCGATGAAAAACATGATACAATTCAGGGTTCATTCGTACAGTTTATTCAGTTTATAATGCAAACTGGCTGCCAGATGAGCGATGTCAACGGCAAAGAACTATATGGAAATACCTGGGACAACACAATTTATTATGAAATGGAGAACGGATTAAAGTGGTATTCAACAAAGTTTACAACTTTAACACCACCTGCTGATAAAATAAGAATAGGTGATGAATGCTTTATGCATGTAATGGAAGCAGGTCCGATAACACTCTATGATTACAACTTCTATGATGCAGGAGCTACTCCTGAAATAAATGAAGTTAAGACTTATATACAGCTGCCAAATATAGAAGTCGTTGATGTTTCCGGGATGCTGATAGGCTTTCCAAAGAAAATGAGTGCTTATGTAAAGGATTTTCCTGAACTGGCAGCTAAGATTACAAACAAGGAAAAGGGGTACGGTTTTACAAACATTAACAGCATAGTAAGAGAGTATAATACCTGGTATATGAGTCAGAATCCTGGCTTTAGATAAATGATCTTCTGAAGTTATTTACAATTATTATTATAATCTTCAATCGCTAAAAGACGAACCTGCTCTCTATATACAGTATTCTTGATAAGCTTATTAATAAAGGAACTTCCATCGACTTTTCCGACAACCTGATATTCTCCTTTTCTTTGTTTTTCTGTTACATAGGGACAGTCGGCAAGTTCCTTTTCAATATTAAGGAATTTAACTAATTTAACTATGCCATCATTATCTTTCTGATATACCAGGTTTGGCTTACTGCATTCAATAAACACAGGTTCAAAACCTTCCGGTCCTGAAACAGCCGGAGGCGGAGAATTAAAATGATAGTAGAGAGATATTTTCCCTTCCAGGGCGCTTTGAACAAACATAGTTTTGGGGATAACATCTGATACACCGAGATATTTGACCGATTCAAAAACCAATGTGTCATATCTGTAACCCTCAATATCTTTTGCGCCATACTTCTCAAACAACTTATTTTTAATTTTCCCTGGTTTCTCAAAAATATCTTTGGCAATAAATTTAATATCTGATTGAAATTGCCACGGAGCAGGGAAAAATTTTCCGTTTGTATAGGCAGTTCCTGTCTCTTTAATATATCCTTGTATCTCTTTACCTCCCCTTGTAATGGATCCGGCAACCACACCTTCCTCCTTTAACTTCTCTTCAAATTGCGAATAAGCGCCCGATGAAAGAAATATAAGTGCCATAAACAAACCTGAAAAACTTTTTCTCATTTTTACCAGTTGTCAATCTTCAGCTAAGTTGGACATAATTTAAGAAAAAATAAAGAGTTACCTTCTCATTTTTATTAAAAGTCCGTGATATGAGTACTTTCCTGAATAAAAATCCTTTAGGTTTGTATTAAAAAAAATGCAAGTCATCAGTACAGCAAAGGAACTCCGCTACATAAACGGGAAATTGAATCTTTCACCTGTTGGCCTTGTACCAACAATGGGTGCTCTTCATGAAGGCCATATTTCATTGGTAGAAAAAGCTTTGTCACTATCCCCCCTGGTAATAGTCAGTATATTTGTCAACCCAGCGCAGTTTAACGATAAAAACGACCTGAAAAATTACCCCAGAACTCCTGAGGATGATCTGCTGCTGCTGGGAAAAGTTCTCAGGGAAAACGACATTGTCTTTACACCGGAAGTAAAAGAAATTTATCCTGAGACGGATACGCGGAAATTTAGTTTCGGGAATCTCGATAATGTAATGGAGGCACTTCACCGTCCCGGCCATTTTAACGGAGTAGGCCAGGTTGTGAGCAGGTTATTCGATATAGTAAAACCTGATATTGCCATTTTCGGGCAGAAAGATTTTCAGCAACTTGCAGTGATTAAGGAACTTGTAAGACAAACCGGGGACAAAGTAAAGATTATTGGCAGTCCGATTATCCGCGAAAATGACGGCCTTGCCATGAGTAGCAGGAATATGCTCCTCGAACCTGAAATCAGAAAAAATGCCCCGGTGATTTTTAAGACACTCTCAGCTGCTGCAGAAATGATTACCGGTCATGATATTCCTGAAATAAAAACCTTTGTCGGAAAACAGATAAATAATGTCCCCGGATTCGATATCGAATACTTTGATATTGCGGACGATACAGAGTTGATTCCGGTCAGTTCCAGGAATGAAATGCAAAAAGGTAAAAGGTACTTCGGTTGTATTGCAGTAAGAGCAGGAAAGATAAGGCTTATAGATAATATTGAAATCGGGTTGGTCTGATTCAAAAGGTTAATTACCTTTGTACTTTATTTTCCCGATATTATTCAAAGTGTCATGCTCATAGAAGTACTGAAATCAAAAATTCATAAAGCCTCAATAACAGGGGCAAACCTGCATTATGTCGGAAGTATTACAATTGATGAGGATCTTATGGATGCTGCAGGCCTCATTCAGAATGAAAAAGTGCATGTTCTGAATATTAACAATGGCGAACGTCTCGAAACATATGTTATAAAAGGATCCAGGGGATCAGGAGAGATATGTCTTAACGGAGCTGCTGCAAGGAAAGTAATTGTCGGGGATGTAATTATTATCATGTCATTCGCCATAATGGACTCAGAGGAGGCTAAATCCTTCACCCCCAAAATTATTTTCCCCGATACTAACACAAATAAACTTATCTGATCTTGAAAAGGGGAATTCTCCAGACGCTTAAGTTTATTGCTTTCCTCATTGTCGGACTGGCATTGATGTGGCTGGCATTCCGGTCTGTGGATTTTGACAAATTGGCAAACGAACTTAAGAAAGCAGACTTTTCATGGTTATTTCTGTCTGTTTTCTTCGGGTTAGTGGCATTTCTAAGCAGGGCAAGAAGATGGGTTCTGCTGGTAAATCCCCTCGGGTATAATCCATCATTCATGAATTCATTCTATGCCCTTATGACCGGTTACCTGGCAAACCTGGCCCTTCCCAGGGTCGGGGAAATAACAAGGTGCGTGGCACTTGGTAAAAAGGAAAAAATCCCTGTCGATCAACTTATTGGCACCGTGGTAATTGAAAGGACAATTGATTTCATATGCCTTCTTTCCATTATGATCGGCCTGATCTTTATCAGCGGCGACCAGATTGGCATGTTTATGAAGGAGAGCATACTCATACCCATTGAGCAGAGTGTTGTTTCATTATTCGGCTCGACATGGATTCTCTGGGCCTCCCTGTTTACCATCGGAACAGTTTCCCTTGGTTTTATGATTGGTTACAGGCACAGTCTCAGTAAAATCAGGTTCTTTGCTAAAATGTTCAACCTTGCCAGGGGAATAATTAACGGATTGAAAACAATTACCAATCTCAAAAGAAAATGGGAGTTTATCTTTCATTCTGTATTTATCTGGATCAACTATGCACTGATGACCTGGGTTGTTGTATTCTCACTTGAAGCAACATCAGGAATTTCATTTGGTGAAAGTATATTCCTGCTTGTTATTGGCGGACTGGCAATGTCAGCACCTGTACAGAGCGGGCTTGGAGCATTTCATTACATTATTTCAAGGGGACTTCTTATAGTTGAAGATATCCCTCTCGAAGACGGACTTGTTTATGCCCTTCTTACACATGAATCTCAATTGATTTTTGTTGTAATTGTGGGGGCCATATCATTTTTCATGATTTTCAGAAGACATTCAAAGGACGAAACTTCCTGAAAATCCTTGCCCCCTGGGGGCTGTTGAAAAAGTCCTTTGTGAACCTTTGTGTTAACCTTTGAGTACCTTCGTGGTAAAAAACAAAGCATTGAACCACAAAGGATCACAAAGTAAAGCACAAAGTAACACTAAGGTAAAAACTATGGCAAAAAATAAATCGGTATTTGTCTGCCAGAACTGCGGGGCCGAATCCCCGAAATGGATCGGACGATGCCCCTCATGCAAAGAATGGAACAGTTACCATGAAGAGATAATTGCCGCATCAGGCTCACGCGACACGGCTTTCGTTATAACACAGGAAAGAAGGAAACCCGAACTCCTCGATAATATTAAATCCGATGAATTCGGACGCCAGAAATCAGGCATAGCGGAACTTGACCGTATCCTTGGCGGGGGAATTGTTTCAGGATCCCTGATCCTACTTGGTGGTGAACCCGGTGTCGGAAAATCGACGCTTGCACTTCAGATTGCCCTCGCCCTGAAGGGAAAAAGAATCCTTTATGTTTCAGGTGAAGAGAGTGAGGAGCAGATCAGCCTGAGGGCGAAGAGAATGAAGAATTCAAACCCCGAATGTTATATCCTCAGCGAGACTGAACTCGAGAGGATCCTGGTACATGCTGAAAATATTAAACCCGGACTTATAATCATCGACTCAATTCAGACGATAAACACCACTGCCCTTGAATCATCGGCCGGAACGGTTTCGCAGGTCAGGGAATGTGCCGCACAACTGCTTAAATACTCAAAAATCACCGGCATACCCGTCTTTCTTATAGGTCATATTACAAAAGACGGTACACTTGCCGGACCAAAAGTGCTTGAGCATATTGTCGATGTTGTTCTCTATTTCGAAGGTGATAATAACTATGTATACAGGATACTGCGTTCGGTCAAGAACAGGTTCGGATCAACATCGGAGATTGGAATATTTGAAATGGTTGAAAAGGGACTGAGAGAGGTGGATAATCCTTCGGAATTGTTCATCAATCAGCATGATGAAGCGCTTAGCGGAATTTCAATAGCTGCAACTGTTGATGGTCTTCGTCCGTTTCTCATTGAAACGCAGGCCCTTGTCAGTACAGCTGTGTACGGCACTCCGCAGAGAAGTTCAACAGGTTTTGACACCCGAAGGTTGAATATGCTGCTTGCCGTGCTTGAGAAAAGAGCCGGTTTCAAACTCGGCACAAAAGATGTGTTCCTCAATATTGCAGGAGGCATAAAAGTTAATGACCCGGCAATCGATCTGGCAATTATAAGCTCGGTTCTCTCATCAAACCTCGATATTCCCATAGGTCGTGAGACATGCTTTGCAGGAGAAGCAGGCCTGTCGGGCGAAATAAGACCTGTATCGCGTATTGAGCAGAGGATCAGGGAGGCTTCAAAAATGGGCTTTACAAAAATCTATATCTCAAAATATCACAGGAATGTTATGCTTAACGGATTAAATATAGAAGTTATAGCTGCAGGCAAAATAGAACATCTTGTAAGATCCCTGTTTGCCTGAAATGGCGCAGAACGCAGGGCTCAGAAAATAAAAGCTTTTAGCTCTACACCTTTAGCCTTGTGCCCTGCGCCTTGCGCCTTGTACCTTTTTAATATCTGTACCGTCTTGTGTTATCCCTGCTCGAATTCTGCCTCCTTATTTTTTCGCAGTCGAGATCCATGCTGAATTCAGGTGGTCGTTCGAACTCATCAGCCTCCATTATGCCAAACTGCGGATCGGAGTACACTTTTCTCAGAAAGAGTGCGAATACCGGAAGAGCCATGTTTGCTCCCTGCCCCTCTCCAAGTGTTTCAAAATGGATAGCCTGGTCTTCCCAGCCGCTCCATACTCCGCCGACAAGGTTCGGGGTAATGCCCATAAACCATCCGTTGGAATGGTTCTGGGTTGTACCTGTCTTGCCTCCTATCTGGTTCATAAGGTTATATGGTTCATTTCTCATCCTTCTTCCTGAGCCTGTAAGAACAACATTCTGAAGAAGGTTAACCATCAGATAGGAATGTTCTTCACTTAATACTTCCTCTATCTTAGGGGTGAACCTTGAAATAATATTTCCATTCTTATCCTCAATCCTGGTAACATACATGGGGCGGGTATAAACACCCTTATTCGCAAATGTTCCGTAAGCGCCAACCATCTCTTCAAGCTTAATATCAGAGGTGCCCAGGAATATGGAAGGAACCGGATCAATAAAGCTCCTGATTCCCATCTTGTGCATCAGGTCGGTAACTGCGGAAGGCCTGAATTGTTGCATGAGCCATGCTGAAATATAGTTTTCCGACTGTGCGAGCCCCCACTTCAGGGTGACCATCTTGCCATGGTAAGCTTTCGGGCCGGAACTCTTGGGAGTATAGGGAATGGAATCACCAACATCAAAAGATCTTGGGATATTCTCAACCTCATAGCAAGGCGAATAGCCGTTCTGCATCGCTATTGTGTAAAGAAATGGTTTTATTGTACTGCCGACCTGTTTTTTCTGCTGCGTTACTGCATCATACTTGAAATATCTGAAATCAGGTCCTCCCACATATGCTTTCACATATCCGTTGTGCGGGTCTTCAACCATGAATGCGGATCTGATGAAAAACTTATAATACCTTACAGAATCAAGAGGAGTCATAACCGTATCAATATCTCCTCTCCACGAAAATACTCTCATCGGAACCTTTGTGTTAAAAGCAAGCCATATTGAATCATCAGGAGCATCTGCCCTTCTCATCGAATAATATCTGTCCGACTGCTTAACAGATGCCATTATCAGTTCATCTATCTGTTGCTTTGAAAGATCATTAGAGTAAGGAGGATTCTTAAACCCTTTAGCTCTCCTGTAAAAGTCAGGCTGTACTTCTTTGGAAAGATGCTCCGTTAAAGCCTCTTCTGCATACTTCTGCATCTTCGAGTTTATGGTTGTATAAATTTTAAGCCCGTCCTTGTAAAGATCGTATGGTGTACCGTCAGGTTTTTTAGACTTGTTGCACCAGCCATACAAAGGATTGTTTTCCCATTCCCAGAGAGCATCCTCGTACGATGACTGCCTCACATATTTGTTCCTGTCAGGTTCAGGTCTCCTCATTATATTCCTTAAGTACTCCCTGAGATACGTTGCCAGACCGGTATTATGGTCTTCAATTCTGAAATTCAGCTCAATAGGAAGTTTCTTCACGGAATCGGCAGTTGCAGGAGCTAAATATCCATATTTGGCCATCTGGGATATAACAACATTTCGTCTCTGCATCATCAGATCATAGTTCCTGACCGGATTATACCTGGTTGATGCCTTCAGCATTCCCACAAGGACTGCAGATTGCTGGATATTGAGCGAATCAGGTGTTGTATTGAAATAAACTTTTGCTGCAGATCTTATACCAACGGCATTATAACTGTAATCAAATTTATTTAGGTACATGGCAATGATCTCTTCCTTGGTATAGCTCCTTTCAAGCTTAACGGCAGTCTGCCACTCCTTGAATTTTGATACGGCCAGCTTGACTTTTCTCATAACTGCTGAAGTCCTTGTAGTATCTCTTGGATATAATTGTTTTGCAAGTTGTTGAGTAATTGTACTTCCTCCTCCTGTATTCTGTCCAAGCAATACAGATTTTATGGCAGCCCTTCCAAGACCCCTTATATCTATTCCGGAATGTCTGTTATACCGTATGTCTTCAGTTGCAATAAGGGCACCTGTGATCCAGGGAGAAAGATCCTTATATTCAGTCCATGTAAGATTCTCAATACTTATCTTGCCCAGCAGTACGCCGTCTTCCGAATAGACCTCAGCAGCAAGTAAATATTCAGGATTTTCAAGTTCACTGAAAGATGGCATGGGTCCGAGCTTTTCCTTTGATATAAGGACAAACAGAATTATGACCAGTACAAATGGAAAAACAAACAGTGTCCAGAACCAAATCAGATATTTTGTGTTATCTGTAAAGCGTTTCATCTGTATTGGATATCTGCGGCAAAAATAGTAAATAATAAAGAATCTTGAAGGTTTATTTTGAAGATTGCCACCTAATTGATTTACTTTGTCGTGTTTTATAAAAAATTAATTTCAACTTGAAATGATCGAAAATCTGGTAATTGTTGAGTCTCCTGCTAAAGCGAAAACTATTGAAAAGTTTCTGGGTAAAGATTTCCGTGTTATATCAAGCTTCGGGCATATAAGAGATCTTGCAAAGAAGAATCTGGGTATTGATATAGAGAATAATTTCACTCCCACTTATGAAATACCCAAAGAAAAGAGCAGAGTAGTAAGTGAATTACGAAAACTAGCAGCAGAGTCAAAAAATGTATGGATAGCATCTGACGAGGACCGCGAAGGAGAAGCTATTGCCTGGCATCTCATAAGTGTTCTGAACCTCGACCTGGCAACAACCAGAAGAATTGTGTTTCATGAAATTACAAATGAGGCTATTAACAGTGCCATTCAGAATCCGCGGCAGGTTGACATGAATCTTGTCAATTCCCAGCAGGCCAGGCGGATACTCGACAGGCTGGTTGGCTTTGAGATTTCACCCGTACTATGGAAGAAAGTACAGCCTTCTCTTTCTGCAGGCAGAGTACAGTCAGTTGCCGTAAGGCTTATAGTAGAAAGAGAAAGGGAGATCTTCGCTTTCGAAACTGAATCATCATTCCGTGTCACTGCCGTATTTGAGATAAGTTCACCCGGATCTGAAAATGCAATAATCAAGGCAGAGGCTTCAAAAAGGTTCGGCGATGAGAAGGAGGCTTTGAAATTCATTGATATCTGTAAGGATTCTGCCTATTCTGTCGGAAGCATAACTATTAAACCCGGGACAAGGTCGCCGGCTCCTCCGTTTACAACCTCCACACTTCAGCAGGAGGCTTACAGGAAACTCGGTTTCTCCGTTGCACAGACAATGGCTGTAGCTCAGAAGCTATATGAAGCAGGAAGGATCACCTACATGAGGACCGATTCCACAAATCTTTCCGGGCTGGCTCTCACCAAAGCAAGAGAGACCATTGTGTCGGAGTTCGGAGAGAAGTATTCAAAAACCCGTCAGTTCAAGACAAAATTGAAAGGAGCCCAGGAGGCTCATGAGGCAATCCGGCCTGCATATCCTGACAAACATGATACAACCGGCACGCTTAATGAAAAGAAGCTTTATGATCTGATCTGGAAAAGAACGATAGCCTCGCAGATGGCAGATGCTGTGATTGAAAAAACCAGTATCACAATCGATATGAGCAACTCCCCTGTAATCTTCCAGGCTAACGGAGAAGTGATAAAATTTGACGGATTCCTTAAAGTATATGCTGAATCTACCGACCAGGATAACGGTGATGAGGAGAGATATGTCATTCCTCCCGTAAAAAAGGGAATGCCTCTTATATATAATAATATATCAGCTTCACAGAAATTCACAATTCCTCCGCCAAGGTATACCGAAGCGAGCCTTGTGAAAAAACTTGAAGAGCTTGGAATAGGACGGCCATCCACTTATGCCCCTACAATATCTACAATACAAAACCGCGGATACGTTTCAAGGGAAGACAGACCGGGTGAAAAGCGCAATATAAAAATCATAACCCTGGTGAAAGGAAAGGTTTCGACCTCTTTAAAAACAGAGATCGCAGGGAAGGAAAAATCCAAACTGTTTCCTCAGGATATCGGGATGATAGTAAATGATTTTCTTATCGACAATTTTTCGGAAATTGTCGATTACCATTTCACTGCTGAAGTTGAAGAACAATTTGACGAGATAGCTGTCGGAAATCTTAAATGGACAGGAATGATAGATAAGTTCTATAAACCTTTTCATAAAACTGTCACCAGCACTTTGGAGAAAACAGAGAGAAAAACAGGAGTCCGTATGCTTGGAAATCATCCGGAGACCGGTGAGCCTGTTACAGTAAGAATGGGACGGTTTGGACCGGTGGCCCAGATAGGGGAATCTGCAAACAATACAAAACCGAGGTACGCGAGCCTTTCAAAGAATCAGCTTCTGGAAACTATTACCCTTGATGAGGCATTGAACCTGTTCCGTTTGCCACGCTCCCTGGGAGAACATGAAGGATCGGAAATGATAGTCGGAATCGGAAGATTTGGTCCTTTCATAAGATATCAGAGCAAATTCTACTCTTTGAAAAAGGGAACTGATGATCCATATACAGTAACTTTTGACAGAGCAGTTGAAATCATCAATGAGAAGAACGAGAGTGATAAGAAGAAGGTGCTGAAAGACTTCGGAGATATCATGCTCCTGAACGGAAGATATGGGCCATACCTGGTGAAAGAAAAACAAAATTTCAGGCTCCCGAAGGGCACTGATGCAGAAAAACTGACACAGGAAGATTGTATTAAGATTATAGAAAACAGCGAAAAAACAAAAAAGAATTCCTGAAATAAGCTATGGTAGACCTGAACGATTATTTCAACCCGGTGTGCATTGAGAGCGCTGACTATAAACACCTTACAGGACAGGCAGTTTTTCCCCATACCATATCAGTGCATACTGAGAACTCTCCGCTGAAAGAGATAAACAGATATAAAATTGCCCTTTTTGGAGTGCCTGAGAGCCGGAATTCTCCAAATGCCGGTTCCGTTAAAGGACCTGATAAGGTAAGGGAACAGCTTTACACTCTGGCAAAAATCCCCGGCAAAACAAAAATAATTGACCTTGGGAACATGAAACAGGGTACGACATTCAACGACACAGTTGCCGGCCTTACCGACATTCTCACTTACCTTCTGAACGAGAATGTTTTCCCTGTGGTGATAGGAGGGAGCAGTGCAGTTGTAACTGCTTTTGACAAGGCTCTCTCCCTACAGAAAAACAGATATACCCTTGCTGCAATCGATTCAAGAATTGATTATAGCAATGAAAAGAAAGAGCCTGATTCATTTAACTATCTTAACAGTGTCGTCAATAACCATAAAAGTACATTCAGTCATTATATAAATATAGGGTATCAGACCTACCTGAATGATCAGCAGGTCATAAACAGGTTCCTGAAACGACGCTCGGATATTGTGAGGATAGGTGATGTAAGGCAGGCAATATATCTTACGGAACCCCTTCTCAGGGATTCGGATATTGCAGTATTTGATATTTCCGCAGTAAGACAGTCTGATGCTCCGGGAACAATAAGCCCCTCCCCGAATGGATTCTATGGTGAAGAGATTTGCCTTCTTGCCAGGTATTCAGGCATTTCCGACAAGCTTAAAATATTCGGATTATTTGAGGTAAATCCCGATCTGGATATACGCAATCAGACTTCAGGTCTTGCAGCCCAGATCATCTGGTTCTTCCTCGAAGGTTTTTCCCAGAAACAGTATGAAACTCCGTCGCTGGGATTGAGCAATACCGGCAGGTTCATAAAGTATCATGTAAGGATTACCGATCTGGAGGATGATCTGATTTTTGTAAAAAGCAATCTTACTGACAGGTGGTGGATTGAAATTCAGATAGAAAAAGATCAGAACATTTATATTTCCTGCTCACATGAAGATTATCTGAAGGCAAATCAGAATGAAGTTCCTGAAAGATGGGTAAGGGCTGTTGAAAGACTTAAGAACTGATTCCCTCGTCACATTGCAGGATCAGTTAATCAAATAATTATTGTGAAATTTGTTTGCGAACCGGAATTTTATTTATTTTACTGGTTCAACTATTGTGAAGCACACCCTTACAACAATTAATGAAAAAGCTATATAGTATATTCCTTTTTTTCATTATTGCATTTATGCCCGGGCTCTCGCAGCAGGATCCGTTATCGAGTCATTATATGTTCAACACCTTAACATATAATCCCGGTTATTCAGGCATTTCGGGTATGATCTGTGCAACAGCACTGAACCGCCAGCAATGGGTGGGTTTTGAAGGCGCTCCAACCACTACAGTATTCAACATAAGTGCTCCGCTTCCGATTTTTAAGGGAAACAGCGGTGCAGGGCTGCTTATTGAAAGTGACAACATCGGGTTTGACAACGATATAAATCTGTCAGGAGCATATTCTCATCATTTCGACGTTGGCCAGGGTAAACTGGGAATTGGTTTGAGCCTGGGAATGTTGAATAAGAAACTTGAGCCTTCATGGGAGATCCCTTCCGGGGATATCCATACTCCCGCTTCGGGCGATCCGCTCATTCCGGAGAATAAGGAGAGCTATGTAGCATTTGATGCAGGACTGGGGATGTATTACAAGACTGAAAAATATTATGCTGCTGCTTCAGTAACACATCTTAATCAGCCTGAAATTAAATATACCAAAGGAATCACCTACGTAAGCAGGCATTATTATCTGACTGCAGGGTATAACCTTCAGCTGAGAAATCCTTCGCTTGAACTGATACCCTCGGTGTTTGCTTTCAGCGACGGTAAGGTAATGCAGTTTACAGTAACATCATTATTGCGATACAATAAAAAACTGTGGGGAGGCGTTTCATACAGAGCCGGTGATGCCCTGATCGGTATGATCGGACTGGAGTTGTATAACGGGCTCAAACTTGGATATGCTTATGATTTCACGCTTTCAGATATGAGCAAGAGCAGCAGCGGATCGCATGAGTTTATGGTTAACTACTGTTTTGATCTCAATCTTGGGAAAAGCCCGATGAAATATAAAAGTATTAGATTTTTATGATTATTAAAAAAAAATAACTTACTTGCATTATAAAATACTTTCGTAATATGAAAAAGGTAATATTATCTGCTCTGATCATAATAATTTTATTATCTGGTTGCGGATCATCAAATACCGGAGAGCTGACTGGCGTGCAGGGACGAAAAAAATTCTTTGAACCGGAACCTCTTGAGATGGCATTTATACCTGCCGGAAGTTTTGTGATGGGACCCAGCGATCAGGATGCTGTTTTTGCAATGAACAGCTTATCAAAAACAGTTACGGTAGATGCCTTCTGGATGGACCAGACAGAAATTACAAATAATAAATATCGTCAGTTCGTATTCTGGGTACGCGATTCAATCCTCCGCACAAAACTTGGAGAAGCAGGGATAGCTGACAGGGAATACTTCATGGTTGATGATGAAGGAAATGTACTTGAACCGAACATTATAAACTGGGAGGAAAAAATTGATCCCGAAGAGGAAACAACCATTGGGATAATTGAAGAGATGTATTACCCGCCTGAAGAGAGATTTAACAGTAAAAAGGAAGTCGATGTGAGGAAGCTTAATTATTCTTACTACTGGGTTGATTACCAGCAGGCTTCCAAATCAACTTACGTTTATGATAATTTTGAAAAAACATCAGGAAAATATACCGGACAGGTGACTAACCTCGATGGCTCACGCAGCGATATCAAAGACCGCTCATCATTCATCAAACATAACATTATCAATGTTTATCCCGATACATTATGCTGGATCAGGGATTTTACATACTCATTCAACGATCCTCAGGCATCACTCTATTTCTGGCACCCATCTTATGATGACTACCCTGTTGTAGGCCTGACCTGGGTTCAGGCTACTGCATTCAGTATCTGGAGAACCGATTATATGAATAGTTCATTAAGGAAGAGCGGTATTCCGGATGTGCATAATTACCGCCTGCCACTCGAAACAGAATGGGAATATGCAGCAAGGGGAGGTCTTGATCTTTCAATGTACCCATGGGGAGGCCCCTATACCCGTAACTACAGTGGCTGCTTCCTCGCTAATTTCAAACCTCTGAGAGGTAACTATGTCGACGACGGTAGTGTATATGCCGCTAAAGCCGGTTCGTATGAACCTAATGAATATGGCCTGTATGATATGGCAGGAAACGTTGCAGAATGGACATGCTGCGCATACCACCCGTCTGCTTATATCTTCCAGCACGATCTGCAGCCCAATTATGAGTACAATGCAAAACCACAGGATCCCCCTGTAATGAAAAGAAAGGTTATCCGTGGCGGATCCTGGAAGGATATCGCCTATTTCCTTCAGACAAGTACAAGAGACTATGAATACCAGGATTCTACAAAACCATATGTCGGATTCCGTAATGTAAGATCTTATATTGGAGTAAACTAATTATTGAAATAACTTTAAAATCATCAGCTATATGAGCCTAGCAGAATTAGTACAAAGCAGCGGATGGAAAAACTTCATCGCAAAACTTTACGGTTTAGGAGCTTCCGTCGTTATCATTGGTGCATTGTTTAAAATACAGCACTGGCCACTTGCAGGAACCATGCTTACTATTGGTCTTCTCACCGAAGCGGTGATATTCTTCTTTTCAGCTTTTGAGCCTCTCCATGAAGAGATCGACTGGTCTCTTGTCTATCCTGAACTCGCAGGGATTCCGGAAGACGAACCTGTAGGAGTTCAATCTCACGGTAAGCAGGGTGCTGTTTCCGGAGGTTATGGCGGCGGAGCTGGTGCCGTTGCTCTGGCAAAATTTGACGAGATGCTCGAAAAAGCGGAGATATCACCTGAACTGTTCCAGAAGCTTGGAGGCGGAATGAAAAAGCTTGGTGAAGCAACTGCTAACATGAGTGTCATGGGAGATGTTTCTGCTGCATCTGCTAAATACATGAGCACTATTAACACAGCAAATGATTCGCTGTCGAAACTCTCGGAATCATATCAGACAACAACTAAAGCTATAAATGATACTGGTGCAACTTACAAGAATATGGCTGACTCACTTGCTGTGATTGAAGTTGGAGGAAAATCATATCAGCAGCAACTTGAAGTACTCAATAAAAACCTCTCTGCCCTGAATGCAGTATATGAATTGCAGAAAAAAGGTGCAGATGATCATATAAAGGAATCAGAATCGCTCTATAAGGGAATCCAGGTGATTATGAAGGACCTTACAGATTCAGCAGGTGACACAAAAAAATACCGCGAACAGATAACAAAACTCAACGACAACCTGTCGGCATTGAATAATGTCTATGGAAATATGCTTGCCGCTATGAATGTTAAATAACATGGCTTTTTTAACTAATTAAACTTCCAAGAAAATGGGTCACGAGAAGCTATCTCCACGGCAAAAGATGATCGGTATGATGTACCTGGTGCTTACCGCCATGCTTGCACTTAACGTATCGAAGGAAGCCGTTGAAGCATTTAAAAAAGTTGATAAAGGTCTTACGCAAACAATTGCAAATTATACAGTCAAAAATGACCTGATTTATAAAGAATTCGACAGAGCAGCTGCTGAGAATCCCGCCAAAGCCGGGAAATACAAGAGTATAGCATTACAGGTTAAGGAGAGAGCAGATGAAGCTTTCGTCTTTATACAGGGCTTGAAGATTGAGATCATTAATACTGCTGAAGGTCCTGAAAACACAGCTGTTCAGGGGGATGAAGTTATTGTGGAGAATGTACAGAAAATAGATGATAATAACATTCCTTCTGAGATCCTTATCGGAGCTAATGAAAACGGTAAAGCAAATGACCTGAAAGCTATTCTGATTGAATATCGCGAATTCCTTATTACAACTCTTGAAGGTAAAAATCCCACAATAGAAGAAGGCTTAAGGAGCAGCCTTAGTACTGATGATGGTAAAAATGAAGATGGCGAGACAGAAAGATGGGAAAACCTCAACTTCCAGACCTTGCCCCTTGTTGCAGTTATCTGTATCCTTTCGGAACATCAGCTCGCTGTAAGAAACGCCGAGACTGAAGTGCTGAACTATCTCTATTCACAGATTGATGCCTCTTCATTTAAATTCAATAAACTAATTCCTATTGTAATTCCCACTTCATCAAACTATGTTACACTCGGAAGCGATTATGAAGCACAGGTTTTCATCTCTGCAACCGATACAACACAACAGCCCACGATAAGCGTTGGTACTACCGAACTCCCTCTCGATGAAACCGGAAAAGGTATATATAAGGTCCGTGCTTCTTCACTGGGAGCAAAAAAATGGGGAGGTGTTATTGCCCTCAAGGCTCCCGACGGAACCAATATGGAATATCCTTTCGACGCCTCTTATTTTGTTGGCGAACCGAATGTCATTGTTTCTCCAACAGCTATGAACGTAATGTATATGGCTATTGATAATCCAATCGATGTATCTGTACCAGGAGTAAGCCCTGATAAAATAAAGATCAGGGTTGTTAATGGCTCCTTTTCGACGGGGAAAATTAAAAACCCTAAAGGTGATTTTTTCAAAGGCAGCTGGTCGGTTAAACCTGCTGAGGTAGGTAAGAATGTACAAGTAATTGTAACTGCCGATATGAGCGGTAAGCCGCTTCAGTTTGCACCATATGAATTCAGGGTAAAACCTCTTCCTCCTCCTATTGCAATCTTTGCCCAGAAAAGTACCGGAAGTGTGCCAAGGGCTACAGCTGCCGCCCAGCAGGGTGTGTTTGCAATACTGCCTGACTTCGACTTTGACCTTCAGTACAATGTTACAGGTTTCTCAGTGCTTTATTCCGACAGGGGAAATGATTATGAAGAAACCAGTACCGGCAGTAACCTGACACCGAAACAAAAGGAACTTATAGGAAGGCTCACAAGAGGTAAAAATTTAATTATTAAAGATATAAAAGCAGTTGGTCCCGACGGCAGAACAAAAGATCTGTCACCAATAATTTTAAAAATTGATTAGCTTAATTACAACTATCATATCATGATAAAGAAATTTCTTTTAGGATTACTCACTGTTTCTCTCTCAGGCTTCCTGAGCGCACAGAGTTTCGGTGATATATACCAGAAATCTATCCCGGATGCCAAAAAGATTGATTACCCTTACCTCAGGGAGGCTGATGTTATCTGGTCAAAACGAATATACAGAACAATCGATCTTCGTGAAAAGATCAATCAATCATTATATTATCCGACAGGTACAACATTTGACGGAAGGAGAAGCTTCATAATGGTACTCCTTGATGAAATTAAAGCAGGAAGGGTAACAGCTTATGACCCTCTCAGCATAAATGTCAATACCACATATTCGGATATTGAGGTTAAAATGGGAGCAGTTGAAACTACACAATCAATTACAATAAATGCTGCAGGAGCAACCCGCGATACTGTAATCAAGCAGGATTCCAAACCTCAGGAGGTAAAGCAATTAACCCTCTATGAAGAATGGTTTTTCGATAAGAAACTCGGAAAACTCGATGTCAGGATCATTGCTATACAGCCTACATACATGGGATATGATGATCAGCTGGGCAGGATTGCAAAAAAGCCGCTTTTCTGGGTTAAATATGATGATATTAGAGATGCCCTTTCAAAACAGGAAGTTTTTGTCACCAGTAATGATGCACAGAGGATCTCATTCGATGATCTTTTTATGCAGAGAAGGTTCGGAAGCGTGATAATAGGTGAATCAAATGTTCAGAATGACAGGTTTATCTCAGATTATCAGACCGGTAAATATACCTTGTTTGAAGCAGAACGAATCAAAAACGAATTATTTAATTTTGAGCACGATCTTTGGGAATACTAGGATATGGTAATTAAAAAAGAGGCTGGAAATTTTCCAGTCTCTTTTTTTGTCACCCCTGTTACAAATATTTCTCCTTGGAGGACTTCTTCAAATCTTCAAGATACTTCTTGATATTCTGCTCTTCCTCTTTCCTGACAATCAGCAGTACATCATCGGAATCGACCACAATATAGTCTTTAAGCCCTTGTATAACTGCTACTTTGCCTTCAGAAATATTAAATATGCTGCCTTTATTTTCATATGACATGACATCACCCCGTATCACAGCATTTCCTTTCTTATCGAGTGAAGAATGTTCATACAGGGAACTCCATGTCCCAAGATCGGACCATCCTATATCAGCACACTTAACATAAACATTGTCGGCCTTTTCCATGATGCCATAGTCGATTGATATGCTGCGGCATACTGCATAAGCTTTCCCGATAAAGTTTTTCTCCTGCTTCGTTCCGAACAACTCCCTTCCCTCTTCAAAAACTGAAAAGGTCTCAGGCATATATTTTTCAAAAGCCGCAAGAATGGTTTTTATATTCCAGATGAATATCCCTGAATTCCAGTAGAAATCCCCGCTCTCTATAAATTTTCTGGCAAGATCAATATCGGGCTTTTCCGTAAATGTCTTTACCTTGAGTAGTTTATCGAAACCTTTAACCGGTTTCTTCTGATCAGCCTGAATATAGCCATAACCTGTTTCAGGCCTGTCAGGTTTTATTCCAAGAGTTACCAGGGCTTCATGCTCCTTCGCAAAGTCGAAACATTTGCCTATCTCTTCACGGAATTTATCCTCCTTAACGATCAGGTGATCGGCAGGAGTAACTGCAACTATGGCATCTTGATTATCCTTTAATATGCGGAATGTACCATAAGCCAGGCAAGGTGCAGTATTGCGACGGAAAGGCTCGCCCAGCACCCTTGATGGTTCAATCCTGAGCTGTTCAATAACCAGATCGCTCTGCCCTGCACTTGTTACAACGAAAATATTCTCTTCAGGACAAATTTCTTTAAATCTCCTGAATGTCTGTTGTAAGAGGGTTTCACCTGTTCCGAGTATATCAAGAAACTGTTTTGGCCTGCTATTCCTGCTCAATGGCCAGAAACGGCTTCCGACGCCACCAGCCATTATTATTACATACCTGTTATCCATAAGTGAAGTATTTCCTGCATTTTCTGCAAAGATATAATTAATAATTACGCAGTCACATTTCAGAAACTATGATAAGGGAAATCAGACAAATATTAGTAATTTTGAGCTGAAAAAAACAGAAAATGATCAGGTTCCTGACTCAGGTAGGACTTTATTTCCAGTTTCTTAAAAAGGTCTTTTCAAAACCGGAAAAGGCTTCTGTGTATTACAGACAGACAATGACAGAATTTGTATCACTTGGACTGACTTCAGTAGGGATCATTTCAATTGTTTCGTTTTTTATGGGAGCTGTAATAACGCTTCAGACAGCATATAACACTGAGAATCCGATATATCCTACATATCTGATCGGACTGGGCTGCCGCGATTCAATCATACTGGAGTTTTCATCAACCGTTGCGGCACTGATACTGGCAGGGAAAGTAGGGTCAAATATTGCAGGGGAAATAGGAACCATGAGGGTCACAGAACAGATAGACGCCCTCGAGATAATGGGTATCAATTCTGCTTCTTACCTTGTTCTGCCAAAAATTATTGCAACTCTCCTGTTCAATCCAATACTGACTCTCATTTCAATCAGCATAGGTATTTTCGGAGGATGGGCCGCAGGTACATTATCAGGAGTTGTTACATCCGAGAATTTCATTTATGGAATCCAGTATGCCTTTATTCCTTACTATATAACCTATTCTCTGATTAAAACACTGTTTTTTGCCTTCATCATAACCAGTGTATCATCATTCCAGGGCTATTATGTTAACGGAGGTTCGCTTGAGGTAGGAAGGTCAAGTACCAAAGCAGTCGTTTACAGCAGTGTACTGATCCTGATGTTCAATGTAATCCTTACTCAACTCCTGCTGTCATGATAAGAGTTAAAAATCTTGATAAAGCATTTTACGGAAAAAGTGTACTTACTGACATATCCGTTGAATTTGAACCAGGCATAACAACCCTGATAATAGGCCAGAGCGGATCAGGTAAAACTGTTCTTTTAAAGTCAATTGTTGGTCTTTATGATATTGATAAGGGAGAGATATGGTATGAAGATACCCTTTTTAATAAACTTGCCTTTGCAGATAAAAAGAAGATCCGCAGCGAGATAGGAATGCTTTTTCAGGGAAGTGCATTGTTCGATTCACTTACCGTCGAACAGAATGTTCGCTTTCCCCTTGATATGTTTACCGAAAAAAGCCCTGAGGAAAAAAGCGACAGGCTAAATTTCTGCCTTAAGAGAGTTAACATTATTAATGCAAACAGTCTGTTCCCTTCAGAGTTATCGGGAGGTATGAAAAAAAGAGTTGCCATTGCCAGAGCTATTTCGCTGAATCCCAAATACCTCTTCTGTGATGAACCCAATTCAGGCCTCGATCCGGTAACTGCAATAGTTATCGATGAGCTTATCAGGGAGCTGACAGAAGAATATTCGATGACAACAATAGTAAATACTCACGACATGAATTCAGTGATGGAGATAGGTGAGAAAATTGTTTTCATAAGTGAAGGAAGGAAATGCTGGGAAGGAGATAAAAATGAAGTGCTGAACTCCGACTGTAAGCCGCTGAATGATTTTGTCTTTGCTAATTCACTTGCCAAAAAGATAAAAGCAGATGCAGGCTGATCAGTGATTATCTTTCTTAATTTCCTCGAAATCTACATATTCTCCGATACTTTTTGAGACTTTCTTAGTGTCACCGGGGTCATACTGCTCTTTTTGCTTTCCGGGTTCATTCTCCCTCCCGAATCTCATAAACGACCTTATTATGAGATATACAATAAGAGTTATTAAGAAAATCCTTATCAAGATCATCTTTTATAATGTTTGGTCATTCTTAATCAGTGGCTTGTTATCCTTTTTCTTAACCTTGTTCCCGAATGAGAGATTCATTCCAAGCCGTAAATTAACAGTATTCCAGTTTGCAGGAACAACTATATTACTGTTTGAATCAGTTTTAAGCCTGTCCCATGAGACAGGGATCCTGTCACTGACAAAGTAAAATTGGAATATTGACGCCCTGAATGCAATTCCTGCTCCAAAGTTGTCAGCTCTATGATTCTGCAAAGAATATCCCAGGCTGAATGAAAATGCATTTGTGAGATTCATATTAGCTGACAATGTCAAAGATTCTCTCATCTGTCTGCCAATAAATCTGGTATATGATAATAAACCAAATGAGATGCTTTTATTCAGATTATAGCTCCCTCCAAGTGTCAGGCCCGGAGCCAGCCATGTGGTGAACGGCTCATTAGTGTCAGTCAGATTAAAAGAATTTTTCAGTGAATCAAGTAGTTCATTGCCAACATCCTCTACCTCTTTTGTCCCATTAATAACATCTGTCATATCCAGTCCGTTAAAAACAAAATTGCCTTTCGCAGTAAGGTTTGTTACATCCCTGTTCCATCTTATATAGCCTATATCAGTCAATGCTGCTGAAACAATAACTTTGTTGTTAAGCAGCTTATATGTTGCCCCCAGATCAAGACCAAGCCCTCTGTTCTGAATACTTGTAAGTGTATTGAAACTGAACCATGAATCGTCATATGTAATACTGTCAAGATTTTGATCATTACCAATATATGTATCAAAAGGCCCGCTGAGGCTTACAGTAAAGTCGGCATCCAGAGTATGTGTATAATCATCACTCACCTGAATTCCTAGAGACCTGTTCTTAAACCGGGTTGCCACTATGCCGGTAAATATTTTAGGCCTTACTCCGATAGTTAGTTTATTTGAGAACTCCCTGGAGACAGTAAAACCAAACTCACGGAAATACCTCAAATCCATTCTTAAAGATGAGAGATCTATTTTATCTCCAACAAATGCTTCGTTTCCCTTAAGAGCAAGCTTTATAATATCTCCCGGAAAAACAGCATTTGCTTCAATCCTGTCATTGATATCAATGAAAAAGTAAAGCCCCTTTGGACCTTTAAATCCAATTCCCAATACCGGAAGGGTAACCTGCGGAGAAAAAGAATTCTTCTTATTTACCCTGTCCAGAAACTCATCTGTAGCGGACTCTGAACTAAGAAAAGAATAGACAGAATCAGAGGTAGCACTCTTTGAAAAGAGATCGGAATAATTGATGAAATTATTATTGACACCCAAATACATTCCGGAAATAACCGGCAGACCGATATAAGAGGAGTTTGAAGGATGCATTGCAGGATTCATCAGATGATTCTGTGGCAGGTTCATGTAGTACAAGACCTGTCCTGTTTGCGCTGTTACCTTACCGGTAAGTATCACGAGGCAAACAACCAGTATATACTTGATTCTGTAAAACATATTCTGAACATTTAAAACATTAGTTAAAGACTATATCGGGTTTAACAATCAAAGCAGCTTTGAAATCTATCCTGTAATCGGAATAGATCTTAACATCAGTTGCACCAGATGATGTGGTATTAAGTGTGAACCATACAATTATTTTATCGGAAGTTTTTACAGCATCGAAAAATTCCCTGGTCAATTTAAGGTTTGTTGTTGTTTCCTTTGTTCCGTTTGCTTTCCCATTAGCATCAACAGGAGCCGGACCAAGGAGTGATGATGCATCAATTGTGTGCCTGATTGTTTTAGTAATTTCGTCATAAAGACTCATTTTGACTGAAACACCCAGTGGAAATCCGTTTTTAGCTATGAAATCGAGCTGCAGCAATTCAAAATTTTCCGGTTTGATGGGATTATCACTCTCCTCACCTTCTTTAAGAAAGTTATCCAGGGTATCGGTAAATTGCAGGTTGTTCATCCTGAATTCCATCGGTACCTCAATTTCAACCGATCCGAGAAAACGGCTGACACCAAAAACATAATTATCCCTCAGCCCTGTATTGCCTGAAGGGTTCATAGTGGCCGCTCCTGAAAAAATAACATTAGCAGGTGGAAGTGAAATAAGCTCGGGTAGTTCTGAATTGTTCTTATCAATAACAATTGAAGAAGATACATCCCGGGTGGGGTACAGGGGTGATGCAATAACTATCGGGTCCAGCCCGAGATTCCTGCTTTCAGTTCCTCTTCTGCCTGTTGCCTGAAAGTCGATTTTCAGAGGAATTGCAAAGGAATTTGAATATTTAATTTTTATTGACGGACTTGAAATAAGAAAATCACCGGTAAGATTACTTAAGATATCATCAATACCGAGGTCAATGGTATCAGGTTCAATCGATTCAGACTGCTGTCCGAAATATCCCTTTACATAACCAAACTCCGGATTTGCAAGTCTAAGATCAATTTCCACCTTATCAGCACTGTTATAATTTACAAGCACTGTTGAACCGACCTCAATGCCATATTCAAGCGGGATTGAATTATATGGCTGAGCCGGATTGCTCCCCAGGTCAATCAATGTATTATCGAATGAAACCGTTCCGTTGAACTGGTTACCTGTACCGGTATTTATAGTATGGGTAACAGTGTCCTGCCCTCTTGTTACTGAAGGTAGTGTAATACTCATAGATACTGCCAGCGCAGTTCCTGATTGAAAATGATAAGTGAGGTCTCCGTCTGTGACATTTATTTCATCAAGTTCTATTCCATAACCCGGATCGAAAGTTACCATATCTTTATTATTGAGGCCGGCTACTTTTTGTAAAGGAATAACTATCCTTCCTGATCTGACAATAAGATCCCTTGCCCTGGCAGTGATCTGAATATTACTGTTGTTCAGGCTTATAATGACCGGGGTTGCCGTACCAGGACTCCCCTGAAGGACTATGGCAGCAATAATTGTATTGGTCAGTCTCTTGTCTGTAAGATCAATTGATGATATATGAGTCTGGCCTGGTTGCACCGGAGGAATTTCTATAATGCCTACCTGTGAACGATCGACGCTGTTTACCAGACTGATATTGATGCCCGATAGTGGAGTTGTAAGGTTATTTGTCAGCGATACATCAAGGTAACCGGAATGGAATACAGCATTATCAAACCCGGGAAAAGCACCGAAGGTCCTTTCTCCGAGATTAACAGATGGAAACTCAGGAAAAAGATGGGTAACACCATCATCAAGAGCGTTAATCTGGTCTCTCAATGGTGATACCATATTCTGTGTTATCTGATTAAGCGGTACACTTAAAGATCCCTGGAATGAGCCGATGGATAATACTCCCAGCTGATATGACTTTTTGAATGATACCATATCGTCGAGATCAAAAAAATCTTTCAGCCTTAAGTAAATAACTGAGTCTTTCCTGAATATGACCTTTACAAATTTGTTCTCATCAAATATTATTGTATCTCCTGCTTTTACAAGGTCGCTGAAAGAGACACTCCCCTTTACTGCCGCGAAGGCAAAAGTGGGAGAAAAATGCACCTTTCCCGAGAGCTTGTTCATATCATAGGTTTCCTTAATACAACCATTTACCAGAAACAGAGCCAGTACCAGGTTTATTATGAGAACTTTTTTTATCATTACCCGAATAGTCTAATCTGTTTCCATCTTATAATTGTACAGAAATCTGTCGGTGCCACCAACTATCAGATGCCAGCCGCTTTTATCCGAAAGTTTCCCTATTGAAAACATTGATGCTCCCCTTAAAGGAAACCCTTTTGCAGTTTCTCCGTTTTTTTCAACCAGATAAATCAATTTCCTTTTCCCATCAAAAACCCCAATTTTTCTGTCAGATGATGAGAATACAAAATTTATCGGACCTCCTGATAGGTCTGAATCAAAATCACGGACAAAGATCTCCGATTTATCATGGTCGTAAAGATACAATATACCCTTCTCAATAAAAATGTATTCACCAAAGCCATCTCCATCTACGTCAAAAAAATCAAATGAATGGTCAACAGAGAAGCTCCTCAGACTGAATTTTTTAACTTCACCGTTAAAATAGATATGCTGAACCGTTCCATCGGGTGAGGAGCAAACCACAGATGGATCAGAACCCTGGTTGAGCCTCATTGCTGATCCTTTTGCCCTTGTAACAGGCTCTCTTACGGTGAGCCGTTTATTCCCCTGGCGGTCGAGAAAATATAATGAAGATTCATCAGAAGCAACAATGTAGTCTTTGCCCGATACTTTAAAATAGCAAATTTCAGTATTTACGATACCTGATGTCCTGAATGGCTTCCATCCTTTTATTGTACTGCCGCGTATATCATAAGAATATATCATTTTGTCCTCACCTGCAATAAAAAGCCTGTAGTTCCTGCTATTATCATAATCAAAAAGAGCAAGTGAGTTTGTTGAAGGCGATCTGAGTCTGACAGGGTACCTTTCAACATAATTACCGTTTCTGTCAAGAATATGGATATGATTTTTTCCGGAAAACAGCAGCTGGTATTTTCCATTTCTGAAATAGTCAATCATAAAAACAGATCCCGTGATTCTTTCCCTCACCGGCACTTTCCAAAGAACACGTCCTGCCGTATTAATCAGGTATGTATTGTTATTCAGGTCCTGGATAAATATCTCCTTTGCTCCTGTAGTATGATTAGTAAAGAAGAATGGTTTTATTGCCGCTATGGTATCGAGCAGTGTTTCCCATTCTGTTGTTGATTCCTCCCTTTCCTTTTCCTTAAAACTTACTGACAGGCTGTTATATATCATGTCGTTGCTTGAAGCCAGCTGATAGCCTATAGCCTGAAGTTTATTTAGTGAATTTCTGTTCGACTTTAAAGCAGTTATGATCTCCTCATTCAGAAATCCGGCCAGGTACTCCAGTATCCTTGAAGGAACACAATAAAAATAATACCCTGACCTGCTTGGCAGAGAGCTTTCAAAATCTCTGTACAGCAAATCATTGGAAAGTGTTTTATTCAATAAATTATCATATAACAACCTCGATATTGTAGCATAAGAGCTCCCGGTTATCATGAACTTATCATAAAAAGTTATAAAAGTCTCCTCCACACCCGGAGCAAAGCCCGGAAGAATTGTTCCGGTAAGTCCTTTAAGCTGAATATTATAAACGGGTTGTTTAGTTACCTCATCGGGTGTAAAATAGAGTGTTTCACAATCCTTTCCCAGCTGATCAAGAAAAAGCTGTTCAGCCTGGGTCCTGTCTGAAAGTTCATAAATAATCAGAGAGTTCTCTTTCATTGGCCGGCCTCTTAAATCGAGGTATACCCTCGAAATTTCATTCCCAAGGTAAGACTTAACCTTATTACAAAAATCTGTAATAGTTACTCTACCGGCATTTCCTCGGGATAATCTGGCGCCATCCGCCGGAAGTAAAGTTGTTTCAAACAGAATTGTTGATGCAGGAAGTATTTTATATGTGATAAACTCCTTTGGAGAAGCCGATTTATACCTGTGAACGATCTGATCTGATGCAAGGCTCTCAGTATACCCGCTCAGTACTATTCCACCTTCGTTTATGTAGATGTCTCCTGCGGCAACGTCAGCAAGCTTCGAAATTTTTTCTGAAATACCCTTCCCCTCTTTTGTAAGCAGTGAATCAAAAAGAGGTATTAAATTCTTAAATACCACGAACAGCTTATCTTCCCGTTTTCCTGATGCCAGGAACACTCTCGAAAATCCATCCGAATTTCTGATATCATTCCCGCTGATGGCAGTAATGCAGGCTTCCCGGATGAGTGATTCGGAGGTGCTGCACAGTAAAAGACCGGAATAGACTGAAATAAATACTGTGTCGTTAAGTTCATTATTAAGAAATGGTATCTTAAGCATTTTGCTGTTTCCGGAACTGGTCTCAATTATTTCCCTGACGCCTGTGGACCTCAATAATTCCTTTATCTGCCTTATCTTCAGAGTACCAGGTACCACAGCAGAAAGCAGTGGCCGGAGTCTGTGATTCTGATCAGGTTGCAGCGATATTATAGCGCTGCCTTCACTTAATAAATGTTTATACTCAGGTTTGTTTACCTGATCGGCGAGGAACTTTAATTTTCTGTTAAAGTTCTTTAGCTCTTTGAAACTGGTAAGCTCTCCGAATAATCCCTGACCACTTGTAAGCGTGTTCAGAAAGCTCTTCAGATCAACTGTCTCAATAATTAAGCAAGCCCCGGGGCTCACTGCTTTGTATGGATCTGTAAGGAAGCTTTTCCCGGATTGATAAAAAAGATATCCCAGCACAGCAATAGCTGAAATGAGTATAAAAAGTACCACTATTACCAGACGTTTTCCCATAGAAGAATCTGTTAATGACAGTGCCTTTCAGGAATAGCAAATATAAAATTACCCCTGCTATTCTCCTAATTATATTGGCCGTCCATATTGAAGACCAGAAAGCGATGCCGGATGTTGCAATACTGAATTAATTAAATATGAACCCATATTGATATTTTTGGCACGCAATTTGTTTTAATATAGTTACAAGGCAATCCCAATCATATCCCTGATCCTTCAGGGCAGCCAGGTCAAAAGCCTGGCTTTCTTTTTTTATCAGAATGGTTTATACCCGATTATCTCCCTGACTTCACGTACAGTTTTTGATGCGCTTTGCCTGGCTTTTTCTGCTCCCTGTGAAACTACATTTGAAAGGTATTTATCATCGGCAAGGATATTGTTTATACGTTCTCTTATCGGTTCGGTGAATTTTACTATATCTTCAGCCAGCTGTTTTTTCATATCACCGTACCGTATTTCGCATGATGCAAATTTATCTGTGAAATAATTAACAGTAGAAGGATCTGAAACAACATTCATGATTGTGAAGAGGTTTTTGACAGGTTCCGAAGGTTCCTGTCCCGGAGCTGTAGGTCCGGTATCAGTTACAGCTTTCATCACCTTTTTTTTAATCTCCCGGGGGGTATCTGCCAGAAAGATCCCGTTGCCCTCACTTTTCCCCATTTTTCCCGTCCCGTCAAGTCCGGGTATTTTTACCAGCTGTTTGCCGAAATTGTATGCATCCGGTTCAGGAAAATAATTTACATCGTACATCATGTTAAACCTTCTGGCGAATCTCCGGGTCATCTCGAGATGTTGTTCCTGGTCTTTACCTACAGGAACTTTATTGGCTTTATGAATGATTATGTCTGCAGCCATCAGAACGGGATATGTAAGTAATCCTGCATTTATATTATCAGGTTGTTTCCTTATTTTCTCCTTGAATGAAGTTGTCCTTTCCAGCTCTCCCACATAAGCATTCATATTTAGCAGTAGATATAACTCCGACACCTCGGGTACATCGCTCTGGATAAAAACTGTTGCAATGTCAGGATCAATTCCGCATGCCAGATATTCAGCAAGTACCTGCTTAATGTTGCCATGAAGGTCTCCTGGTTTGGGATGGGTGGTAAGTGCATGATAATCTGCAATAAAGAAATAGCAGTTATTCTCGTGCTGCATTTTAAGAAAGTTCTTTATGGCACCGAAATAATTACCAAGGTGAAGGTTGCCCGTTGATCTGATACCACTTACTACTGTATCCATTATCTACTTTTATAATTCCTGCAAATGTAGTAAAAAAGGCGCAAAGGCACAACGGAACAATGGCACAACGGCACAAAGGCAAAAAGGGAAAATGATCATCCCATTGTGCCGCTTCGCCTTTTATCTAACCCACCCCCCGCCCCTCCGAGGAGGGGAGCCAAAAGCCCTGAGCCCTGTGCCCTGAGCCCTGAGCCCTGAGCCCTGAGCCGTTAAACCGTTGCGCCGTTGATGCATTTTTATTACCTTTGTGCTTCCAATATAAAATATGGCCATGGAATCAACCAGACAGAAAAAAGTAGCGCGACTGATCCAGAAAGAACTGGCCGATATCTTTCTGAAAAAAGGGAATGAATTAGCTCATGGTAAACTGATTTCAATTACAAAGGTCCGGGTGAGCCCCGATCTCTCCTTTGCCAAAGTATATATAAGCATCTTCCCTGCAATTAATCAGGAGGATGTGTTGAAATCAATTGAGGAACACACCTCCAGGATAAGATTTGATCTTGGCCAGAAAGTCAGAACACAGCTCAGGATCGTTCCTGATATTGCATTTCATATTGATGACAGCCTTGATTATATTGACAAAATAGACAAGCTGCTCAAATCCTGATATTTATGCAATACGACCCGATCAAAAAAATGCTGGGCAGATTCTTTTCAGGATCACTCTTCATGAGAAAAACCTTTTATTCACTGCTCGACCTTTTACTGCTCAGGACATGGCATGTAAAAAAAGCCCTGAAGAAAGCTGCCGGTCACTTTGAAGGTGAAACCCTGGTGCTTGATGCAGGGTGTGGATTTGGTCAGTACTCATGGCGTATGGCAAATATGAACAGAAGGTGGAAAATAGAGGCAATTGACATCGACAGTGAACATATTAAGGATTGCGCCTCCTTCTTTGAAAAAGCAGGATTATCTGAAAGAACAAGTTTCCGGACCGGGGACCTGACTCTTCTGTCAGAAAAGGACCGATATGATTTAATCCTCTCTGTTGATGTAATGGAACATATCGGGGAAGATACAAGGGTTTTTGAGAATTTCCATAAAGCATTGAAAGCTGATGGCACTCTGATAATATCGACTCCATCCGACAAGGGAGGTTCTGATGTGCATAATGAGAATGATGATTCCTTCATAGGAGAGCATGTACGCGACGGGTACAGCATAAATGATATTACAGGTAAATTATCATCGTCCGGTTTCAGTAATGTTGAAGTTGCATATACTTACGGAGTTCCGGGTACCATCTCCTGGAGATTATCGATGAAGTATCCCATAAAGATGCTCAACTTTTCCTCTCTCTTCTTTATATTGATCCCGTTCTGGTACCTGATTTTCTTCCCGTTTTCTTTTTTGCTCAATTTTGCTGATCTTTCAATGAAACATAAGGAGGGTACCGGACTGCTTGTAACTGCACGGAAATAACCATAATGAAACTCTCATTATACATATCAAAAAGGTACCTCTTCGCTAAGAAATCGCGAAATGCAATAAACATCATATCAGCTGTTTCCGTTGCAGGAGTTGCTGTCGGAACCATGGCGCTCATTATTATTCTGTCGGTCTTTAACGGACTGGAAAAGATGGTAAGCTCCATCTTCAATACTTTCGATCCCGATATAAAGATTTCTGCAGCAGCAGGGAAAACTTTTGTTGCCGATACCACCCGGTTAAAGCTGCTTGCAGAAATTGATGGCATATCATGCTATTCACTTACTATTGAGGAAAATGCCCTGCTTAAATACGGGGAAAGACAATATATTGCAACGATTAAAGGGGTTGACAGAAATTATATAAATGTTACCGATATTGACAGTTCCATATGGGAAGGCGAGTTCATCCTTCAGGCTGAAAACGGGAGGCCATACGCAGTTCCGGGATTAGGAGTCTCGCAATATCTGGGTATCAGGGTGAATTTTATCACACCTCTTAATATCTATGTGCCTCGTAAATCGGGTGCCTCAGGTCTGGATGCAGAAAATGCCTTCAACAGAAAATTTATCTTCCCGTCGGGTATTTTTGAAGTTGAAAAGGAATATGATTCAAAATATATTTACCTGCCGATTGGATTTGCTCAGGAAATAACTGAAAATGAAGATGCTGTAAGTGCCATTGAAGTTAAATTCAGGGATAAGGCTGAGCCGGGAACTTTAAAGAAAAGAATAACAAAGATCTATGGAGATGAATTTCTTGTTCAGACCAGGTATGAACAACAGGAGATATTTTATAAGGTAATGCGCTCTGAAAGACTTGCAATATTTTTAATACTTACACTTATCCTGATAATTGCATCATTTAACATTATCGGGTCCCTTACAATGCTTATCATTGAAAAAGAGCGCGATATTGAAATACTCAGGAGTCTCGGAGCGGATAATGACCTGATACGAAAAATATTCATTTTTGAAGGCTGGCTGATCTCAATAATAGGAGCATCAACCGGATTAATCCTTGGCTTTCTGGTTTGCTGGCTTCAGCAGACATTCGGCCTTGTAAAGCTTCAGAGCGAGTCGCTTATTATGGAAGCATACCCTGTAGTGCTGAAAATAAAGGACTTCATTATCGTACCGGCAACTGTGCTTCTGATCGGTTACTGGGCTGCGTGGTATCCTGTACGCTATCTTACACGAAAATTCCTCAGAAAGAATGTCTGATCAGTTATTATCTTTACCGGAGAAAACTGAATCAAAAAGTGATCCGGAAGGAACAGATAAAATTAAGTCGGGTAATATGACAGGCCGAAACCTTATTTTAATATTAATATCAGCAATGATGCTGCTGTCTTGTTCCGGGAAGGAGGAGAAACCTGACAGGACAGGACTGATCCCTGAGAAGGAACTAATACCAATTCTTACAGAAATCCATATTGCCGACGGCCTCATGCTTAATCCCAGGATTAAGGATTGGGTATTATCTGTCGATTCCATTTCAACTTATTACTATATAATTGAAAAACATGGCTATACAAAGGAATTGTTCGATAAAACAATGCACTATTATTTTGTCAGAAAACCCAAACAACTGATCCGCATTTATGACGGTATTCTTGCAAAATTAAGTGAAATGGAATCCCTTCTTGAAAAAGAGGTGAAGCTTGAACGGGATCATGCTTCCAATTTATGGCCCGGAGAAAGGTATTATTACTTCCCTGATACGTCCGGCACTGAATCAGTCGGTTTTGAATTATCACTTACCGGAAGCCTTTTTTATACACTGAGATTCACCGTAACAATCTTCCCTGATGACCAGTCTGTTAACCCCAGGGCAAGTATTGTTGCATATGATGCCGATAGTGTTCTGACCGGGAAACCTCAAAATTTCGAAACTCTTAAGTTCTTAAAAGATGGCCATCCGAATACATATTCCATACGACTGAGGGCAATCTCTGGTAAAACCTTAAAAGTCAAAGGGTCCCTCTATGAAACAGATAACCATCCGGAAGAATGGCAGAAACATGTAAGGTTTGATAACATCACATTTACCACACCTTCGGCTGAGTTATGAAACAGTATTCAGCCCAGTATATCTTCACAAATTCAGGTCAGCCTCTTAAAAGAGGTATAGTAACTACTGACAATGAGGGAGTTATAATAACCGTTGAAGATACCGGGGGGCTCCCTGTTGAAAGACATTCAGTTGAATTCTATAACGGAATAATAATTCCGGGATTCATCAACTCCCATTGCCATCTGGAACTTTCGCATCTGAGGGGTAAAACAGAAAGAGGAAAAGGATTGGGCAGTTTTATAGAAAAGGTAAGAAGTAACAGGGATACCGGTACTGATAGTATATTAAGTCATTCAGAAAAAGCCGATAATGAAATGTACAGGGAGGGAATAGTATTATGTGCTGATATATGCAACACCTCCTCTTCATTTGGGCTAAAAGCTGCCAGCCGCATCAGGTATATAAATCTTCTTGAAGTATTTGGTATTGACCCGGCCAAAGCACGGAAGAGAATAGATGAAATTATGAAGGTGGCTGATTCCTGCAGCAAAATGGATCTTCCTTATTACATTGTACCTCACGCTGTATACTCAACTTCACTTCCCCTGTTCAGGCTTATCAGAGAGATCGGATCAGGCAATAAAGTCACATCGGTACATTTCATGGAGAATGAAGGGGAAAGAGAATTTCTGAATGATAATTCAGGCCCAATCGCTGCTTCCTACCTGAAATCAGGACTTATGCCCTCTGTACCCGAAACTGTTGTCAGCCATTCGGATGCAATACTGAATGAGATGACATTATCCGGTAATCTCATACTTGTACACAATACATTTTCTGACAGGGAGACCATTGAAAGGGTTATAAAAAGAGGTAACACTTTCTGGTGCCTGTGTCCGGGGTCAAATCTTTTTATTGAAGACAAACTTCCTCCTGTATATATGCTCAGGGAAGCTGGTTGTGATATTGTTATCGGTACCGACAGCCTTGCCTCCCGTGAGAATCTGAGCATTATGGGAGAGCTTAAAACGTTACAGGATAATTTTCCCCTGGTATCGCTTTATGAACTTATAGTCTGGGCTACCATTAACGGGGCAAGGGCGCTTGGAGAAACCGCTTACTATGGAAGCATTGAGCCGGGTAAGAAACCCGGCCTGCTCCTGATCAGCGACATTGATCTGATAAACCTCAGGCTCCTTCCACAGAGTTCAGTCACAAGATTGATATAGAAAACCATGATCCTGTGTTTCAGCCTCTTTAATTAATGTTAATTTTGGAAGTGTAAAAATCCGGGTAATGTCTACATTCCTTTTTGATGAAATAATTTTTGGTCCTGTCAGAAGCAGAAGGCTGGGCGTTTCGCTTGGCATCAACCTCCTGCCGACAAAAAGGAAGATCTGCAATTTCAACTGCATCTATTGTGAATGCGGATGGACAGATGATCCCGGGAAAATCTCAGACCGTCTGCCCCGACGCGAAGAGGTTTATACTGCTCTTGAACGGAAGCTCTTTTCGATGAAGGGGAAAAATCAACATCCTGATGTACTTACCTATGCAGGGAACGGTGAACCGACACTTCATCCTGAATTTCCGGGGATCATCGACGACAGTATTGAACTGCGGAACAAATATTTTCCGGATGCCAGGATTGCTGTACTGTCAAATGCAACTACAATAAGAAACCCCGTAATCAGGGAAGCCCTTTTAAAAGTGGATCAGAATATACTGAAGCTCGATTCGGCATGCGACAAAACAATACAGATACATAACCAGCCTCATCGCAGGATAAATGCTTCAGAGCTGATAGATGATCTGAAAGAATTTAACGGCAAACTGATAGTACAGACGCTTTTCCTGAGAGGAAAATATAAAAGCTCTGTCATTGACAATACATCATCTGAAGAACTTAAGGAGTGGCTTAAGGCTATCGATAAAATAAGACCCGAAGAGGTAATGATCTATACTATCTCAAGGGATACTCCTGCTGGCAGCCGGCTCGATAAAGTACCTCTTAAGGAGTTGAATGCAATAGCAAAAATGGTAAACGCCCTCGGCATTAAAACACATGTTTCAGGCTGAAATTGGAAAAACCCAAAAATATTCTGATATGCCCCATTGAATGGGGACTTGGCCATGCAACCCGCATGATCCCGGTTGCTTCGGAACTGCTCAGACATAACCATAATGTAATTTTTGCTTCCGGGAAAGAACATCTGTCACTTATACGCAATGAATTGCCTGAATGTGGGTTTCTGAGTTTCCCGGGATTTAAACCGGGGTACTCACGCTATCTGCCCCAGTATATTTCAATACTGCTAAAGCTACCTCTGCTTTTATATCACATAGCTCTGGAACATATCAGGCTGAGTAAAATTATACGGAAATATTCAATTGATATTGTAATAAGTGATAACCGGTTCGGCTTATGGAACAGAAACGTAAAAACTGTTTATGTAACCCATATGCTGCTGATCCCCTTCCCGGGAAAAATGAAATTCCTTGAACCTGCAGGAGCATTCATTCACAGGCAGATAATAAAGAGATATGATTTTTGCTTTATACCTGATCTTCCGGGAGGAAATAATCTCTCCGGCAGATTGTCTCATGGCATGATTATCCCACGAAACGTAAGGTACATAGGGATTCTCTCCCGCTTTATTAACCCCCAAACCCCCCAGGGGGTCCCGATAGCTCCCGATAGCTATCGGGACGGGATAGGGGTGGATTTAAGAAAGCAGACTTTTGAGACATCCTCGCCTGACTTTAAGTACAATATTGTGATACTATCGGGGCCGGAACCTCAGAAAGAGATCCTGAAACAAAAACTCATCTCTATCTTTAAGGATAGGGACCCGGTTACAATTATCCTTGAAGGAAAACCGGGAGAATCAATGGAAACGGGAAGGATCGGAAATATCATTCTGTACAGTCATCTTTCTTCTGTTGATATGAGGAAGACAATCCTCAACAGTGAAGGTATCATATCGAGGTCGGGTTATACTACGGTGATGGATCTTATGAGCCTTAACTGCAGTGCATTGCTTATACCAACTCCCGGACAGACCGAGCAGGAATATCTGGCTGAATATCTTACCGGACAGGGATTATTCCTGAATATTTTGCAGAAAGATCTGAAATCCGGAGTGCAATTCCCCCCAAAGGAATCTTTAAACACTTCTGATCTGATTGAAGAGAGCCGGAAACTTCTCACTCTTGCTTTAAGAGAGCTGTCAGAAGAACCACATCACGAGACCAAGGCCAAAAAAACCCAGAAAAAATCCTAACCAGACCTCTGCCGGATTATGTACATTAAGTTTCAGCCTCGAGGAAAGGATCAATCCTGCTGAAACAATAACAATCAGCAGGGGCCAGAGCAGTGGTGAATTCATTTTAAAAGAGAGTACAATTACAAGAGCTGCTAATGCACCGGCTGCCGTGGAATGAATTGAAATCTTCCACCACATATTCAAGGTTGTGACAGAAAGTGATATGATAAAGACACCAAAGATAAAGGTCTTAATGAAAGCAGGTACAGGGTACCTGATAATAATATATGAAGTGGCAGCATAGAGAATTGTGGTAATAAAAAGAGGAAGCATCCTCTCTCTCCTGTTGTCAATCGTCCATGATGTGATGTGATTTCTGTAACGCAGATAAGGCAGCAGGGAGATTGGCAGGAATACATTATTTATCATAATAATCAGGAAAAGCAGTCTTTTGACGGAAAAAGGAAGATAACCGAATAGGGTCGGGGTAGAAAATATTATAACAATACCGTATAAGGGCATAAACAGAGGATGAAAAGCAACCGAGATTGCTTTTGCCATGAGAGTAAGAATATTGTCTGTTTTGCCTGTATCCATCATTAGTATGCTTATATCTCTTTTCTTAACCTGGCAACCGGAATATTCAACTGCTCCCGGTATTTGGCAACGGTTCTTCTTGCGATCTGGTATCCTTTTTCCTGCAGTATCTCAGTCAGCCTCTCATCCGTTAAGGGCTTTCTTTTTTGTTCGTTGTCGATGCAGTCCTGCAATATGCGTTTTATCTCTCTTGTAGAAACTTCCTCCCCTGTGTCAGTCTGCAGCCCCTCTGAAAAGAAATATTTAAGTGGTAAAATGCCGAAATGTGTCTGAATGAACTTACTGTTCGCTACTCTCGAAACAGTTGAGATATCGAAACCTGTCATTTCAGCAACATCTTTAAGTATCATAGGTCTTAGTCTGGTTTCATCTCCGTCGATAAAATACTCCTTCTGGTATTCAAGAATTGCATTCATGGTAAGGAGTAAAGTATTCTGTCTCTGTCGTATAGCATCAATGAACCATTTAGCCGAATCTATTTTTTGCTTGACAAACTGTACTGCATCCTTCATCTCCTTTTTCTGGTTTTTATCCTTGCTGTAGGAACGCAGCATTTCGTTGTAGGCAGAGCTGAGCCTCAGTTCAGGAAGGTTGCGTGAGTTCAGATGAAGGTCAAAACCATCTTCTGAAAGTTCCAGGATGAAATCCGGTATGATCGGTTGTGATGATTTACTGAAAGGATCATTGTACACTCCTCCCGGCTTTGGATTCAGCTTAAGCACCTCATCAATGGCAGCTTTAAGATCACTCTCTTCTATATCGAGCCGCGCAATGATTTTATCATAGTGTCTTTTACTGAATTCTTCAAAGTACGAATCCAGTATAGTATATGCAAGCCTGACTGCAGGGAGCGATTTATCCCGTTTATCAATCTGGAGAAGAAGACATTCTTTGAGTGTTCTTGCTCCTACTCCGGCAGGTTCAAGGTCTTGTATTATTTTCAGAACCACTTCAAGCTCTTCCTCTGTAGTTTCTATATTCTGGAGGAATGCCAGATCATCAACAATATTGATCAGTTCGCGTCTCAGGTAACCGTCTTCATCAATATTACCTATTATATATTGTCCGAGGATCTCCTGTTTATCTGTCAGATCCCTCAGGCCAATCTGAGACTCGAGATGTTCATGAAAAGAAAAACCTACCGAAAATGGTATTTCAGCCCTTCGCTCCTCATCCTTTGTGGTATTCTTAGCCTGTAACCTGTAGTCTGGAATATCATCATCCTCTATATAATCATCGAGTGTAAATTCATCCTGATCTTTATCATCCTCTTCAAACTGATCCTCCTCCTGTGTCTCCTGACTTACCTCTTCCTCCTCAGTTCCCTCTTCGAGGGCAGGGTTTTCCTCGAGTTCTTTTTTAATACGCTCTTCTATCTGTAATGTAGGAACTTCCAGCAGTTTTATCATCTGAATCTGCTGTGGGGAAAGCTTCTGAAGCATTTTCTGCTGAAGTTTTTGCCTTAACATTCCTTTCTGATTACATTAACTAATAAGAAAAACACCTTAAAATTCTGCATTCTTCGGAGTCCGGGGGAACGGGATCACGTCACGGATATTTGACATTCCTGTTACAAACAGTATCAGTCTTTCGAATCCCAGCCCGAATCCGCTGTGAGGAGCAGTACCGAATCTTCTGGTATCGAGATACCACCAAAGATCCTTTTCAGGCATTTTCATTTCCCTTATCCTGGTAATCAACTTGTCATAATTCTCTTCCCTTTGAGAACCACCTATAATCTCTCCTATTCCGGGGAAGAGAACATCCATAGCCCTGACAGTTTTACCATCATCATTCTGCTTCATATAGAAAGCTTTAATTTCTTTCGGGTAATCGGTCAGTATTACAGGACGTTTAAAATGCTTCTCAACAAGATATCTCTCGTGCTCTGCCTGAAGGTCGCGGCCCCAGCCAACAGGATATTCCCACTTTTCCGATGAAGCTTTAAGTATTTCAACAGCCTCAGTATAGGTCATTCTCACGAAGTCATTGCCCAGCACAAAATTCAGTCTCTCCAGCAGGGCCTTATCAATCATATTATTAAGGAATTCCAGATCTTCCCTGCAGTTTTGCAGCGCATACCGTATGAGATATTTTACAAAATCCTCAGCGAGATCCATATTGTCATCCAGGTCATAGAAAGCCATTTCAGGTTCAATCATCCAGAACTCGGAAAGGTGCCGTGGTGTATTTGAATTCTCAGCCCTGAAGGTCGGACCAAAAGTGTAAATCTCACCCAGTGCAAGAGCTCCAAGTTCGCCTTCCAGCTGACCGGAAACAGTAAGATTGGTCTCTTTACCATAAAAATCTGTTTTGAAATCGACTGTTCCGTCATTATTGCGAGGTATATTCTTCAGATCCATAGTGGTAACATGAAACATCTCACCGGCGCCTTCGCAATCACTGCCGGTAATAATAGGTGTATGCAGGTAAAAGAATCCCTTTTCGTTGAAATAGTTATGAATGGCAAATGCCATGGCATGCCTGATCCTGAATACAGCCCCGAAGGTGTTTGTCCTGAAACGGAGATGGGCATTCTCCCTGAGAAACTCCATTGAGTGGCCCTTCTTCTGAAGAGGATATGTCTCAGCATCGCTCTTACCATATAATTCTATTTCAGATGCATTTATTTCAACATGCTGGCCCTGACCCTGCGATTCAACAAGCCGGCCCTTTACTGCAATGCATGATCCGGTTGATATATCTTTCATCAGGTTCTCATCAAATAAAGCGGTATCAGCCACCACCTGGATGTTGTTTATTGTAGAACCGTCATTTACTGCAATAAATGCAATATTCCTGTTCCCCCTTTTTGTTCTCACCCAGCCCTTTACCAATACATCCGACCCCAGTTTTGGTGTGATTAACAATTCCTTAATCTTGGTTCTTTTCATATTATGGAAATTTTCATTCAAAATTGCAGCGCAAAAATAATAAAATGTTGAGTGCCAAGTTATATATTGGTTTGAAATTTGTTAAAATCTGAATACCTTTGAAATGATTAACGAAAATGGTTAGATGATATGGAACAAAATAAGAAATTAATAGTTGTGCCATGGGATTTTACTCCCGTTGCAGAGCATGCGCTGGCTCACGCAGTAAAGATCAGCCGAATGGTTGGAAATGACATCTGCCTTTTGCACATTGTTGATAGAGGTATCAAGGCTGCCGAAGAAATTGACAAAAAGAAGAAACTGCAGAAGATCATCGAAGAAACCAGTGCAAAGTATAATGCTGTTATCACCTGGCATATTTCAAAAGGGAGCATCTTCACAGCTATAGCTGATTTTGCAAATGACAAGGAAGCAAGCCTTGTTGTTATGGGAACACACGGGATGAAAGGCATGCAAAAGCTCACAGGCAGCTGGGCCCTCAAGGTTATCGTTAAATCAAAGATCCCGTTCATAGTAGTACAGGATCCTCCTGCAGACCAGGAGAGATACCACAATATTGTTTTCCCGATCGATTTCAGAGCCGAAAATAAGGAAAAGCTGAAGATGGCTATTTTTATGGGGAAATATTTTGATTCCAAAGTTCATCTGCTTGTTGCCACAACTAGCGACAAAAGTCTTACCAAGAAGACAAAAACAAATCTGAATTTCGGCGTTAAATATCTGATACAAAATAATATAGAATACGAAATTCATGAAGTTGCCAAGGGTGACTTTGCACAACAGACCCTTGATTTTGCACTGAAGATGAATGCTGACCTGATAGTGATTGTAACGACAAAAAATATCACCTTTGCCGATTATGTTGTAGGAGCATCTGAACAGTATATGATTGCCAACAGCTCAAAGATTCCGGTATGCTGTGTGAATCCCATGACATCTTTTGCCAATGTTGGTCAGTTCATGGGTGGATGGGGAGCTTAAGAATGTGTATAGAATAATTGATTTATGTCAATTGTAATCCAGGGCGTTACAAAACTTTTCGGAAAGCAGAAAGCTCTCGATAATGTATCCTTTGAAGTAAACACCGGCGAAATCGTCGGATTTCTTGGACCAAATGGTGCCGGGAAATCCACCATGATGAAGATTATTACAGGATTCATACCCGCTTCTTCAGGAAAGGTTTATGTGAATGGCCTCGAAGCAGGAACAGATAACCTGGAATTAAAAAGACAAATAGGATATCTTCCGGAAAATAATCCCCTGTACCCTGAAATGTATGTAAGGGAATACCTTGGATTTGTAGCCTCCATTTACAATTCAGCGAGGTTCAGAAAGAATCAGATCAATAATATAATTGAACTTACCGGTCTTGCTCCCGAGCAGAATAAAAGAATCGGTTCCCTTTCCAGGGGTTACAGGCAAAGAGTCGGATTGGCCCAGGCTCTGATACATAACCCTGCTGTACTTATTCTCGACGAGGCAACAACCGGACTTGACCCAAACCAGATTGTTGAGATACGGAATCTGATCCGTGAAACAGGCAGGGAAAAAACAGTGCTTCTGTCAACTCACATAATGCAGGAGGTGGAAGCGATCTGCGAAAGGGTGATCATTATTGACAAAGGCATTATTGTGGCAAACGAGGAAAAAAGCTATATATATTCTGTAATCAAACGGGCAAAACAGATAATAGAGGTAGAGTTCGACAAAGAGGCAGATGTTTCTAAACTGTCTGATATTCAGAACATAAGTAATATCAGAATTCTCAGGAACAATACCTGGCAAATTGAGGGTGAGGGTGATGAGGATATTCGTCCTGCCATTTTCAATTTTGCAGTCAGCAATAACCTCACTGTATTATCACTGCAGAAACGTCAGAGCAACCTTGAAGAGGTTTTCAGACATCTTACAAGCTGACAGGGTCAACGCATTTAAATTTTAATGATTATCCGGCATAATGCACATAAACTCTTTGATTTTTTTATGCGAGGTGAGATTCCTCACTACTCCGCCTGTCGGCGGATCCATTCGG
>Ga0209212_1001226_pt1 | contig 43335 bp, 37 predicted proteins | sample RifGroC2_FD_183996 | JGI IMG/M metagenome (GOLD analysis project Ga0209212, IMG submission 183996) | Groundwater microbial communities from Rifle, Colorado, USA - Groundwater C2 (SPAdes) (version 2) | ecosystem: Environmental > Aquatic > Deep subsurface > Groundwater | place: Rifle, Colorado... | reverse complement strand
TCAGGACGCCGTTTATGTCGTACAGGAAGCTGGCGCGCGAGGAGAAATCGCTGTCGTCGGAGCGGGAGGAGGAGAGCAGGGACTGGTCCAGGCGCAGCGTGGTGGCGAAGGAGCCCTGCCACAGGCTGGGGCGGCCGATGCCGTAGCGCACCCGGAAGGAGTAGTCCTCGGCGGTCTCGTGGCGCTGCGAGGAGGCCTCCTGCTGCTGGCCGATGAACTGGTAGGAGGCCTCCACCTGCTGCTGCGGCGTGCCGTAGAGCAAGATGCCGCGCCGGGCCGCCTGCGCCTCGCGCGCCTGGGCCAGAAGGTGTGCCAGCGCCAAAAGCGCCGCGTATCGGGCCAGGTGCTTGCCGGTCATTTCAGGAAAAACGGCGCATTGCCGAAGTGCGGGCTGTGGCAGCTGACGCAGGCCATGCCGGCGGTAACCGTGCTGGCGTGCATGGAGGCGGCCTGGCGCCCCTCCTTGTGGCAGACGGCGCAGATGTCGGCGGCCTTGACCTTGAGCAGCACCGGGAGCGTGGAGGTGTGCGGGTCGTGGCAGGCCAGGCAGTCCCCCACCGCCACGGGGCCGTGCACGTACCCCCCCTTGATAAAGTCGGTGTGGCAGTGGAAGCAGAGGTCCAGCTTGTTCTTCACCACGAAGCCGCTCTCGGTGGTCTTGTCATGGCAGTCGTCGCACTGCTTCTCGGCGTAGGGGCGGTGCGACGACGCCTGCTGTAGCTCGGCCGCGGGCTTCCCCTTCCCCTCGCGCTCGGCCTTCTCCTTGGCCAGCATATCGGTGGCGTATTCGGCGCAGATCTGCTCCGCCGGCGGCATGCTGGGGACGCCGTCGAAGATGGTGGTGAGCACCTGGTGCCTGGTCACCGGGCTGCAACTGCACAGAGCGCAGAAAAGTAGCAGCGCGATATGCCTGGGGAGACGGGGCATGCTCTAGTTTCCGGCCGGGGCGGTGCCGGCCGCGGCGGCCGGAGCGATGGGCATGGCCTTGAGCGCCGGGTCGGCGTGGGTGGGGGTGGACCCCTTCTTGTGCCCCAGCCCGTAGACCGAGACCTTGGCGTCCCCCATCTGGTTGGTGACGAAGATCACCTGCTCCAGGATGAAGTCGGGAGCGGCGAACTGCTGGAAGTAGTCCAGGTCCTCGTTGGTCAGGGCGATGCCGGCCGGCAGGTTCAGCGCCCCCGCGGGGAGCGGCGGATCCCCGAAGAACATCAGCATCCGGTGGTTCTCGTTGAAGACCTGCACGTTCTGGAAGGCGCCGTCCACCACCCAGACCCGGCGCAGCGGGTCGACCGCGATCCCCTTGGGACGGGTGAACTCGCCCAAGGCGTCGCCCAGTTTCCCGATCCGGCCCAGGTAATGGCCGTCCTTGTCGTAGATCTTCACCGAGGGGTCGGTGATGTTGGTGACGTAGAGCATGCCGCGGTCGTCGAGGGTCAGGTTGGTGGGGAGGGCGAGCCCCTGGCTCTTGTCATCGTTCTTGCCGATGCTGCGCAGGTACTGCAGGGTCTTGCGGTCGTAGATCTTGATGTCGCTCTCCCTGAGGTCCAGGAGGTAGATGAACTCGTCGTCCACCTCCACGTCGACCGGCTTCACGTTCTGATCGCGCCCCACGCTCCCCAGGAATCCCCCGGCCGCGTCGTAGATCATGACCTCCTTCTTGACCGTGTCGGCCACATAGAGGGTGCCGTCGGAGGTCACCTCCAGGTTGATCGGCTTCTTGAGCTGGCCGCGCCCCGGGTTCTCCTTCAAGTAGTCGAAGCGCTTGTTCTTCAGGTCCATGATGATTACCGTCGAGCTCCCCTGGGCGTCGCAGACGTAGAGCTTGCCGTTGGCGTAGCGCACGCCATAGGGCCTGACGATGGGCCTGTTGATGTCTCTCTCGGTGGCGCCGCTCACCAGGAGCTCCATCTTGCTGCGCTGCGGCTCGACGTCGGCCGATCCGGAGATGGATTTGAGGAACTGCAGCTTGGGCTCGTTGGGGGGTACCGGGAAGAATACCGCATCCCGCTTGACGGCCTCGGGGGCCGCACACCCCGCCAGGAACAGCGCGCCGAAAAGAGCAGCCAGAGTCAGCCTGCCCAGGTAAAGTCTTCTCTTTGGAATCATGACGGAGTCTCCTTGCCTTTGCGACCTCACTTTTGTTTCTCCTCGAAGGTCAGATCTTCGGCCTTCACTCGATCGTACTTGAACTTGCGGTGGCAGCCGGGGGCGCAACTCCCTCCGGTCGCGGTCATGACAAAGTTTAGGGGAATCTTCCAGACGCCGAACTGGGTCCCCTCCTTGTTGATCAGCTTTTCGCCGTTACTTGCGTGCGGCTCGTGGCAGATGCGGCAGGTGCGCCCCTTGCGCCCCGCCACATGGACGTAGTGCAGGTTTTTGTTGCCGTTGCGAAACCCCGTGTAGATGGTGGTGTCGGCAAAGCGCAGCATATTCTTCTCGTGGCAGGCCAGGCAGCCATCATAGGCCCCGCTCTTGTAGGGGGCGTACAGTTCGCTCGGGTAGGCGCCGCGCAGCATGCGGAAGTGGTTCGAGCCGTGCGGGTCGTGGCACGCCTTGCAGTTCCCCTCCCGGACCGGGCCATGCAGGAACTTCTTCCCCTCGATCTGCTTCTTGATGTTCTTCAGGGGAGGGGTGCCCAGGTCGTCCTTGGCGTGGCAGCCGAAGCAGACCGTCATCTGGTCGGCGGCCAGAAGCCCCTTGGCCTGGCCGAAGTGGGCGAAGTGGCAGTTGGTGCAGCCCCCCTGTTGCGAAAGCGGCTTGTGCGGCACCTTGACCCCCGCCAGATGCTGGTCCAACTCCTTGTGGCACCTGACGCAGAGCTCCGGCATCTTCTGGTAAAGGAACATGGGCGCCGAGGAGCCGTGCGGGTTGTGGCAGGCGGTGCAGGCTTTGTCCAGGACCGGCTGGTGCACCACGCTGGCGCTCCGCATGGCCTGGGCGAAGTCGGCGTGGCAGGCGAGGCAGACCGCCTGCACGGGCCCCTTCAGCAGCAGCCGCTCCGAGGATTCGTGGGGGTCGTGGCATTTGCTGCAGGAGCCGACCGCCGCCGGCCCGTGCATGTACTTCTTCTTGAAGGGCTCCGCGTCGTGGCAACCGAGACAGAGGCCTGACTGATCCTCCCCCACCTCGAGAAGAAAGCGCTCCGAGGTGCCGTGCGGCTTGTGGCAGGATTCGCACTCCCCGGACTTGACCGGCTCGTGGACGTGCGTCTTCTTCCCCAACGGCTCGTGGCAGCCGGCGCAAAGCGCCTTCCCCCGGGCAGTCGGCGCAAAACCCTTGCCACCCTGCGTCGGGTGCTGCTGGTTCAGCTGGTTGTGGCAGGCGGCGCAATCCCCCTCCTGCACCGGTGCGTGCTGCTGCTTGATGGCGGCTATGTCTTGATGGCACGCGGCACTAAGACAGGTGGCAGCCAGGGCCGACCCGCCGCCGAACAGGAGAGTGGGCAGAAGCAGCAGGGCCACAGCGATGATTGGCATGGTCATGAATAACATCCTATCGGACAACGAGAGGGGTCGATACTCTTCTTCATGCTCAGGAGAAGGTTCAGCAGGGTCCGCCTAGCAGCGCGTCCGGACACGGCCTTTCGACGTGGCGAGCCCAGGCGCGGGCCAGGGTCGACGTAGCATATTCCATTTAGCATATGAAAATCCAGTTTTTTCCGCACATCTTATTACCAAATTTGTCATTGATCTTCAAGTGAAATGAGGGGTTTCGTGCCGGTCGAGAGGCAGGGCTACTGCATCAGGGAGGGATGACGACGGCGTGTTGACAAAACCTAATGGCTCGACCCTAAGGTCGGCGCTGCAGATTCAGATCGTGAGCCGCCATAATGCATGCGGCAAGCGGCGCGTTGGCCTCAAGGATGCCCGGCTTTAGGACGGGAGAGACAACTTCGGGAACTATGGGAGGCTGAAGGAAGACGGCGCCCCGCAAGGGGGCGCCCATGTGCCGTTTTTCACGCCGGGAAACCAGTCCCGGATGCGCCGGGGGGTGAGCCGACGCTAGGGGACCGTGACGCTAAGGAGCCTCCAAAGTTCGATGCGGTCCGCATCGGCCTGGGGCACCTCTTTTGGCGTTGCGTTGAGCGCCACCCGCTCCCTGAGGAGCGGGGTGTCGGGAACCTGGATCGCCAGGGGGGTCAAGGTGGACGCTATCTGCGTGCCGCCGGCGTCCAAAGCGACCACGGTCACCGTGGCGTCAACGGCATTGGCGAGCCCCGTGTTGTTGAAGGTATTGGCTTCGAAGGTGAAGGCGACCGTCCCGGAAGTGGTGCCTACCCCGGCAGGAACGAGGTCCGAAACAGTGATCCCGCCGCCGGTGACGGCGGTGGGGAGCACCCTCAGTGACTGGCTCTGCACCCCGCTCACCAGCCCCCCCACCAGGCTGCTGAAGTTGGCGCTATCGTTGACGAAGGTCTGCTCCTCCGCCCCCGCGAGGGTCGCCGCCAGGGTTGCCGTGATGGTGCAGCTTGAGACGCCGGAGGCGAGTTGGCCGCTGATGAAGATGATCCGCGTGCCGAGCAGGCTGGCATTGCCGCCGCACTGCGCCGCCTGCACGGTGGCGGTCAGGCCGGAAGGGAGCTGGTTCACGAAGCCCATGCCACTTTGGGCCGGGTTACCGGTCGCGTTCTGGATGGTGAAGGTGAGGGTCGCGCTGTCTCCCTCCACCATGAGGGAGGGGGCGATGGACTGGGTCAGGGTCGGCGAGGTGACCGTGGTCCCCCCGTTATTGCCGTTATTGCCGTTATCGCCCGTGGAGCCGTTGTTATCGGGAAACCACTCCACGTCTCCGCAGGCCGTGAGCAGGACGCAGATCATTGCCAGCAACCAGTACTTACTTTTCATTGGGCCACCTTTTTGGGTGTTGTGATATTTGGAACGGGATCCGTGCGAAAGCTATTTCGATTGCCAAGCGGGCTTCATGCCTCCGGGTTATCCGAAAGCGAAATAAAGGTTTCCCTGAGCTCGAAGGAGAAGATGGAGAACATCCTGTCGGCGAGACGGGTGGTCATGAGCGGCGGGAAGAGCGGCACCGCCAGCCGGTAGATCAGATCGAGCAGGCCGTCGTGCGGGTTTTCCTCCAGGAAGAGCGCCCCGTACTGGAGTACCGGCGCAAAGAGCAGCGCCTCCTCCATGACCGCGTCGTCTTCGCTGAAGTAGGGGAGGATCATTTCCTGCGAGAAGCAGAGGCCGGTCCCCCCTGCGTCCTCGGCGATGCTCAAGAGCACCTCGTCCTGGGGAGAGCCGAACTCCAGCGCTTCCGGCGACAGGCTTCCGGCCGGCAGGACCATCACTTTGCCGTGCACCGGGTCGATGCCGTAGGGCGCACCCCTTTTCTGCAGGAAGCGCTCCAGGGCCTGGTACCCCCTGGTCTGCAGCCGCCCCATGCCGGTATAGAAAGCGGGACGGAAATGGTCCCTGTTGGCGATAAGTTCCTCGAGCGGAATGAACTCCTGCTCCGAGGTGGCCGGTCTGGCGCTTCTGATCTCCGCGTTGTTTACGACCAGTTTGAGGTGCGACCTCTTGCGCTCGTCCTTGATATCCTTGCTCATTGCATGCGCCCCCGTGGTGTCACCTGCCTAATTAATACACCCCACGGGAGACGGGTGTCAAGAAATCACTAGGATCGTTGAGGGTTGAGAGACGAGAGTTGAGAAGGCCTCTTGGCTTCCCTCATCCCTCATCCGCCTCACACACCTCCCCGTCCTTGATATGGATGGTCCGGTCCGAGTAGTCGCAGTTCTCCGGGTTGTGGGTCACCATCACCACGGTCTGCCCCGCCTGGTTCAGGGCGCGGAACAGCTGCATCATCTCCAGGCTGGTCTTGGAGTCCAGGTTGCCGGTGGGCTCGTCGGCGAAGACGATCTCGGGACGGTTCACGATGGCCCGGGCAATGGCCACCCGCTCCTGCTCGCCGCCGGAGAGCTGGTTCGGCAGCCGGTCCACCTTCCCCCCCAGCCCCACGCGGCAAAGGGCGTCCCGCGCCGCGGCCTGCTTCTCCTTGGTCTTCATCGAGCTGATGGCCAGAGGGAGCATGACGTTTTCCAGCGCGGTCAGGTACGGGATCAGGTTGAAGGACTGGAACACGAACCCGAGCTTCTGGCTGCGGAAATCGGCGAGCTTCTCCCCGGAGAGCGAGTAGATGTCGACCCCCGCCATGTTCACGGTGCCGTGGCTTGGGTGGTTCAGCCCGCCCAGAATGGAGAGCAGCGTGCTCTTGCCCGAGCCGGACTGCCCCATGATGGTGACGAACTCCCCCTGCTCGATGCTGATATCGACCCCACGCAACGCCTCGACCGTCTCGTCGCCGCTGGCGTAACTTTTCTTGACCTGCCGCACTTCGATAAGTGACATGTGTAACCTCTCAATCGATGTCCCCCTCCCCTTGCGGGAGGGGGTTAGGGGGTGGGGGAGGTGCCAGATGCTGCACCGTTGGCAGCTTCACCCACCCCCCTGCCCCCTCCCGTCAAGGGAGGGGGAGGAACTGGAACGACCTGTCGTCTGCCGTCCCCCTCACAGCGCCCTGAGCGCCTCGGTGGGATCCATCTTGCTGGCATGCAGCGCCGGGTAGAGGCTCGCCAGAAGGGCCAGGGTGAGCGAGAGCCCCAGCGAGCCGAAGGCGACCAGGCTGTCCCAGACCAGGGGCGCATCCTTGCTCTCCGCCATGAAGGGAAGCGCGAGCTTGGCCCCCCCCATGCCGGCACCGTAACCGAGGAAGCCGGCCAGAAGCCCCACGATGGCGGCCTCCAGCAGGATGATGCGCATGATGTGGCTTTTCCGGAACCCGATGGCGCGGAACACGCCGATCTCGGTGGTCCTCTCGTTGACGCTCCCCATCATGGTGACGAAGACGATCAGCGAGCCGATGAAGACGACCACGCCGGCCATGGCGTAGGAGAAGCGGCGGAACTGGTCCAGCGCCTTGAGCCTCCCCTCCACGACCTGCTGGATGGCGCTCACCTTGGCGTTGGGGAGCTTTTCCGCGATCTGCAGCACCATGTCGCCGATCGGGCAGCCCGAGCAAAGGGCCGCCACCTCAACCAGGTTGATGCGCCCCTCCTTGCCCAAAAGCCGCTGCGCCACCGGGAGCTCGGCGAAGATCAGGGAATCGTCCTGCGAGCCGGTCTGATCCAGGATGCCGGTCACCTTGAAGCGCTCCCCCTTGATCTCCAGGGTGTCCCCGGACATCAGGTTCAGCACGTGGGCCGCCTCGCTTCCCAGCATGACCTGGTCGGCGCCCTTGGGGGCCTCGCCGAAGATCTGCCACCACTGCTTCAGCTTCAGCTCCTTGTCGAACTGGACCCCGACCAAAAGCACCTGGTGCTCCCCCACCGTGACCCCCCCAAGGACCTTGGGCGCCACGGCCGAGATGTTCTTGGAGTTCTTGATGGTGTCTATGGCCGCCAGCTCCGACTCCAGGATCTCCTTCTGGTCGAAGTTGACCCCGCCCAGGCTGATGCCGCCGTAGTTCATGGCCAGGCCGTTTTGCTGCGGCGTGATCAGGATGTTGGCCCCGAACTCGTCCATCTTGCGCTCGATGTCGCCGGACATCGACTTGGTCAGCGTCACCAGGGTCACGATGGTGGCGATGCCGACCACAAGCCCTATGGTCAGAAAGGCCATCTTCGCCTTGCGCCGCTTCAGATTGTTGATCGAGATGTTGTGTAGTTTCATTTGGTACCTTGGGAACTTTAGTTGCCGTTGCGGCTCGCCACGCGATTAAAGCCCCCCTCCCCTTGCGGGAGGGGGTTAGGGGGTGGGGGTAGGGGCCACATCCATTGCACTTCGCAGCTTCACCCACCCCCCAGCCCCCTCCCGTCAAGGGAGGGGGGGATGATAGGGTTGGCGTGCCCATTGGCGTTTCATGATCGGGTTTAGAGCCCTATGAATATCGGCTTAGAAGAAGCGCGCGCCGGTCTTCAGGTCGGCCAGCTTGAAGCTGACGCTGGCGGTCTCGACCTTGGCCGGAAGGTAGGAGGGGTTGCAGCCGCCAGCCGAGGCGGCGCCGATGCGGTTTACGGCGAAGCGCTGGTTGCAGTTGGTGCAGACCATCTGGTCCCCCTTCTGCTCGTACCCTTTCTTTTCCTTGTAGCAGACGTCGCAGGCGTCGAACGCGGTGTGCAGCGCGCCGTCGCTCCCCTTCACGATGAAGAAGCGGATTTCCTTGCCGCCGTCGTCCAGCTTGTAGTAGTGGGCCTTGCCGTCGCTCACCTTGGCGACCGGAACGGTAACCGCGCCGTTGACAACCTTCACCTTCTCGAACTTGCCCATGCCGGGAATCGAGAAGCCAAAGGCGACCGTAACTGCCACCAGCAGCGAAAGACCGACCAGAACACCGTACTTCACACCGTTTTTGCCTGCTTTATTCATGCTGAGCTCCTTTTTGAGTGACTGCCTGTATGCGTCGTCCTTAAGTTGATAAAAGCTCCCTCACCCCGACCCTCTCCCGGGGGGAGAGGGAGAGTCGGGCTTGTTAGTTGCAGCAGGCGCAACCGGAGCCGCCGGTGGCCTTCTGTCCGACATCCCGCCCCGCCATTTTCTTGAACTGCTCAGGAGTGAGCACCATCTGGATCGTGCTGCCGAAACCTGTCGCTGCCACCGATTTGGCCAGCTTCTCCGGCGCCACCTGCTTGGAGTCGTATCCGGCGATCACCCAGCCACCTTCCAGGTCCACCTCGGTGGCGGCGACCCCCTTTTCCGACTGCAGCGCCTTGGTCACCTTCTGGATGCAGCTGCCGCAGGTCATGCCCGAGGTCCTAAGCACCACGACGGTGTCCGCCGTTGCCCCGATCCGCACGTAGAAGGCAAACACCGACAGGATAACAACAACGGTCAAAATAAGACAAGTGTTAAATATTCTGTTTTTCATATCTAAGCTCCGGGTAAAGCCAGCCCGACACATCGTCGCGGAAACAGCAGCTTGAGCTGTCTCTCTTTCGCCAACGCTTGGGCTGCACACGCCACCTTTTTACAAGGAGTGTGCCAGCAAGTGAGTTTCCGTGTAAGTACGCGCCAGGACTGGCGACAGTGAGGAGGCAGGGCAAAGGGGCGGGAAAGACAGTGGAGAATATCCTTCAAGCGCAGTAGGATTTTCCACAAGACAAAGGCTCGTGGTTCAGGCAGTAGCGGCCTCGGAAGCCGGCAGCGTCACCTTGAAGGTGGCGCCTTTTCCCGGCTCACTCTCCACTTCGACGCTGCCGCCATGGGCCTCCACGATCTTTTTGGTGATCGGCAGGCCGAGTCCGGTCCCGCCCCCCTTGGTGGTGAAAAAGGGTTCGAAGATCTTCGCTATCGCCTCGACCGTGATCCCGGGGCCGCTGTCGGAGAAATCGATCTCGATGCGGCCGCTCTCCCGGTTGAACCGGGTTGCGACCAGCACCTTCCCCCCCGCCGGCGAGGCCTGGATCCCGTTCAGGATGATGTTCATGAATGCCTGGCGCAGCTTCTGACCGTCCGCCAGCAGTTCCGGCAGCTCGGAGGGTTGCAGTTGCAGGTTCACCTTGCGGTTCCTGGCCTCCGCGGAGAGCAGCGTTATGATGTTGCCCAACTCGGCATTGATGTCGCACTCCTCTTTGCTGGTCGGCTCGGGGCGCGCCATGCGCAGGAAATCCTCCACCACGCGGTTCAGGCGGTCCGACTCCTTGACCAGGATGCTGAGGAACTCCCCCTTGCTGGCGGCGGAGGTGCCGTCCTCCATCAGTATTTCGGCGGTGCCGCGGATCGAGGCCAGCGGGTTGCGGATCTCGTGGGCCAGGATGGCTGACAGCTCCCCGAGGGCCGACAGGCGCTCCGCGCGCCGCAACTGCTCCTCGATCCTGATGATCAGCTCCGACTGGCTCTGCAACTGCTGGTAGGACTCCTCCAGCCCCTTTGCGGTCTCCTCCAACTGCTCCCGGCGCGAGCGCTCCTGCTGGGACAGGAAGCCGGTGATGCCGCCGACCACGTTGTAGAGCAGTACCTCCAGGTACTTCTCCATCTCCATGAACAGATGGCCGCCCCACTGGAACAGGATGTGCGGCGCGTAGCACACGGTAACCAGTATGGCGCAGCCGATGCCGCCACGGAACCCGAACCAGTACGCTGACAGGATGATCGGTATGTAGTACAGGCGCTGGAAGATGTCGTGCAGCATGGCGAGCCGAAGCGGCGTCAGGTAGTGCAACAGGCTGATGCCGATCACGCAGCTTGAAAGCGCGACGATCTTCACTATGTCCATTCGTTTCATACAGCTCCCAATGACCGGCGTGCACTTGCCGAACAATCCCCCCGGCTATTCCCCCGTCCAGGGATGGGGGACCGCAAAGGAACGGGGAAGGATGCAACGCTTACCAGCCGCGCCACAACGCTTCCCCGCACCGCTACCAGAGAATTTGCTACCCTTGCATCCCGCCTACTCTTCCACCCACATTATGCAAGACACGGGGCAGAGATCGATCGCCGTAGTCTGAATCACCTCTTCGGACGCCCCCTCCGGGTCGTAACATTCCGACTTGCCGTGTGAATCCAGACGGAACACCTGCGGGCAGTTGTTCTCGCAAATGCCGCAACTGATGCATTGTTCCTTGTCTACCCATGGTTTCCTTGCCACAGATTTGTCCCCTTTTCCTCTCTTATTACGGCTGCTTGTATACAGCACGTGACACTATACCCCATGTACCCGGGATATTCGCAACAAAAAAAACAGCCAAGCCGCATCCGGTGCCCAATAGAGCTATAGCCGCCTGCTTCAGGCATCCAGGCAGCTCCTTCCTGTCCTTGACCTGTCGAGCCGGCTGCGTTATCTTGCATCGGCTTGAGACGGTTCAAAGGAGACTCTTGATGACAAAACTCCCCGCCTACTTCAGCGTAGGTTCAGGTCCGGCGGTAGTCCTTCTGCACAGCACCCTGAGTTCAAAGAACCAGTGGAAGTCCCTGAGCGCCATGCTGGAGGGGAAGTTCCGGGTCATCGCCCCCGATCTCTACGGCTACGGCGATACCCCCATGCCGGAGCAGCGCGACAACTACACCCTGCTCGACGAGGCGGAACTGCTGCGCTCGCTGCTGGACCGGCTCCTTCCCCCCGACGAGCCTATCCACCTGGTGGGGCACTCGTTTGGCGGCGCCGTGGCTCTGCGCTTTTGCCACCTATACCGGAAGCGGGTCAAAACCCTCACGGTCTTCGAGCCGGTGTCGTTCCACCTGCTGGACCAGGACGACCCCGCGCTCGCGCCGATGTTGGAGATGATGCAGGAACTTACCAGCCTCCTGGCGGCGGGGTCCCCCGAGAAGGCAGCGGCAACCTTCCTTGACTACTGGAACGGTGCCGGTTGCTTCGATAATTTCCCGCTCCGGATCCGGAAGGACTTCGCCTCCAGGACCGATAAGCTGGCGCTCGATTTCACCGCCCTGACCCGCACCCCCCTCACGCTCGCCGATTTCCGCGAACTACGGCTGCCGGTGACCCTCATCGCGGGGAGGTCGAGCAGACTTCCGGCGCTCAGGGTCGCGCAGAGGCTCTCCGAAACCCTCCCCAACTGTACCCTTAAGTGGGTCGAGACCGGGCATATGGGGCCGGTCACCGATCCGGAGCTGGTTAACCCCGTGATCCTTTCCTCCATTGGCTAACTAGGACCCGCTTCCCGTTGCTCCAGCGCTCCTCCCCCTACTTGGGGCGCTGGCCCATAGCCTTGCAACCCCTCAACCCTGCTCGACTCCCCTCCTTGACTTTTCCCGATTCCAATCACACAATTTGTTAGCGTTATCAAATGCTGGCCTCGGGTGCACAAATGGGATTCGCAGGCTTGCGGAGCGGGACGAACGGAGTTACGGGGGAAATATGAAAAAGGTTACCTGCAGTGCGCTTGCGGGAGCAATGCTGCTTTGGTCGCACGCTCTCCCGGCTTGCGCCAACGACATGTATTATCCGTTCCAGACCTTCGAGGAGTACCACAGGAAATACACCTCGCCGGAGCCTGCGCCCAGCGAGCCGCCGGCCGCGCAACCGCAGCCGGCAAAAGAGGCCAAGCCCCCCCTGCGGCCGGAGCAGCCGATAAAGCTGACCCAGGCGCCGGAATTCCTGTTCCCGCCGGAGTTGGGGTTCGGCGTCGCGGTAGGGATCCCCTACGACCTGTTCTACCTAGGCGAGAGCTACTACCTGCTGAAAACAGGTACCTGGTACCGTGCCGCCTCGTACCAAGGCCCCTGGCGTTTTCAGGGGGTGAGCCGGGTGCCGCCGGAGCTGCGCAAGCACAACATCGCCAAGGTCCGCGAGATCAGGAACCGCGAGTTCGCCCTTTTCTGGAAGGACCGGGCGAGTTACAAGGGGAGATACTTCCGGCCCGAGGAAGGACCGGCAGCCCCCTTGAAAAAGTGAACCGAAAGAGCCAAAGCCTCCGAGGCTGATCCTGCGTCCCCTCCCCTTCAAGGGGAGGGACAGGGTGGGGATGGGGTGCATGACCTGAACTAGGCCACGATGCTGCCGCCTCAGGTGAAGCCGGAGCCGACGGTGCAGGCGTAACAGTGGTCCCCCACCGCTATCGGCGTACCAGGCTCGGGGAGTTCAGCGAGCCCCGAGACCAGTTTCAACTCCCCCCCTTGGAAAAGACCCGCAGCCAGGTTGAAGTCGCAGTCGTGCAGTCGCCCCAGCCAGTCCACCGAGAGCATGGTCCGGCACATCAGCCCCTCTACGGTGCAGGGATTGAAACCGGCGGCGAGCCTGGCTTGATAATCCTCCAGGTTCCCGGAAGCCTCCAGGAAGCTCAGAAAGCGTCCCAGCGGCACGTTGGCGAAGGTGTACAGGGCGTTGAAGCTGATGCCGTACCTGCGTATCAGGTCGCTTCGAAACTTCTTCTCGGCCTGCTGCTGCGACGCCGGCAGAAAGGCGCCGGCGGGATTGGAGACCAGGTCCAGTTCCAGCCCACTCCCCTCCACGCCGTACCCCAGCCCGTTCAGCATCCTAAGCGACGCCATGCTCTGTTCCCAGACCCCGGACCCGCGCTGCGCCTCGGTCTGAGCTGCGTTGGTCGCCGGAAGCGAGGCCACCAGCACCACCTTGAGGTCCCGGTACAGCTCGCTCAGTTCCCTCCCTGCTCCCCGGTTCAGCGCCACCAGGTTGCTGCGCAGCACCAGTCTGGGAGTCAGGGGAGCCAGGGCGCGCACCAGGTGATCGATCTCAGGCACCAGTTCCGGCGCCCCCCCGGTGACGTCGATGCTGGCAAAGCTGAAGCGCCGGGCGCAGTCGATCACCTGGTCCATGACGGCGCGGCTCATCATCTCCGTCCTCCCCGGCCCCGCCTCCAGATGGCAGTGCCGGCAGGAAAGGTCGCAGGCAAGCCCGACGTTGACCTGGAGCGCCGTGGTGCGGTCCCGTCTCAGCTGCAGACCGTGGCGCGTCAGGGCCTCGCGAAACGGCTCTACGACTCCCGCCCCTTTGATACTTTCAGTCATACGTTCTCCGTCATAAAGGCTCCCTCACCCCGGCCCTCTCCCGGGGGGAGAGGGAGAGTTGGCTCGGGTTGATGCAAGCGGGCACCCCTGCCCCTCGCCCCCCGGGAGAGGGGCAGGGGTGAGGGAGGGCTCTACAGCGACAGTTTCTCCGCCAGCTTGCGCATCTGCACGCCGTGCACCAGGGAGGCGCCGCCGCGGATGGCGGTGACCACGTGGACCGCCTCGGTCATCTCCCCCAGACTCGACCCCTTCTCGAGGCAGGCGCGGGTGTAGGCGTCTATGCAGTAGGGGCACTGCACGGTGTGGGCGACGGCAAGGGCGATAAGGGCCTTTTCCCGCTCGGTCAATTCCCCCTCGGCGAATACCGCTCCGTAATAATCAAAGAACTTGGCGGCCAGTTCCGGCGCATCCTTGCCGATCTCGGCGAACCTCCCCAGGTCGGTGGGGTCGTAGTAGGTTTCCATTGCCTCTCCTTTAGCTGGTAATGACACAGCCTCTCTCAGATGAATCGACGCGCGCGGCGCCAGGAAGCGGGCTGCGGTTGGTCAGAATACCCGATTGCAGGCAGGTGGTAAAGGGGGACGGAGGACTTTTTCACTGATTACCCTCAATCTTCCACTCAGCCAAATCTCCCCCCTCCCTTGATGGGAGGGGCAGGGGGAGGGTGATGTGCCAAGCTCATCAAGGGGGAGGGGGTGTTGGTACAGTGCGCGGAATATTAGTAGTAATCACTTTGCGCTTAGTGTCCCCGGCCGCATGATATGAACTAAGACTTTGAACGCGACGCTAAACATCATCGCTGATTCTTCCCTGTATCAACACTGGTTCTTTGACTGCGATAAAACAGCTAGATAGATCCGCTCCCCCGCAACATATTGTCCGGATGCCGGCTACGCCTGCGCTTGCCGGAAAAATAGCACTTGAAATGACAGAAACTATCACTATACTTTTGCCCGAACCTAGACACAATACCCGGAGGAGCTATGGAGATAGAAGGCAGGAGAAAATTTCTCGGAGTCTGCCTGGCCGGGGCATCGGTTGCTGCCGCCGCTGCTGCCGCATATCCGGTGTTTCGTTATTTGTCGCCTCCCTCCAGAGGGCCGGGGATCGAAAAGGTCGCCTTCGCCGATACGGACCTCGCGGAGGGGGAGGCCAAGTTCTTCGAGTACGCCGGAGCCACGGCTGTGCTGGTCAGGACCAAAACGGGCGAGCCGGTCGCCCTTTCCGCGGTCTGCACCCACCTGGGGTGCATCGTGCAGTGGGTGAAGAGCTCGCAGAGTTTCCTCTGCCCCTGTCACGCCGGCCAGTTCGCGGCCGACGGCACCGTGCTTGCCGGGCCGCCCCCCAAACCGCTTCCCACCATTCCCGTAACCGTCGCTGAAGGGAAGATAACAGTCGGGTAAGGCTGTTCCCGCAAGCTGGAGGATTCATGGCCTTGTTCACTAAGGTTTACGACTGGATTGACCTGCGCATCGGCGCCCGGGAGATCGTCAAAAAAGAGCTGACCGGCTACCTTTTGCCGCGCAACATCAACGAGTGGTACTCGCTGGGTAGCGTGCTTTTGGTAATCTTCACCCTGCAGATCGTCACCGGGCTGCTGCTTCTGGTCTACTACGTCCCCGATGCGGAGAAGGCGTTCAAGAGCGTGAGCTACATCATGAACGAGCTCCCCTACGGCTGGCTGATCCGGCTCTGCCACGCGGTCGGCTCCAACATGATGGTGGCGGTCCTTTTCATGCACATGCTCTCCACCCTTTTCATGGGTAGCTACAAGAGCCCGCGCGAGCTGAACTGGCTCACCGGCTTCACCCTTTTCGCCATCGTCCAGGGGATCTCCTTGACCGGCTACCTGCTCCCCTGGAGCCAGCTTTCCTTCTGGGCCACCACGGTCGCCACCAACAGCATGAGTGCCATACCGGTGGTGGGTCAGTTCCTGGTGGAATTCCTGCGCGGCGGCAAGCTGGTTGGGCCCTCCACCCTGGGACGCTTCTTCGCGCTGCACGTCGGGCTCTTGCCGGTGCTGATCGCCGCGCTGATCGGGCTGCACCTGTTCGTGCTCAAGCGCACCGGCATCTCCACCCCCCCCTTCGGCGGCACCGAGCCGACCAGGCCCTGGCCCGGGGACAGCTACCGCCACCAGAGCCACCCCGGCGGCATCCCCTTTTTCCCGAACTACGCGCTCACCGACCTGACTTCGATTTCCATCTACTTCGCGGTCTTCTTCGCGGTGGTCTTCTTCGGGCCCAACCTCCCCTTCACCCCGGACTCCTTCGTCCCGGCCGACCCGTTCAAGACCCCGGCGCACATCAAGCCGGAATGGTACTTCCTGGCCAACTACCAGATCCTGAAAATCTTCCCGAGCGAACTGCTCGGGCTCATGGTTCAGGCGGCCGCCATGACCTTCGTGGCGCTGCTCCCCTTCATCGACCGCTCGCCGGAGCGGCACCCGCTCAGGCGGCCGCTGTTCCTGACGCTGGCGATCGGCGGCATCCTGCTTTGGGGCGCGCTGACCATATGGGGGCACTACTCATGATAGAAACGGGAATTCGGCGCCTGCCCCTGACCCGGGTCGCACTGGGCGCCCTTGTTCTTGCCGCCCTGGTTTCGCTTGAGCCGGCCCGGAGCGCCCGGGCGCAACAGCCCGAGACGGTCTGCATCCATTGTCACGGCGGACTGCCGGAACGGCTGGGGGCGCCGGTCAGCCTCTGGCGCCAGAGCATCCATGCCCAAAGCGGCATATCCTGCAACAGCTGCCACGGCGGCGACCCCAAGAACGCGGCCATGGCCATGAACCCGGCGCGCGGCTTCATCGGCGTCCCCAAGGAGCCGGACATTCCGGCCTTCTGCGGTCGCTGCCATCCGGGGGTACTCAAGGACTACCTCGCCAGCGCGCACGGCCAGGCCTTGGGGAGCGGCGGCCCGACCTGCATCACCTGCCACGGCACTCACGACATCGTCAAGGCCTCGCTCGATCTGATCAACGAGAAGAGCTGCACCCGCTGCCACAGCTTCGACCGGGCCAAGGCGATCAGGGACGCCATGCAGCAGACCGAGGGATACATCGTCGGCATTGAGCGCCGGATAGCCGAGTTCCAGGAGATCGGCGTCGACACCGACCGCCTGGGGAAATCGCTCTTCGCGGTGCGCAACCGTTTCCACACCCTGTTCCACGACGTCAACGTGGAGCGGGTCAAGGCCGAGTCGACCCAGATAAACGCGGAGCTGGCCAGGTTGGACCGCGACCTGAAGGTGATCGAGGAGGAGCGGGCCAAAAGGAAGGTCGTGGGAGGGGTGGTGATCTTCGGCGCGCTCCTTTTGGCCGCGCTGTTCCACATGATGAAGAAGACCTACGAGGATTGAGGATCAAGCGGTAGAAGGGTGTGCGGAAAGCTTGCCGGGGCGAACGGTTGTTCGCCCGGCTCATTTGGTGCCGCGCCAAAAGACGGGGCCAGGCAGCCACGGCTGCCAAGCCAACTGCGGCGGCTACGATTGCCTTAGCAGCGCCGCCTTTTTTTCGGTAGCGATCAGCTCGATGTTGAGACCGTGGTTGTCGAAGAGGAAGGAGATCTCCTCGTTGTCGAAGGCCTCCCCGGGCTCCGGCGGCACCAGCACCCTAAGCCCCTGCGCCCCGAGCCTGCCCAGTTCGTCCCGCAGGTTCGCGCACCTGAAGCAGAGGTGGTGCAGCCCCCCTCCCCGCTTGGCCAGGAGATACAGCGAAGAACCGGGGTCGGTAGGTTCTATCAGCTTTATGGTTAGGGAATTTTCCTTCTCGAGAAATGCCACGCGAACCTTCTGGCGGGTATTGGTGACGATGCCGGTCATCTGCCGATAACCGAAGACCTCCTGCCAGTGCCCTATCGCCTGCTCCAGGTTTTTTACCGCTATGCCGATGTGATCTATTACCACGCTTCCTCCAGATCCGGAGTTCCAGCACGCTCCCCCTCCCTTTACCGATGGCCTCTACAGCTTCTTCAACCCGAAGAGAAACTTGCCGTACTCCACCTTCCCTTCCTTGATCAGCGGGTGGGTGATCTTGGCCAGCGGGGCCGAGGGGGCCGGGCCGTACACCACTCCGGGGGGAACGTTCCTGGTCACCACCGAACCCGCGACGACCACCGATCCCTCACCGATGGTCACGTCGTTCAGCACGGTGCAGTTGGGTCCCACAAAGGCGTCTTTTTTCACCACCACCTTGCCTACCTTGGCGTCCGGTGCATAGCCACCGGCGTAGAAGTGGGCGAATATGGTGCAGCGCAGTCCGATCACGGCGTTGGATTCGATGGTGACCTGCTCCGGATGCAGTTCGTCGATGTACACCAGTTGGCCGATCCATACATGCTCCCCTATCCGCACCCCCCTCTTTTTGTGCAGCCAGGGTCTTATGGTGTAGCCGCCGGGCGCGATCATGGCGATCTTGCCCAAGAGGCGTTGCAGGATGCGTGATATCATGGCCGTCCTCCCGGAAGGAAGCTTACGCGACCCTTCAGCTACGCGAGCGCCAGCGTACGCCGCTTTTGTTGGACGAAATCCGCCACCTTCTGGATGGAATCCAGGTTCTCGGGGGTAAGCTCCTCATCCTCGACCACGATCAGATACTGCTCCTGTATGAAAGAGACCAGCTGCATGATGCCGGTCGAGTCGACGATCCCCTCCTCCAGGAAGGAGCTGTTATCCTTGAGCCCGTTGTCGTCGCCGAAGAGAAAGTTCTCGACGATGAATTCCCTGATGTCCTCGTGCAAAGTCATGCCACTTACCTCCGTTTTTTTCAGATCCCTTTGTTCTGCCCGGTCTGCAGGTCGATCTCCTCAACCAGCAGAGGCGGAAGGTGAAGATAGCGGGTGGTCGAGCGCTTGGCGTCGATATCCCTGAACACCATCTCGACCTGCTCCGGCTTGAGCCCCAGCGTGGCGGCGACCCGCACCGCCGGAACGGCGCTGTTTTTGGCCAGGAGGCAGAGATCCATCTTCTCGTAGGGGAGCGAGAAGTAGAACTCATCCTGCCCCTGGGCCAGCGAATAGGTATCGGTGGTCGGCTTGCGCATCCTGATCTCTTCCGGGATGCCCAAAAACTCCGCCAGCTGGTAGACCTGCGATTTGTAGAGATGGGCGATCGGCTTGATGTCGGCAGCGCCGTCCCCCAGCTTGACGAAGAAGCCCTGGTCATACTCCAGCCGGTTCGGGGTGCCCGCCACGGCATAGTGCAGACGGTCCGCGTGGTAGTACTCCAGCATCTTGCGGATGCGCTGCTTGAAGTTGGTCGCCGCCACGATCTCCAGGTAGGGCTTGAAGGGGAGCCGCTTCCTGGCAACGCCGCCTTCGGGGTCCTGGACCACCAGGGAGAACGAGGTCAACTCGGCCCCCTCCATGACGTCGGAGATGGCGAGCTTGGACTTCCACCCCGGGCCGTAGTCCGGGAAGAGCTGCCGGACCGCGGCGTCGTAGCGGCGGTAGAAGCCGACCGATTCCAGTATCCCCGAGATCTCCTCCTGCAGCAGGTCCATGCCGAAATGGGCCGCCACCTTGGCGCCCAGCTCCAGGGACTCGCTGGCCGAGTGCCGCTCCGGCATCGCCAGACCCAGCACCCTTTCCCGACCCAGAGCCCTGACGGCCAGGGCCGCCGTCACGCTGGAGTCGATCCCCCCCGAAAGCCCCACCACCAGGCCCCGCCTTTTCAGACGGCTCTTCATGAGTTCGCGCATCCTGGCGCAGATCCGGTCCGCCTCCCTCTCCGGGTCCGCCAGCCTGAGCAGCTGCGCGGAAAAGCTTGCTGTCGTTGCCATTGGCTCACCTTCCTTTTTCCCGCCCGGTCCGTTGCTACCCCGGCAGCCTTGACGATACATTAAAAGAATCACATGTCAAGCGGCCGGGCCGGGATCTAATGGGGGAGCACAGGGGAGTTCCCGGCGCTCCTCCGGCTCCTCTGCGGCCTGAACCAGCGCCAGGCAGGCCTGCCGGTCGATCTTGGCGTTGGCCGATTTGGGGAGTGAGCCGACGAACCTGATCGCTGCAGGGAGCTTGTGCCTGGGGAGCCTGGCGAAGCACAGGGCCAGCACCTGCCCCTCGGCCGGCTTCCCCTGGAGCGGGACCACCAGCGCCACCAGCCTCTTGCCGAGCACGGCATCATCCACGCCGACCACGGCCGCCTCCAGCAGCAGGCCGGTCGCCATCAGGGCGTCCTCCACCTCCTGCGGATCGATGCGGTGCCCCCCCACCTTGAGGAGGTCGTCCTTGCGGCCGGTCACGTAGAGGTACCCCTCCGCGTCCCGGTAGCCGAGGTCGCCGGTGTGATAGCCGTGCCGGTCCAGGACCCGCGCCGTCGCCGCGGCATCGCGCCAGTACCCCTGCATGATGTTGGCGCCGGCGGCGACCAGCTCTCCCTGCTCGCCGTCCGGCAGCTCCGCGCCGCTTTGATCCAGCACCCGGACCGTCACCCCCGGGATCGGCCTGCCGATGGAGTCGAGCTTGGCCAAAAGCCGCTCGGGCTCCACGTAGGTCAGCCGGGCGGCGGCCTCGGTGGCGCCGTACATGATGAAGAGCCTGGTGTGGGAAGGGAGCACCTGGAGCAGCTTCTCCTTGATCTCCCGAGCCATGTGGCCGCCGGCCTGGGTGCAGTAGCGCAGGGACTCCAGCCGGTCGCGGAAGGCCTCAAGCGGAGAGCGATGCAGCAGATAGGCGTAGGTCGACGGCACCCCGGAGAACCCGGTGACCCGCTCATCGGCCATCTGCCGGACCACGGCGGCGGGATAGGCGAAACTGTTGTTCAAAACCACCGTCCCCCCCACCGCCACGTGGGTGTTGAGCAGCGATTTCCCCATCACGTAGAAGAAGGGGAGCACCACCATCTGGACGTCCTTTTCCGTCAGCTCCAGGTACTGCACGATGGACCCGGTGTTGGCGACGATGTTGCGGTGCGAGAGCATGACACCCTTGGGCTTGCCGGTGGAGCCCGAGGTGTAGATGATGCTGGCCAGCCCCGAGGGATCAACGGCAACGTCGGCGGCGCCGGGATCCCCCCCCGCGCCGTGCTCGACGATCCCGTCCCAGTCGACCACGCGGCAGCGCCCGGAACTCCAGGCGGCGGACGGGCTCTTCAGCAGCAAGAGCGGAATCTGCAGGCTGTCCGGGTCCATCCGACGCAAAAGCTCCTCCGATTTGCCGCAGGCCACCAAGGCACGGGGCTCAAGCTCGTGCAAAAGCGCAGCCAGGCTCTCCGCCTTGGTGTCGCAGTTCAGGGGGACGGCAACTCCCCCAGCCTTCAGCGCGCCGTAGTAGCTCGCTATGTAGGGGACGCCGTTTTCCAGGAGCAGCACCACCCGGTCCCCCGCCACTATCCCCTGCTCCAGCAGGAAGGCGGCCAGCCGGTCGGCCATGGCGTTGAGCGCCCGGTAGCTCACCCGCTCCTCGCCCTGGATGCAGGCGATCTTGTCGGGAAAAAGCCGCGCGCTTCTTTGCAAAAGGGCGTGCACTGTCGTTGGCAGGGTCATGGCAAGACTCCGTGTCGGGAAATGACCCGCTTGGGCCGCACATGCCGGGTGCAGCGGAAGGGAGCCGCCAGGAACTGCTGGTGCAGCAGCTGGGTGGAGAGGGCTCCGATCAGGGCCATGTTCTGGAATTCGCTGCTGAAGTCGGAACGGGAGGCGCGGAACTTGGCATAGAGGCGGCTCACCTTGCTGGCATTGAAGTAGCCGCTCTCCTTGAGGCTTCGCTCCGAGAGCAGCTCGTCGACGTAGTCGGCCGGCGCCTCGGGATAGAAAAGTTCCCGAATCGGGGCGCGATAAGGCTGCTTGGCCCTGCTGGCGATGCTCTCCGGGATCATCCCCTTGAAGGCCTGCTTCAGCAGGTACTTCTCGTTTAGCCCCCGGATCTTCCACTTGGCCGGCAGCCGGAAGGCGAAATCGATCACCCGGTAGTCCAGGAAGGGATGGCGCATCTCGATGGAATGGGCCATGCCGACCCGGTCCCCCTGGGAGGAGAGCAGGAAGTTGGCCAGGAATATCTCCATCTCCAGCACCTGGGCCCTGGAGAGGAGGTCGCAGCCGGCGAAGCCGCCCGGCAGTTGCTCTTCCAGTTCCCGCATGGGATCGTAACCCGAGAGCTCGGCCAGCACCTGGTCCGAGAAGAAGCCGAGATTTTTCCTCCCCCCGCCCCAGCGCACCGTGTGGGAGAAGAAGGGATCCTTGAGCTGCTCCGGCCGCACCGCGAAGAAATCCCGCAGGAAGCTCCTGCCCCGGGCCGGGTTGCTGAAGACGTAGGGATAGAGCCGCTCCAGGAGTAGCGGGCGGCGGGCCGACCCGGCCTCCCGGCCCCAGTAGTCCCGGATCTTGGCCTCCTTGAAGATGTTGTACCCCCCCAGGATCTCGTCGGCCCCTTCCCCGGAGAGCACCACCTTGTAACCCTCGGAGCGGACCAGCCTGGAGAGCATGAACATCGGGACCGGCGAGGTGCGCAGCACCGGCTTCTCGCAGTGCCAGATGGTCTCGGCGAAGTGGCTCCTGATTTCCGCGTTGCTGATCACGACCTGGCGGTTGTCGGTGCTCAGAAAGCGGATCAGCTCCTGCTGGTACGGGCTCTCGTCGAAGGAGCCGGCCTGGAAGCCGAGCGAGAAGGTCTTCAGGTGGCTCTGGCAATGGCGGGAGATCAGCATGGCGATGATGGAGGAGTCCAGCCCCCCGCTCAGGTAGGCCCCCACCGGCACGTCGGCCCGCAGCCTGAGCCGCACCGCGTCGCTTAAAAGCTCCCGCAGCTGTTCGGCAGCCTCGGGGAAGGTGAGGCGGCAACTCTCCCCGGCGGGATGCAGCGGGATGCGCCAGTAGGAGCTGGGCTGGGGGCTCCCCTGCCCCTGCCTGACCAGCATGAAATGGCCGGGGGGAAGTTCCCGCACCCCCTGGAACGCGGTGCGCCCCGACAAGGTGGTCCAGAACACGAAGACCTGGGACAGCCCCTCCAGATCGAGGCTCCTCCTGCCGTCGACGGCGAGGATCGCCTTGATCTCGGAGGCGAACAGGAGCTGACCCTTGGAAATGGCGTAATAGAGCGGGCGGATGCCGACCCGGTCCCGGGCCAGGAAGAGCTCCTTTTTCACCGAGTCCCAGATCGCCAGCGAGAACTGGCCGTTGACCTTTTCCAGAGAGCGGGGGCCGTACTCCTCGTAGAGGTGCAGCAGCACCTCGGTATCGGTCTCGGTGCTGAAGCGGTGCCCCTTCTTGAGCAGCTCCTGTTTCAGCTCGACGTAGTTGAAGGCCTCCCCGTTGTAGACGATCCAGAGGGTGCCGTCTTCGTTCGAGATCGGCTGGGTGCCGCCATCTATGCCGATGATGCTCAGGCGCAGGTGCCCAAGGGCGATATCCCGGTCCAGGTACACCCCCGACTCGTCCGGCCCCCGGTAGTGCAGGGGGGAGATCATCGAGGTGATGGCGTCCAGACCGGGCGGTTCATTAGCTGCGATGTTAACTATTCCGGCAATTCCGCACACGACGGCTCCTTGATGTTGTCGCGGTTCCACTGAATGCTGGAACCTCGGCTGGCGCCACGGTGTCGGGAGGCCCGACAGCGCTCCCTTAACCGTGACATGCAACTAAACACATTAGAGTATACCAAGCTGGCTGCGGCAAATCAAACGGAGCAGCGTCACTTTCTCCCCTCGCCGGCGCTTTTCATAACGCTGCCGGCCCTCTATGAACGATCTTTCGTTAGTGTGACGACCGTCACCGACAACTTCCCGCCCGCCGTGCTAACTTCCCGGACCACGAAAGGGCAGCACAACGATAGACGACAATACTAAAGCTTCCGCGAGGAAGTGACGGAAAGCCTACGGGTCTCACGCAGACAGCCGGGTCGCCGAAATATCTTCCAGATAGCGGCACCCGGTTTTTTTGCGTCCGGCCGGGGAAAATATCCAGTCCCGACACCATCCGAGGAGGAATGAATCAATGTCCCAAACCCGTAGTGAAAAGAGACCGGCACTGCTGTCGCGCATCGCGTTTATCGCACTGCTCTTTGTCGCCATGGCAGCGACCCTGCAGATCGGCCAGCTGAGCGCCCAGGCTGCCCAGGCCGGCCTGTCCTGGAATGCCCCCAGCACCAACACCGACGGCACCCCTGCCAGCGACCTCGCCGGCTACAAGCTCTACGTCGGCAACGCCTCGCGCAACTACCAACAGACGATCGATGTGGGCCCGCTCACCAACTACTCGGTCACCAACCTTACCGACGGCGCCACCTACTATTTCGCGGTCACGGCCTACAACAGCGCCGGTCAGGAAAGCCCCTACTCCGCGGAGGCGGTCAAGGTCTTCCCGGCCCAGACCACCAGCCACATCATTACGGCCAGCGCCGGAGCCGGCGGCTCCATCACCGCGCTGAACAACACCAGGGTCAACACGGCGACCAGCGGCGGCACCACCATAACCAACGTGACGGTGAATCACGGCGCCAGCCAGAGCTTCAGCATCACCCCGGCAACCGGTTACGCCACAAGCGACGTGAAGGTGAACGGCGTCTCGGTCGGCAAGGTGGGGAGCTACACCTTCAGCAACGTGACGCTCAGCAACTCCATCCAGGCGACCTTCGCCGCCGCCTCCAGCGGCACCGGGACCGGCAGCTCCGTCACCGTCAACTGCGGCGGCTCCCAGTACAGCGACTTGGCGGGGGCGATCTACAAGGCCGACGCCAACTACAGCGGCGGCAGCGCCGGCACCACCTCGGTCCCGATCGCCGGCACCAGCGACGACCTGCTGTACCAGACCGAGCGCTGGGGCGCCTCCTCCTACAGCATCCCGATGCCCAACGGCAACTACACCCTGACCCTGAAATTCGCCGAGACCTACTGGAGTGCAGCCGGCAAGCGCGTCTTCGACATCACGGTGGGGGGGCAGACGGTGGTAAGCGACCTGGACATCTACGCCAAGGTGGGTAAGGACACCGCCTACGACGTGGTGCTGCCGGTGAGCGTGACCAACGGCACCCTCGCCATCAGGTTCGTCAACAAGGTGGACAACGCCAAGATCTGCGCCATCAAGGTATCGGCCGCAAGCGCGACCACCAGCTACAGCATCACCGCCTCGGCCGGAACCGGGGGGAGCATCACTCCGTCCGGGAGCGCCAGCGTCGCGTCCGGCACCGGTAAATCCTATGCCATCACGGCGGCGACCGGATACAGCATCGCGGATGTCAAGGTTGACGGCACATCGGTCGGACCGGTGGCGAGCTACAGCTTCAGCAACGTCACCGGCAACCACACGATCGCAGCCTCGTTCGCCGTCAAGAGCTACACCATCACGGCTTCCGCGGCAATCGGCGGCAACATCACTCCGACCGGAAGCGCCAGCGCCGCTTACGGCAGCGCCAAGTCCTACGCCATAGCGCCCGCCTCCGGTTACCGGATCGCCGACGTCAAGGTGGACGGAGTATCGGTCGGCGCGCTGGCAAGCTACACCTTCAGCAACGTGACCGCAAACCACACCATCCAGGCGTCCTTCGCGGCCGCCACGGTGGCGGGCAAGCTGGCGTTCGCGGCCAGCAGCGGCGGCGCCCAGTACACCGACGCCACCGGGATCGTCTATAAGACCGACCTCAACTTCAGCGGCGGCAGCGCGGGCACCACCGCGGTCGCCATCAACGGCACCACCGACGACGTCCTGTACCAGACCGAGCGCTGGGGCGCATCCTCCTACAACATCCCGCTCCCCAACGGCAACTACAACCTTACCCTCAAATTTGCCGAGACCTACTGGTCGGCCGCCGGCAAGCGCCTCTTCGACGTGGTAGTCGGCGGCACGACGATGATCAGCAACCTGGACGTCTTCGCCAAAGTAGGTAAAAACACCGCCCACGACGTGGTGCTGCCGGTAACGGTGAGCAACGGCACCCTCGCCATAAAGTTCGTCAACAAGGTGGACAACGCCAAGATCTGCGCGATCAAGGTGACCACCCGCTGACCGGGCGTCCCTGACTGAGCTGAATTGCTTCCCCTCCCGAGCCGGGAGGGGAAGCCCATCAAACTGGCGTTTCCCGGGAACCAAAGTCTTATCTTTTCCGCTTTTCTCGACTCTCCTCCCCCCAGAGGGGGGAGGCTGGGCTTGCGCGCCGTAGCGCTTCAGCGCGGGAGGGAAGAAGGGTCGCCCAGGTCGGCACCCACGGGCTCAGTGTCAATTAGCCCTTCAAACAGCCGGGAAGGCGGGATCTAAAGGACTCCGCCTTCCCCGGCAACGACCAAATCCCGATCGTGTGACAAGCGTCACAAACGTTTCAGGCCAAACATGGTACGGTCTCCAAAAGAAAAAATTGGCAGCATCGATAGACGACAATACTAAAACTTCCGCGAGGAAGTGACGGAAAGCCTAAGGGTCTCACGCAGACAGCCGGGTCGCCGAAATATCAACCACGATATCGGTCCCGGCTTTTTTTGCGCCCAAAATTCGAAGCCGGACCGACAACGCCAGAGAAAGGAGATTTCGTGTCAAACCCAAAAGCAACGGCAAGCGCCCTGAGATGGCGCCAGCACGGAGGCAACGAAAGCCCCGCGCCGAAGCAGCCAGGGACAGCCACATCCGGTCCCGGCAAAAAAACAGAGGAGGAAGCATCGTTTATGGCAAGAAACCGTGCAGTAAAGATACCGGCAGGATATTCGCGCATCGCGTTCTTCGCGCTGCTGATGGTCACCATGGTGGCGGCAACCCTTCACATCGGAGCATTCACCGCCCAGGCGGCCCAAGCGGGACTCTCCTGGAACGCCCCCAGCACCAACACCGACGGCACTCCCATCAGCGGACTGGCAGGCTACAACCTCTACGTCGGCAACGCCTCGCGCAGCTATCAGCAGAAGATCAATGTCGGCAATCTCACCAACTACTCGGTCGCCAACCTGAGCGACGGCAGCACCTACTATTTCGCGGTCACCGCGTACAACAGCGCCGGCCAAGAAAGCGCCTATTCCGCCGAAGCGGTCAAGGCTTACCCGGCCCAGACCACCACCCACATCATCACGACCAGCGCCGGCGCCGGCGGCTCCATAACCGCGCTGAACAACACCAGGGTCAACACGGCGACCAGCGGCGGCACCACCATAACCAACGTGACGGTGAACCACGCCGCCTCCCAGAGCTTCAGCATCACCCCGGCAACCGGTTACGCCATCAGCGACGTGAAGGTGAACGGCGTCTCGGTCGGCAAGGTGACAAGCTACACCTTCACTAACGTAACCCTCAGCAACTCCGTCCAGGCGACCTTCGCGGCCGCCACGGTAACCGTGGGGAGGCTGGTGTACGCGACCAGCTGCGGCGGCTCCCAGTACACCGACGCGACCGGGACCATCTACAAAGCCGACGCCAACTTCACCGGCGGCAATGCGGGTACCACTGCGATCGCCATAAACGGCACCACCGACGACGTTCTGTACCAGACCGAGCGCTGGGGCGCATCCTCCTACAACATTCCGCTGGCCAACGGCAACTACAACGTCACCCTGAAGTTCGCCGAAACCTACTGGGGAGCCGCAGGAAAGCGCCTCTTCGACGTGACCGTCGGCGGAATCACCAGGATCAGCAACCTCGACGTCTTCGCCAAGGTCGGCAAGAACACCGCCTACGACGTGGTGCTGCCGGTGACGGTAAGCAACGGCACCCTGAGCATCAAGTTCGTCAACAAGCTGGACAACGCCAAGATCTGCGCCATCAAGGTGGCAACCCGCTAAAAGCAAGCGAACAAATCCCGTGCTGACTACTGCAGGACTCACCAAGGGCTCCCTTCCGAACGGGAGGGAGCCGGCGCCTGAGTCTTGTCCGGGAAACAAAAAAAAGAACACCAGTAAAAGGAGATTTAAATGAATAGAAGCAAGTGCAGAACCCTGATGCTTAGTGCCTTCATGATCTTTGCCCTCTCGGCGGTGGGCCACGCGGCCACCTACTACGTGGATGCGGTAAGCGGCAACGACGCCTCGGCCGGCACCCAGACCGCTCCCTGGAAATCGCTGACCAAGGTGAACAGCACCAGCCTGCCGGCCGGCTCCACCGTGTACTTCAAGGCGGGCGGCTCCTTCGGCTCCACCTTCCTCACCCCGAGCTCCGGCAGCGCCAGCGCTCCGGTCAGCTACACCAGCTACGGCACCGGCGCCAAGCCGACCCTGGGGGGGCTGAACGTCGCCGGCAAATCGTACGTCAAGGTCTCCGGCCTGAGCTTCAGCTCTTCCTCCACGGTCATCAACATGTCCAGCGCCAACTACATAACCGTGGACAACTGCACCATCAACAGCACCGCGACCGGCTGGTCCCCGGCGATCCAGATCCAGACCAACGCCAGGTACAACCGGATCACCAACTGCATCATCAACCAGTCGGCCGGCAACAACGACACCATCAACCTCAGGGGCAACGCCGACTACAACCTGTTCGAAGGGAACACCATCACCGTGAGCGGCATCCATGCGGCGATCGACCTGGAAGGGCAGACCGGCGGCGGCACGGCGCACTACAACATCATCAAGAACAACAAGCTGATCGGCAGCAAGGCAGCCGGCGCGCTGATCGGCATCCAGGCCAACTCCAGTTACAACATCGTCGAGGGGAACACCCTGACCGGCGACGGCACCAACAGCGGCTACTGCGGCAGCAACTCGTACGCAAGGCACGAGAACATGTTCAAGCTGGTCTCGGTGAACAACATCGTCAGGAACAACATCATCAAGAGCTATCCCTGCCGGGACAGCCTCGGCCTGACCATGGAGGCCTACAACTACGGCGGCTTCAACAACATCGCCTCCGGCAACCGCATCTACAACAACGTGATCACCGGCATCGGCGTCGGCGGTACCCCGCTCTACCTGGGGGACAACGGCAGCGGCGGTTCCAACTTCAACAACGTACTGAAGAACAACATTGTGTACAACAACGGCGGCACCTACTATCAGACGAACCAGGACGGCAGCTGGCCTTCCGACACCGCCAACCTGCAGATGAGGGTGCAGACTTCCAGCCAGGTGTACAACAACACCTTCCAGAACAACCTGTTCTACAAGAACGGCATCTCGGGGCTGATGTGGGTGAACAACGCCTACTACTCCGTGGCACAGGCACAAGCCTGGAACCCGACCCTGTACAAGGGGAACCTGCAGACCGACCCGCTGCTTGACGCCACCACGCTGCGTCCGACGGCCAACTCCCCGGTCAAGGGGGCGGGCGCGCATCTGACCACCGTCGCCAGCGCCTCCGGTTCCGGCACCACCATCAAGGTGGCCGACGCCAGCTACTTCACCGCGGGGCTCGGGCTGATGACCGGCGACACCATCCAGGTCGGCACCCAGCGCGCCACCATCAAGGCGGTCGACTACGCCACCAACACCCTGACCCTGGCCGCCTCGATCTCCTGGACCCAGGGGGCCAACGTGGACCTCCCCTACAGCGGGACCGCGCCGGACATGGGGCTCCTGCCGGCTTCGACCAGCGCGCCGGTCGCGACCCTGTCGGCTCCGACCGGGCTGACCGTGAACTAAGGCCGATTGAACTAAGGCTGGTTCTTTAGAAAGGCTGCAACAGGAAAAGGCGGGATCTCACGATCCCGCCTTTTCTCTTTTCCGGTCAGCAGCCGGCTCAAGCCTGTGGCCTGTGGCCTGTTCCCGTGCGCCAGCTCGGAGCTCACCCTCCCCCTGCCCCTCCCATCAAGGGAGGGGGGAGAGTGCCATGAAATAGTGCCAGCAGGGGGAGGGTGAGCTTTCTCCCCCCATCGGCCTACTCTCCCAGATCCACCTGGTACCTCTGAGCCCACTTCTCCAGCATCAGCAGGGCGAAGAGATGCCTCTGGAAATTCTCCTTGCCTTCCCTGTGCCTGGCCATCATCTCTTCCACGACCCAGGTGTTGAACAGCCTCTGGCACAGCCTGCCGCCCAGAAGCTGGTCCCTGACGTACCCCCCCAGTTCCTTCCTGAACCACCTGTCGATCGGGGTATCGAACCCCTTCTTGGGGCGCTTGATGACGAAGGGGGGGAGCCATTTCTCGCACGCCTTCTTATGGATGTACTTGCCGTTGAGCAGCAAGGAGAGCTTGTACCTGGAGGGCATGGTCTCGATGAAGGCAATCAGATCCTTGTCCAGGATCGGCACCCTGGCCTCGATGCTGTTGATCATGGTGGCCTTGTCGCCGTAGATCAAAAGGTCGTCCGGCAGCCAGGCCCGGGTGTCCATGTAGAGCATCCTCCCCAGGGGGTCGTCGGCCTGGTATTCCTCGAACAGGCGCTCCAGGAGCGGGTTTACCCGGCAGGGAACGGGCTCCTTTAAAAGCGCGGCCTGTTGCGCCGGACTGAAGAGGTAATACACCATCATGAAGCGGTCGAAGGGGTCGTGCTGGGTGAAGCTTCTGAAGGCCCTCTTCACCCGCTCCTGCCGGGGGAGTTTCTCTATCATCGGCTGCATGAACCCCAGGCTTCCGAGTCCCAACTGGTAAAGGCGCTCGCCGCGGTACCTCGGGTACCCCGCCAGCGGCTCGTCCGCACCCTGCCCTGTAAGCACCACCTTGACGTCGTTTCTGAGCTCCTGGGTGAGATAGTAGAGCGGGATGGTCGAAGAGGTGGCTGTCGGCTCGTCCATGAAGTAGGCTACTTCGTCCAGGACGCTGACGAAATCGAGGTCGTCGATGATCACGTTCTTGTGGATGCTCCCCAGGTGCCTGGCGAACTCGGTCGCCTCCTCGATCTCGTTGCCGAAGCTGAAGTCCTTGAAGCCGACGGTATAGGTCCTGATCTGCTTGTCCATGTGCCGGGCCGCTATCGAGCAGACCGCGGAGGAATCGATGCCGCCGCTCAACAGGACGCCGACCTCCACGTCGCTGATCAACTGGCTGACCACCGCCTTTTCGAAGCGGTCCTGGTATTCTGAGACCCATTCCGGGAAGCTCTTGGAATAATCGATGGCGGCGCTGGCCTTTCTGAAGCTTGCCACCTGTTTCACGGCGTTGCCCGACAGGTCGAATTCCAGGAACCCTCCAGCCTCCAGCTTGTAGATCTCCTGGAAGGTGGTGAGCGGCGAGGGGACGTAGCGAAAGCTCAGGTAATCGCTCAAGGCCCGCAGGTCCAGTTTTCTCGGGACCGACGGGCACTCCAGGATCGCCTTGATCTCCGAAGAGAAGAGGAATTTGCCGTCGCTAGAGCAGTAGTAAAGCGGCTTGACCCCAAAATGATCCCGCGCCAGCAGCAGTTTCTGTCGCTTCAGATCCAGGATGCCAAAGGCGAATATGCCGTTGAAGCGGTCGAAAGCCTCCGCCCCCCACTGTTCATAGGCGTGCACTATCACCTCGGTGTCGGAGTGGTCGGTCCTGAACAGGTGGCCGGCCCGTTGCAGCTCCTCCCTGAGATGCATGTGGTTGTAGATCTCGCCGTTGTAGGTGACCCAGACCGTGCCGTCCTCGTTGCAAAGCGGCTGCGCTCCGCCGGACAGGTCGATGATCGACAGCCGCCTGTGGCCGAAGCCCCCCATGGGGGAGAACCCGGGTGCGCTGAAGCTGGAGCAGAGGGCATGCTGCAGGTGGTTGAAGAACAGGAACCCTTCCGCGTCCGGCCCCCGATGGGCCAGGCAGTCCGCCATCTGCTTCAGCGCCAGGGGATCGATTCCGTTTCTCAAATCTATGAATCCGACTATTCCGCACATGGCTTCACCTCTGGTTGGCGTCGGCGCCCTCTTTCCGGGCCTTCAGGTATTCCGACAGCACCAGCGCCATCGGCATGACCGCCCATCTGAGGTACGACATCCTGTTCAGTAAACCGAACCTGTCGATCTGATAGCCGAAGCTTCTGCGCTCCGGCAGGTAGAAGTGTTTCAGGATCGCCTGGAGCAGTTGGTCCGCGTCCCGATCCCTGTGCCGCAAAAGCAGGACGTTTAGCAGTTCGGCCTGGTCGTAGAGGTCGAACTTGACGAAGGAAGGATTGGCGGAGACGGTGAACCTCCTGGCCAGGTGGCACTCGGGATCGACGAAGTGGGCCAGCAGGTAATCAAGTCCCCTGTCCACTATCGGCAGCACGTCGGTGCCGGTGTAACCGGCGTACTTGATCAGGTTCTTCATCACGAAGCAGGAATGGAAACAGTCTATGAAGTTCCCCTTGCCGGAGTCGTTGTAGTAGAACCAGCTGCCGTCCTGGTTCTGTGCGGAGCTGACGAAATTGAAAAGGCGCCCCGCCTTTTCCAGCAGGTGGGTGCGGCGCTCCGGCATCCTGGCTGCCAGGAGTGCGTAAAGCATCATGGCGTAGGAGCTCGCGTTCACCACCACACGGCTGTGGTGGCCGGGCCCGTATCCGATGGCGATTCTGTCCCCCTCCTGGAAGATGACCTGCAGATCCAGCTCCAGAAAGTTCAGGGTGGAAACGGCGGTATCGTAGTATTTGGGTTTCGCGGTGGCGTCGTAGCACTGGAACAGCGCCTCGACGCAGTAGGGGGTATGGGTGACGAAAGGGGTGGTGGGAGGATAGTACCCCCCCTTGGTCATCCAGGAGAAATTGAGCCCCCAGCAGGCACCGTGGTACCCGGGCGACTGATTCTCCAGGAGCCAGTCCGCCGAGTTCTCCGCGAGGCTCAAGTACTTCGGGTCCGGGGTGACCTGGTACAGGTTGAGCGCGGCCATGGTGGCCATGGCCCGCACCGTGGGGTACTCCTGCGGGCCGATAAAGGCGCGCACCAGGCGGGGCGCATAGAGATCCAGCAGGAAAAAAGGGGCCACCAGGGGGACGGTGATGATGCCGTTTTCATAGTAGAGCCGCTTGAGCCACAGCCCCAGTTTGGTCTTCCACAGATCGTAGGGATCATGGGTGGAAAGGTCCGGCCCGAGAAGATGGTCGATCGGAGGGATTTTCAAGGTCATTGCCCCGTCTCCAGGTAGATCTGCTCCAGCCGCTTGGTCACGTTCCTGATCTCGAAGCGCAGTTCGGCGTCCCGCTTGCTGTTCCGGGACACGATCTGCCGGACCGCTTCATTTGCCAGGATGTACTTCAGCCTCTCCGCGAACTCCTCCGGAGCGGTGGACTCGACCAGGAAGCCGTTTTCACCGTCCGCTATGATGTCCCGGATCCCCGCCACCGGCCTGGTAACGACCACCAGCCCCATCCCCATTCCTTCCAGAAGGGAGATGGGCATCCCCTCCCCGTAGGAGGTGGGATAGAGCATGATGCCGCAGTTGTTCACCAGCCGGTATTTCTCATCCCCCCGCAGCCAGCCGGTGAAGATCACGTGGTTATCCAGGGCGTGCCTTGAAACGTAATCCTTCAATCCGGCAGTGAGGGTGCCGTCGCCCACCATGAAAAGCTTGATGTTGTGATACTGCTTTGACAGTATCTCGACCGCCTTGATAGCTTCCAGGCACCCCTTGTTCTGCTCGAACCTGGAAAGAAAGACCACCCTGTTGTAGTCCTTCTTGCAGGAATCGACGCGTTCCTCGTAAATCGTGGTTTCCACGGTGATCGACTCGGGAGGGTATCCCCACCCCAGCAGGGTGTTCTTGAACTGGCTGGCCAGAACCAGGCAGCGGTCGAAGTTGAAGAAGAATTTAAAGAGCCACTTGGCATACCTGCCGATCTTGCGCTCGAAATCCAGGTCCCAGCCGTGAAAAAAGACCAGGGTCCTTTTGCCATAGATCCTTTTGGCCAGGAGATGGTAAATCCCGTCCCGGATAACTGCCCGTGGATCGAGAGAGGGATTGAGAACCACCAGATCGCAGGAGCCGAGAATTTTCCTGAGCGACAGAAAATCCCTGGAGAACTTCGAGAGCCGATTCTGCGCCCCGCTGCCTGCGTTGCGCTTGCCGGTGTGATAGAAGTCGATGTGCACCCTGTCGGAGCGGAAGTATTTCCCCACCAGCCGGTAATAGTCGGCCACTCCACCTCTTTCCTCAGGGTGAGGGCACAGGATCAGTACTTTCTTTTCCATGGCTTTTCACTCTCCGATAGCGGTTGAGAAGGTCACAGCCTTTGCAGCAGCTCCAACAGCTTTCGGCCGTTGACCGAGGGATCGAAATGCTCCTTGCATTTCATCTGTCCGTTCAGGCCGATCTGCGCCGCTTCCTCCGGATTTCTGATGCAGAATTCCATGGCCTTCTTCACTGCCGTCACGTCATCGGGCTGCACGATGATCGCGTCTTTCATGTTCTGCAGGTAGCTCGCGACATCCCCCACGTCGGAAACCAGCACCGGATTGCCGGTAGCCAGGTATTCCCCGAGCTTGAAGGGAAAGCCGGCGTTGGCGTAGGTGGAGCCGGTCCGGGTGATGCAAAGGACGTCGGCCTGCTGCAGGAACTGCTGGAACTGGGCATCCTCCAGGTAGCCCAGGTACCTTATGGCCGGATGTCCTGCGATGCGGGTTTGATACTGCGGCAGATTGGCGCCCGTTCCGGTTAGCATAAGGACACAGTTGCCCAGTTCCCTGTGCACCTGCTCGAAGGCTTCGATGAGGACCTCGACCCCGTCTTTTTTGGCGAAGGAGCCGGAGTAGACGAATTTAAGCTCCGCGCCGGTCCATTGTTTCTCCGGGCGCTTTTGGCACCTGGCGCAGATGGGAATCAGGCAGATGGGGAGGGAGGTGCCCACTTCCTTCTGGTACAGGCGCTCCAGATAACTTGATATCACCACCAGTGCGTCTGCGAATCTGGCTATCTGCTTCTCCAGAAGCTCGCCGGACCACCACTTCAACTTGCCCAACAGATGCAGCTTCTCCTTGATGAAGGTATTGTCCTCCACGATGTCGAGCACAACCAGGTACCCGGTCATCCTGGCGAAGAGCACGAAAGGGATGTTCTCAAGGGACAGGCCGCTGTAACAGTAGAGGATGTTCTTGTCGCCGCCTTTCCAGGAACGCAGGGTGCTGATCCCCTGCAGCAGATATTTGAGGAGCGTGAAGGGGAGAAGCAGGTCGAGTTTGATGTCATCCCCTATGGTGCGGTACTGTACCCCCTTGTGGCTCCCCTGCCGCGATTCCGCCGGGACCCGCACCCCCCCCTGCCTGAGCAGCAGCACCTTGGCGCTCACCGCATGTTCCACCAGGTAGTCGATGAAATGCTGGATGCGCTTGGCGTCCGCCATGCCGTGGGGATAGGTGAAGTTACCCATGAATATCACGTTGGGCTGGTTGTTCATCGGACCTCCCGTTGTTGCCATCTGGTGACACCCGCATGGCTGTGACCGGCTTCGCGCTGCTCAGCCAGGAAACACAGGCAGCGCCCGGAAAGCAGGCACAAAAAGTACGAGTAAGGGGTGAGCGATGGCGTGGCGTAGGTACTGAAACCGGTGCAGGCCAGCGCCCACAGGACCAGTAGGGTCGCCGCCGCGGCGTCGTTTTTCCTGACCCCCTTGAAGGCTGCCCGTATCCCCGGAACTATTATCACCATGGTATAGGAGAGCATGAGCGGAATCCCTCCCAGGAAGGCCATCCAGAGATAGTTGTTGTCGAAATTCTGGTAGTTCTCGAACTCCTCGCCAACGCCGAAATTCCAGGTCGCCTTGGGGCCGCCCCCCAGTATCAGGTCGGAAAAGGTTTTCTGCGAGAAGAACTCCACGTACTGCAGGGTGCGGCTGTCATCCAGGGCCCGGTGAGCGAACCGGGCATAGGCATCGAAGAGCGCCTCCTGAAATACCAGAACCAGCAACAGCATCACCGAGACGAAGGCACCGGCGGCGGCCACCATTTTCGCTGTGACTCCCGCTCCGACTCTCGCCGTTTTTTTGATCCAGACCCTGGCCATCATGACGAATATCGACATCAGGAACCAGGATCTGGTCTGGGTGGTGAGCGCCGCGAGGATGAAGACGACGAAAGGAAAAAAGCGCAGGTACAACCTCCATCCCGTGGCTTCCCAGGAGGTGAGGAAGGTCCAGCCGCCGATCCACATCAAAAGCACCATGTACTGCACCGGAGCCGACAACCATCTTTCGGTCAGAAAGTCGTAGTTCTGCACGATGGAAACCAGCGCGAGCAGGGCCGTCAGGTATGACAGCGCGCGGACCAGCCGCTCAAGAGAGTCCCAAAGGGAGCGTTGCATGCCGGCGAAGAGCAGCGCGCAGGAAAGCCAGACGACGGGCCCGGTCGCCCCCAACGCCGCCCAGGAGAGGTAATCGTCCAGGCGGTAGGCGATAAGTGCCCAGCTGATCGCGGTGATCACCAGCACCCAGAAGGCGAGCAGCGTCCCGGCGCCGGCTTTCCGGAACCCACCCTTGAAGCCCGCGATGGCGCCTGCCGAAAGTGCGCTCATGATCCCCAGGCCGTGGAAGATGTAGTACACGAACGGCTTGCCGCGCGGTTCCACAAAACCCACGGGAGGGGAGGCGTCGGTAGTCTGGGCCACGATTACCGCGGCGCACCAGGACAACACCATCCCTGCCAGCACCAGGTATTTGACCAGGCGGGTGGCGACCGGTAAGGCTTCCGAGGCAGGTTGCGCTTTTGCGTGTCGCACAGAAGACATGCTCTCTTCCTCGTTGGTTATGCTTCGGGCCAGGGCTTTCTCATGTGTCTGAAGAGCACGACCAGCAGAAATGATAGGCCGACGGCGTAACTTATTATCTGGGCAAAGGTGAGCGCCAGCGCGCTCGATGCCAGACCGGCCAGTGCCAGTATCACCAGCAGCGAACCGCGCAGCAGATCCAGCAACAGCATGTGGCGGGACTTTTCGGCGGCCCAGAGCCCCGCCGAGGTGACAGTCCAGACCGAGCTCAGGATGCAGCCGACGGCGAAGCATCTCAGCACGTCCGCCCCCGCGGCAAAATCGGCGCCGTACCAGGACATGAGCCGGTCGGCGAAGAGCACCAGCAGGACGGAGCCGACAACGGAGAAAGCAAAGGTCAGGGCGCCGGAGTAGAGTACGAACTTCCGGAACCCTTTTTGATCGCGCTCCGCCTGCAGGTTCGAAAGTACCGGGATGGAGACCTCAAAGATCCGCATCGGCAGGAAAAGCAGCAGGTTCTGAAACCTCCCCGCCGCGTTGTACAGGCCGAACTGGTAGACACCCATGGGCTGCCTGGCCAGCAGAATCCCCACGAACCAGGTGGTGGTGTTCATGGCGATGCTGCTCAGCCAGACCATGGAGGACATCTGCAGCATCCCCCTTTCCCGCCAGGCGTCGCGGTAGCTTATCGTGATCCCGAAACGGGCGCACTCCCCTTCCAGCACCCATTGGCCGACGATGCAGCTCAACAGGCTCACCGAGGCCAAGGCGGTCACGGTCCCGGCCAGGCCGGCGTACCAGGCACCGGCCACGGCGGCCGGAACCAGAAAGATGCTTTGCCACAGGTTGATCTTGGCGCTACCGTGGAAGGCCTCCAGGCCAGCCAGTATCCTGAGCTGCACCAGGCTGATCAGTTCGAAGAAGACCCAGATCCCCGACAGCCTGAGCTCCGTCGCGATGCTGCTGCCGGGGAGAAGGGCGGAGCCGGCCTGCGCCGCGCAAAGGACCAGCAGCAGCGAGATGGCCGCTGCGCTTGTGGCGGTAAAGAGCAGGGTGAAGCCGATTATGCTGCCGGTGCGGCGTGGGTCGGAACTTCTCAGGGTGGCGATATGCTTGGTGGCGGAAAGTCCTATGCCGGCCTGACCGAAGCCTGCGACCATCAGGATGGTGCTCTGGATCACGGCAAGTCTGCCGAACTCGGCTATGCCCAGGATCCGGGCCAGGTAGATGCCGACTGCAAAATTGGCCGCCTGCCGGAAAACGGTTCCCGCAACGGTCCAGGACATCCCCGTTGCGAACCTTTTGCCCAGAGAGGCGGCCGCATTGTTATTGCCGGACATCTGCCGGAAACTCCCGATCAGGTTCAAGTTCATGGATTATCACGGCTCTAGAGGTTGGCGTTTTGGCGGGCCAGGATCGACTCCAGGTGATCGACGATCTGGCGCAGTGCGGGGCGCTCCCCGTTGTCCGGCGTGGCCGGACGGCTCCTCTTCTTGAGCGCTATGCCGGCCAGCATCTCCTCGACGTTTGCGATCAGCTTCAGCCTGCCGGTGTCGGAGAGATACTTGTCGACGGCGCCCAGCTCGCCCCGGAAGATGCTGTACACCGGAACGCCCAGCGCCGCGGCCTCCCGGTTCATGGTGCCGCCGCCGCTGATCACCAGGTCGGAGTACCAGATCAGGTTCAGCCCGTCGACCACCTGGGCAGGGATTATCACCTTGCCGCTCGCCAGAAGCTCAGGCCAGCTCTGTCTCACGAAATCGGCCTGCTTTTCGTTGCGCGGCAGCACGATGACCCTGAGATCGGGCACCGAGCCGAGCCAGGCGATGACCGCCTCGAAAAGCTCCTCGCTCTGCGCCCTGAAGTAGTGGGCCTCGGTAGCGGGAGGACGCAGGGTCACCACAACGTCGTGGTCGTCGATCCCCAGCCGCTGCAGCACTCCCTGCTCAGGGACGAAGCTCGGGACATAGACATCCTCCTTGATCCCGTCGTAGCGGCTGATTTTCTCCCGCCCCACCGCGAAATGGTCCGGCAGCGCCCGGGGCAGGATCATCCAGTCCGGCCTGAGCCCGGGGAGCCCCTTGGCGTGTTCGTAGTCGGTCATCATCACCAGGGGGATGTTGAGCAGCCGGCAGAGAATCATCTGCGAGCGCGAGCCGTGGGACAGCGCCAGGTCGGGCTTCCAGCGCCAGGTAACCGGTATCAGTTGCAGAGCACGGAACACCAGCCCGATCCCCTTCATCAGCTTGTTCTTGCCGTAGTGGCGGCCGACCCTCTGATAGGGGAGGCGGTGCAGTTCCGCCAGGGCGCAGACCTGGAAGCAGTCTCTGGCGGTCAACATGACGGAGTAGCCGCGCCTCCCCAGCTCCTGGACGATCGGTTTGAAGAGCGGGACGTGAGGCGAGTTATCAAGGTCGATCCAGATTTTACCTTTACCGTTGTCCATTAGAATCCTCCCCCGACTGCGGGCATCTGGGGCTCAGGCTGTCACAGCCGCTTGTACAGGGCCTCGGGAATGTAGTGGCGCCTTCTGTTCAGGATGATCCCGATTATCACCCCCCCGCTGGCGATGATCTTGTTCTTCATGCTCTCCACCACCTTGCGCCGCGTTTTGCCGGCCTGCACCACCATGATCACGCCGTCGACGTTTCGGGACAAGGCGATGCTCTCGGCGGTGTTGGCGTCCGAGGAGGAATCCACCAGTATCAGGTCGAACCTCTCCTTGAGCTTTTTCCAAAGGTTGATGGTTGCCGAGAGATCCGCGATGGGGGGGACCAGCGAAGCCTGCACCGAGATGGGGGCGAAGTAGAGGTTGGATTCGCCGAACCGGAAAAATGCCTGGTCCACCAGCTCACCCTTCTCCATCAGGTCCAGCCAGCCGTACTCGCAGGTCACGTTGAAATTTATCCTGCGGGCCGGGTCCTGGTAGGCCGCGTCGAGAACCAGCACCGACTTGCCGTGCTTCTCCACGGCGACCTTGGCGAACTCCCGCACTATGGTGGAGACGCCGTCCCCCCGCCTGGATCCTATGAACTGGATCAGTTTGTTGGGGGTTGCCGCGAGCAGGAACTCGATCTGGTGATGCAGCCAGGCCATCTCGTCGCTAAGCGAGACCCCGTGCGTCACTTCGGTCTGCAAGGCCAGCTGCTTCGAGGTCCCGGAACCGGTTCTTTCCTTGCAGGCCTGCTCCAGCGCTTCATAGATGTTGCTCATGACATTCTCCCCAGGGACCCCCAACAGCCTCAGGCCGTGCCTGGCGTCAGTCTCCCTTCTGGACCGGAAAGACGATACGACCTCCCTCTCTGATCACGTTCTCGTTCTCGATCTCCGGGTTGGCCTTCTTCACCATCCGGATCATTTTGGTGTCAACATAGCCGTAGACATCCTTGATCAGCTTGGCCAGGGTATCCCCCTTCACGATCACCCGGTCCACCTGCCCGGTCTCGCTGACCGACTCGGTCTGTTCCGGCTCGGTCTGCTCCGGCTCGGACTCTGACTGGGCCGGGGCACGAACCGGGATCTTCGCCGCCTTTGAGGTGGTCACCCCCTTCGCCTGGGATGCCACCACGGTATGCTTCATACGCAGCAGCGACCCGGTAGCTATCAGCGCCAGCACCATTACGGCCACCACACCCCAGCGCCACCTGGCGAAGAGAGTGCTTTGCATGCCGAAATCCCTGACGATCTCCCGCACCACCCAGATGTCGACCTTTCTCTTGCCGTAGCCAAAGGCGCTGATCAGGCTGTTGTCGCACAAGACGTTGATCACCCTGGGGATCCCTCTGGAGACCCGCACCAGCTCCCTCAGGGCGCAGTTGGTAAAGATCACCGACTCCTTGTCGGCGGCGGTGCTGAGACGGTGCCGGATGTAGGTCAGCCCCTCCTCCCTGGTCAGGGGCTGGATCACCGCCTTTACCGCGATACGCTGCTTGAGCTGCCGCAACTCGTCCAGGTTGAGCGTCTTTTCGAACTCGGGCTGGGCGCTGAACACTATCTGGATCAGCTTCTCGGTTGCGGTCTCCAGATTGGAGAGCATGCGGAGGTTCTCCAGGGTATCGATCGGCATGTTCTGGGCCTCGTCGATGAGCAGCAGCACGTTGCGTCCCTGGCGATACTGCTCGATCAGGGCCTGGTGCAGTTGGTTCACCATCTCGCTGATTTCATCGGACTTGGGCGCCACCCCCAGTTCCCTGAAGATCTGTTTCAGCAGACTGCTGTAGGAGATGTTGGAGTTGAAGATGTAGATCTTGGTCAGGCTCTCCTTCTCGGTCTTCTCCAGGTAGGCCCTGAGTATGGTGGTTTTGCCGACCCCCACGGCCCCGATGATCAGAACGAACCCCTTTTTCTTCTCCACGCCGTAGATGATCGAGGCCAGCGCCTCCTTGTGCCCCGGGCTCAGATAGAGAAAAGCCGGGTCCGGCGTTATCTGGAAGGGCTCTTTTTTCAGATCGAAGAAGTTCAGGTACATGGATTACCCCTCCTTGTCCGGGATGGAGAGCAGGACCGGCAGCTCGAGGTAGGCTTCCACGCTTTCAGGGTCGGAAAAGGTCTGCGCCATGGATTCGCAGACGTAGGCCAGCGTCAGGCTCGAGATGGCTCCCAGGACGAGCCCCAGCAGGACGTTGAGCTTGTTGTTGGGCTTGATCGGCTTGCTCGGCACCGATGCGCTCTGGATCACGCTTACGTTGGAGAGCTTCAGGTTGTTCATGGCCTCGGAGATGCGCGCCTCTTCCTGCCTGTCCGCGTAGGTGCGGAAGTTCTTCTCGTTTATGGCGATCTCGCGTCTCAGGTTCTGGACCTTGTTCTCGCTCAGGTCCAGGGCCGCTATCTGCTGGTCGAGCTGGCCCAGCTGCCCCTTCAGGGAGGAGGCCTTCGCGCTCTGCGCGTTCAGGTCCCCCTCGGCCCGGAACAGTTCCAGCTCCAGGCTCTGGTACACCGGGTTGCCGGTCTTGACCTTGCCGGCGATCCCCTCTTCCTGCTCCTTCAGGAACTGGTTCACCAGGTCGACCTCCCTCCTGGCGTTGACCACCAGGCGGTTGCTTTCGGTGTACTTCCTCCTCAACTCCTGTTCCTTCAGTTGCAGTTCCAGAAGCTTGGACTTGGCGTCGATGACGATCCTGTCCCTCTCGGTATGGGTGTACCTGGTGTTGTTCCTGGAGATATGGTTCATCTGCGCCCTGAGGGAGGCGATCTTGTTGCCCAGTTCCCTGATGGTGTTGCGCGTGATCTTGTAGGAGGTGTCCAGGTCGGTGCGCTGCCTGAGCAGAAGACTCCTCTGCTCCTCGAGGGAGAAGGCGTTGTTGGACTGCTGGAACTGCTGCAGGGAGTTCTCGGAATCCCTGAGCTTCTGGTGGAAGGACTCGAGCTGGCTCCCGATGAAGGAAGACTGCGGGTCGCTGTGCAGGGCGAGATGCTTCTCCTTGAAGGCGTCCACCAGCAGGTTGACGGCGCGGGCCGTCACCCTGGGGTCGCTGTGCTGGAAGGAGATGGTGATGACGTTCGATTTCCTGACCCCGGTAACCTTCAGGTCCTGGCCGAAGGCGTCCACCGCGGCGCCCATCGGATCCTGGACCTTGGGGTCTTGCAACAGGTCGGGGTACAGCGCCTTCACCCCCAGGGTTCTGACCACCTTGTCGGCCAGTTCCCTGCTGGTCAAAACCTGTATCTCGGTATTGGCCAGCTCGTCCTGGCTCAGGGTAAGGTAGGTGCCGCTGTTGCCCGAGCCTAGGCCCAGCCGCGAAGAGTCTTCCTTCCAGAGCTTTACCAGCAGGCTCGCCTTGGCCTCGTACACGGGAGCAAGAAGAAAGGTGCCTCCTGATATGACCGCGGTTATGGTGAGAAAGACCAGCGACATCTTCACCTTATGCTTGAACAGTACTCTTATGATGTCTCGTATGCTCATGATCGGTCTCTCGTTCCCGGTAGGGACCGGGCATCTGCCGCTGCCGTCACAGGCTGTAACCCAGGCCGATCGGCAGAGGGATGTTCTTTCTGATGTACAGGTCAATCCAGGTGTTGATGTTGGATATGGTCGATTTGGGGACGAAGACTATGTCGTTGGGCCGAAGCATGATGTCCTGGCTCCGGTCTCCCCCCTTCAGGGCGCTCTCCAGGTCCACCTGGATGGCGGCTACCTTGCCGTTGTCCCCCTTGCGCAGTACGAGCACCTGTTTGGTCTTGGCGGTATCCCGGATCCCCCCCGCCTGCGAGATCGACTGCAGCACGGTGGTGGGGCCGGTGAGCGTCACCAGTCCGGCCCGGTTCACTTCGCCGTCCACGTAGACCTTGTCCGACACCGAGGTGCGCACGATTACCGCCACCTTGGGGTTCTCCAGCTCGCTCGAGTAGGCCTGGTTCAGGATGGCGGTGAGCTCCGCCGGGGTGAGCCCCGCGGCCACCACGTCGTTCACCAGTTGCAGGGTGATCCGGCCGTCCGAGCGCACCGTGAGCTGCTCGTTCAGCTCGGGATTGTAGAACAGCTTGATGTCAATCTGGTCCCCCGGCTGGATTCGGTACTCCTTGACAGCCGCAGGAGGGGGCGCGGACGGTGACAGGGCGTCCTCGCGCGCACCTTTCCTGGACCCGGAAGTGGAGCATCCCAGCAGGAAAACCAGGGCAATGAGCCAGAGCATCTGTAACGCTTTCATAGTCTCTCCCCCTCTTTCGTTGTCATCCCATGTGGCGGTAGGCGATCTGGCCCAATAGCTTCAGGACCTCGATCGGCATCTTCCTGAGCAGGTTCCGGTACGGCTCCATGTCGCGTTCGCTGTCGCGCACGAAACCGCTCTGGGCAAAGTCGTAGCGGTAGTAATTAAGCTCCTTCCTGTCACCCCCCCAGCCGTTCTTGAAGGCCAAAAGCCCCTCGTTATCCAGGTCGGTGCGTCCCAGGCTGAAGCTGCGAAAGCCTTGGCGCGCGCACTTCTTGATCGCCTCCCAAAGCACCAGGTTGTTGGCGCGCAGATGCTGATAGCTGTCGTCGGAGGCGCCGTACTTGTACAGGGCGTTGGCCCCGAAGTGCAGGCAGACCACCCCGGCCACCGTGGTGGCGCCGTGGCTTGCCAGTGCGGTGAACCCCAGCCCCTGGGAGATCACGTGCTCGTGCAGCTTTTCAAAGAAGCCCATGGACTGGGGGGGAACGCCGTGACGCTTGCGCGTCAGGCAGTGCAGACGGTAGAACTCCCGCACCCCCTCCATGGTGTCGCAGATGGTCACCGCCACCCCCTCCTTCTGGGCCTTGCGGATGTTCCTGGCGGTGCTCTCCCTGAGACGGGCGTGCATGCGTCCCTCGTCCGGGGAGAGCTCCAGCAGATGATGGGCATAGACCCGGGCCGGCTGCTCGCTGGCCAGAAGCTCCTCCCCCCTGAACTCCACGTAGCGCCAGTGGCTCATCCGCCCCAGATTCAGGATGCCGTCGAAAAGGAGACGGAAATCGCCCGGCTCCCGCAGCAGCGCGCCGCAGTAATCGGAAAAGCACAGGCAGACGCCGCGCCTGCCAGTCAGAAGGCTTCTGA